>SDBV01008692.1_pt1 | contig 13647 bp, 10 predicted proteins | sample 2277081 | NCBI WGS metagenome assembly SDBV01 (sample SAMN10402039, study PRJNA504765) | marine sediment metagenome | isolation source: marine sediment core GS10_PC15, 223 cmbsf | place: Arctic Ocean: Southern Knipovich Ridge | collected 2010 | reverse complement strand
CAGCATTACAAGATCCGTAGTGGAGATGTAGAGAAAGGGTTTCAGAAGGCTGACTTAGTGGTGGAGAACAGGTTTAGTACAGTCAGGATTCAGCACTGTCCGCTGGAGCCCCACATAGCTGAGGCATGGTTTGAACCTGATGGTAGCCTAACCCTAAGGTCAACACACCAATCGCCGCATTCAAATAAGCTTATGCTGAGCAAGCTCTTTAACCTCTCGCCATCGAAGATAAGGGTACTTTCGCCCTACCTTGGAGGTACCTTTGGTTGCAAGTCAGGAAACCCTAAAATAGAAGCGATTGCAATTTTACTAGCTCAGAAGAGCGGGAAGCCAGTCCGCTTAGCCCTTACCAGGAAAGATGTGTTTGTCATTTTCCACCGTGCGCCATTAATTACATACATAAAAGATGCTGTAAAAAGCGACGGCACTTTAATATCCAGAGAAATAAGAGCAATATTAGGGCTGGGGGCATACAACGAGCATGGGGTTCATCTTACTGTAAGGGCTGCTGCCGGAGCTGTAGGAACCTACCGTATACCTAATTTTAAATTAGACGCTTACGGCGTCTACACTAACCTGGCTCTAACCGGTCCATTCCGAGGGTATGCATCTGAGGAAATCGAGTGGGCTATAGAGCAGCAGATGGATATTATTGCCGAGAAGCTAGGGATTGACCCGGTAGAGATAAGAAAGAAGAATATCTTAAATAAAGGAGATAGAGATGTCCAGGGGATGATCACCAATAGCATTGGTGTTAGAGAATGCCTGGATAAGGTAACGGAGTGGATAGGCTGGGGTGAGAAGCCAGCAGAAAAGGAAGGACACTGGAAGATAGGAAAAGGTATTGCTATCGGCAATAAATCCGTTGGACACGGCTTGACCGCTCTAGTTTTTGTCAAGGTTTGGCAGGATGGTATGATTGAGGTGCGCCACAGCGCTAACGAACTAGGGCAAGGTATAAATACTACCCTGGCCCAGATTGCGGCTGAGCAATTTGGGGTTTCGATAGAACGCATCAGGGTAGCAAGTGGAGACACTACCTTTTGCCCCTACTACGTTGGGACAGTAGCTAGCACCGGCTTGATTACCAATGGGAATGCCTTAATATTGGCCTGTCAAGATGCCAGACAGCAATTATTCAAGATGGCTGCCCCAAAGCTGGGGGCTTCCCCTGATGATTTAGTGACAAGCGAAGGGAAGATATATGTCAAAGAAGCACCGGAGAAGTCAATCGAGATTACGGACCTGTTCACGCCTCTGGGTATACCCCTGGAAGGGGTGGAGATATTAGGCAAGGGTTCATACACGGGACCCGTGATACTTGCCGACCCTGAGACCGGCCAGAGTGAGAAACCTGGATTCGATTATTCTCATATAGCCCATGCTGCTGAAGTAGCGGTTGATGTAAGGACAGGAGAGGTAAAGGTACTGAGGAGAGGTATCGCTTGCGATGTGGGTAGGGCAATAAATCCCAAGGTAATTGAGGGACAGATGGAAGGCTCGGTTGGTATGGGTATAGGTGAAGCTCTGTTTGAAGAGATTGCTCTAGCTAATGGTGCAGTAGCTAATGCCAATTTTAGGGAATACCATATACCCACCACAATGGACATACCGAGTGTAGAGAATAGCAAATCGATGATAGTCGAAGCCGGCGGGTCAGAAGGACCCTTTGAGGCTAAAGGTGCGGGGGAGCTGCCGTTAATAGGTACGGCGCCAGTTATAGCCAATGCTGTATACAATGCAGTAGGGGCACGAATAAAGGACTTGCCGCTCTCTAAGGAAAAGGTTCTGGAGGGCATTAAGAACGCACAAAAGGGTTAACCAAAGAGGGATAATGCTCGTAAGCTGTGCGTAATTGATGCGTGGCAATTCTAAGTGGTTTTACACTATCTCAGGTCTTATCTGCCATGAATCTACCCAAAGCTACGCTATTTGTTACCAACAATCAATCAAAGATTTGAATGCCTAGTGGTTTCGCTTTGAAATTATTATAGGAACCCGTGTCACCAGGAAGTGCTGAAACCCCAACCAAACAATCCATTTCAGCTAAAAGGTCAACGTGGCAACCCCTTTGTTATCCCCCTTTAACTTTCCTTATTAAAAGCACGGTACAGCATTTGCGCTGCACCGTGCTTTACCTCATATCCTAACTCTACCTCTTATTAGTCAGCTTGGGTTGCATACTCAAACCAATTCCATCGATAAGGCCATGGAGCTACTCCAACTGGTAAATTCCCTATTTTTTGGCTGAGTGCAAAAACCCTGTTGGTTAGGACACCAGTCAAGGTGACGTATTGCGGACACAGCCAATCACCCATCTCTAAATTCACCGCTACCCTATCATTAAAGTCTAAGGTTTGCCCGGCTCTGTCAATCAGTTTGTCCAGCTCGAGACTCTCATAGCCGTCATTGTAGGCAGCATTCTCAGAATGATTGGTGAAATCGACAGCTGCCCATGGCTCAAATTCTGGACCATAAGCATCAAGTCTCGCCACCCAGGCGCTCTCGCGAAGACGAAACATAGGGCCGTACAATGTTTCTTCTGTTCTTTCTCGATTGACAGTGAGACCTATTGCCTCAAAGTCTCGAGCTACCGCCTCAGAAATCTCCTCATTTCTCGGTTGCTGCTCTGAGGCATAGATTAAGTAGCGTAACTCAAAACCATCAGGGTAGCCAGCTTCTTCTAAAAGTTGTATTGACAACTCTGGGTCGTAGGGGAAAGGCTCCCATTCAGGACGAGTAAAGACGCTGCCAAATGGTGCCCAGCCATCCCCACTACTAAGTGGCGCTTTTTCCGCTTCGCCATAGAATATGTTGTCGATAATGGCAGCCCAGTTAATAGCGTATTGCATCGCCATCCTTACCTTCAGGGCACGCTGGTTCCACTCTGAACCACCTGGTTTTAGTTTACCCCATCCAGCTGCGTGGTCAGCAAAAGCCATTTCTTCATCTTGATGCGGTACCCATGGAACGGTGGGGTCATAACCCTCTCGGGTGGGTAGAACCATACCACCAAGCACTACCCCACTATGTCCTACCCCTGCTCGGTTTTTGAAATGAAGTTCAGCATCTTCTAGTTCAGCAACTTTATCCATAGGAACCTCGGTAAAATCAGCCACTCCTGTCTTGAGCATGGCTAGCCGAGTTGATAACTCAGGGACACCTTTAATAGTCAGGTACTTAAATTCAGGGGTCTGGCGCCAGTGATTCTCCACTGCCTCAAACTTGACATACTCGGCTGGTTTACTCTCCACAAAGCGCCAGGGACCGGTGCCAATTGGGTGCAGTATGGCATTGTCATAACCTACTACGTCAAAGTACTTCTTTGATGCTATGCCAGTCCAGTCAGTAACAGATAGCAGATATTCCATCTGCAGATTAGGCTCGACCAGTTTCATACGGAAATGGTAGGGGCCGACAATTTCATAACTTTCTATGCTACCACCATCACCGATGCGAAAGTAACTGGCTACGCCGACGGTTGAGCTTGGTCCTCCTGCCATTTGAAAGGTAAATAAGACATCTTCAGCCGTGAACTCACCCCAACCTTCATGAAATTGGATACCTTGGCGCAGGTAGAGGTCCCAGGTAAGCCCATCCGCGGACATCTCCCATCTTTCCGCTAACCGAGGCTGGTATCCCTCCTCCCCTTCCTTAGGGTAAATCATAAGCTCTTCTTCAGCATAATCTGTCTTATAAGAACCTTCTATATCAGGAGCCGAGATCTCTAGACCTAATGATGGCAGTAATACAACCAGCTCACCCTCTGGACCTCCTGTTGGTGTTGTTGTCGGTGGTGTTGTCGGTGGTGTTGTCGGTGGTGGTGTTACCGGTGGTGTTACCGGTGGTGTTACCGGTGGGGTCACTGGTGGCGTTACCCGGTGGTGTTACCGGTGGTGTTACCGGTGGTGTTACCGGTGGGGTCACTGGTGGCGTTACCGGTGGTGTTACCTCCTCAGGGGTACAGGCTGAAATAAGGGGGACTACTGCCAGCACCAGGATTAAACAAAAACTACTTATTATCCCTATTAATTTACGATTCATCTCTAAATCTCCCATAAAAACACTTTAGTATTGCTGTTTTAATTGCTACTTTATACATCACCCCCTTCCCTTAAAGAATCAGGTATTAAGCATAAACAAATTCTTGGTACCCATCCCAGCCTCCTGAGTATGTTCTTATTTGTTATTTATATGGTTCAACCAAAAAAAGGGCACTAGCCACCGCTATTTGCCTGAGCGGTTTCAGTACCCTCGTTCTCATTCCATAAGCTCTTAAAGAACGCAACTATTATTTACTTGTAAAGCTGTTTCACATGTTGGAAATTAACTATAGTCCTAGTTAATTGGTTTGTCAATACCCTGTTCTCGCCCCTATGATTAGTGACACATGGCCTCCTTAGACACTAACTGTATTCCATCGTGAGGTGACATCATAGGCAGTGAAGTCCTTAAGGAAGACCTGGGGGACGATATAAGTATACTCTCAATTGGCCAGGAAGGGCACACTTATTCGTATACTTGCACCCCTATAGCTTTACCACCACCGGCGTCCCAGCAAGCGCTAATAGCTACAAGAAGGTTCATTTCTGCCCGTAATTCTACATAGGTACCAGGTTTAGGCTTTGTCCGGAGGAACTGAATCTCACCCGTTTTACCATTTATTGACATGTGTTGAAATATGTCGAACGGACTGGGGATATCTTCTGGTTTAATATTCCAGGGCTTTAAAGCTTTGATTAGATTATCCCAACACCCATGGTCGGGTAGATCCTTTTGGTTAAGACCAAGCTCCTGGTAACTTTCCGCACGGCACATCCCTTTCTGCAAGTCATGTGTGCCCTCTTTAAAGGTATCCTCGATAATAGTAAGCATGACATTATTGAACTTCGATATTAACCTATCGCCCGTACTCAAGAAGATCTTGAGGTGGTCCATCTTTGTCCTAGCCTGGTCAAACCTCTCCCTTAAATTGTCCAAGTTGAAGGGAACAAAGTCGGCAGTAGATTCTCCGATGACACGAATATGCTGCCCCTTTTTCAGTATGAATATCCTCCCCGTGTTTTTAGCAATAACCACATCTTGTATTAGTCTCATATTATGTCAACCTTCCGGGAACATAGTTTCCCATTTTTTCCTCTTAGAATCGTTTTAATTTAACAGAAAACGGTAGAGTACACAAACCTAAACCATAAGCACGAGATTGACAATTCTAAGCTACAATGCTAAAATTATCATAGAGATAGACACTAAAAGGAAATAAATAAGGAGAAAGATCATGCGTGAGAAGGTAGAAGCAGCTCTCGCTCAAATAAGACCTGCTTTACAGGCAGATGGGGGTGATGTCGAACTGCTAGACGTGAATGAAGGTGTGGTTAAGCTAAGACTGCAAGGTGCTTGTAGCGGTTGCCCCATGGCAGCTATAACTCTAAAGCAAGGGATTGAACGAGTACTCAGAGAACAGGTGCCTGAAATTAAAGAAATAGTTGCCGTCTAACAACCTGTAAGAGTAGATGACAATGCCTATATATGAATATTTTTGTTCAGATTGTGAACTTAAATTTGAACAGCTCAAACCAATGAGTCAATCAAAGAAAAGTGCTCTCTGTCCAAGTTGCGAAAATAGTGCTGAGCGAGTGCTTTCACAATTTTGCAGAAGTTATAACGGATCACTCTCTTCTGAAGGAACAAGTGCGTGTAGCGCCTGCACTTCCAGTGCCTGTAGTTCTTGCTCTGTATCAGGATAAAAGGATAAATGAAAAATCAGGAGATGCGCATTTCCTGTTATTCTTGTGGTAAAGGGGTAGAATGTTTTCCTGGAGAACCACCCTGCGAGGTGCTCAAAGGTTGGCTGACTATTTCTTCATGGAAAGGTCCGGGCTCGGTTGAGCGTTATAATTTTTGCTGCTTCAGTTGCCTTAAGTCTTGGGTAGATGTCCACATCCCTAAAGTCCCTCAGGTATTTCTGGACTCCTTTAAAGAGGACAAAAACTAAGCAGCGCCGATATGTTATAAAAAAGGAAGCTGAAATTGATCTCGGGTGAAACACCTATAATCGATAATTTGAGCCTGCATTTCTGCCAAGCTCATGCCTCGGCGAGTAGTTAGACAAACAAAGAACTATAAGTTCAAGGAAATTCGGAATTTCCTGTTGCTCAGGGAGCGATTTCGCCTTAAGAAAATAGGTACAGACGAGATAAAAATCACTTGGGCGGTAACTCAGCCCTAAAATTCACTGTGCTTAACTGGCAAAAAGAACTTTAGAGCAGACGATTGACTGTTACAGAAAGGCAAAGTGTAAAGGATAGTTACACTCATCTTGGGAGTTGAAATCAAAATTACCCGGAGAATTAAGAGGAAACCCTCTGATTTTGTTGATATGGCGAGAGCACCAGCGACAGAGCAATCTCACTGTACCTCAATTTATGCAAAATACTGTAGTAAGGAGACTGAAAGGGAATGAATAAAATGGCTTCTCAAGAAGACCCAGCCCAGGTTGAGGAAGTAATTGATGAAGCCAGTGGAAAAGTATATTTGGCTCCTTGTCAGATAGCTTGTCCTCTAGGAGAGGACATTCAACGCACTCATGCCATGATTGCTCTCCTTCCTCCAAATGCTAAACAGGCTTACCCCCAGATAATAAAGATAGGCGATGAGATATATGACAAAAATCCTTTATTCCCGTTGTGTAGCTTTATATGTGGACTCTGTGAGAAGGAGTGCAATTACAAAGACCAGACTGGGGCGGTGAGAAGAAAATTACTGGTGCGCTTCATCGCCGACTATTATCTCCCATATCTGGAGACCAAACCTCCGCTTCCCTCTCCTACCAAAGAAAAGGTTGCTGTGATTGGAGGAGGACCGGGAGGTTTAATGTGTGCTTATATCCTTAGTAGAAAAGGCTACCAAGTGACCATTCTGGAAAGAAATTCCCAATTAGGGGGCGCTCTCAGGTATATTCCCCTATATCGCTTTCCCCAAAATATATTAAATACCACTTTAGACAATTTGATAAGAATTGCCCATGTGGAAGTTAAGCTCGGGATAAGAATGGGTGATGGTGGAAAAACGCTGGATGAGCTTAAAAATAAAGGTTACCAAGCCGTATTTATTGCCACCGGCACTCCTTCGCCCCGACCTCTTACTATTGAAAGGGAACTGGTAACGGGAGCAGACCTGGAGGGGGTCATGTTTGGTTTGAATCTCCTCTCTGATGTGAACCAGGGGAAGGTCTCCCGTCAGCTCTTTAAGGGTAGAAAGGTGATAGTGGTAGGGGGTGGTAATGTAGCTTTTGATGTGGCAAGAACTGCTCGTAGGCTTGGTGGAGATGTTTCCATTGTCAGTCTGGAGAGTGAGGATAAATCTTCAAAAGATGGGATTCCCGCTGATATAGAAGAAATAGAGGGTGCCAGTGAAGAGGGAATAAGAATAACTTACTCCCGAGGTATAAAGGAGATAATTGGGGAGGACGGGAAATTCAAAAAATTAAAGTGCCCCCGATGCACATCAGTCTTTGATGAAAGTGGCTTATTTAGTCCTAAGTTTGACTATAGTGATGTGATATATCTCGAAGGCGATGTGCTGCTGGTTACCATAGGGCAGGGCTCAGAGCGGGCATTTTTCCAGCAGGAGGACTTGCTGGATGAGAGAGGAAGGTTTGACATTGACCAGCTTACCCTCATGAGCAATGGTAAAGAAGGGATTTTTATCGGAGGCGATGTAAGGCGTGTAGGTTTTGCCACCGAAGCGATGAGAGATGGGATGATGGCAGCAGAGTCTATAGACCGCTACCTGAAGGGAGAGGACCTTAAAGCAGGGAGGGAAAAGGAGTATGAAAGTGCGGCTATCCCTAAGCGCACGGATTACAAACCTCAGCCTGAATTAGTATGGGCGCCAGTAGAAGAGAGGCTAAACTTTGACCCCTTTGAGAAAGGATTTACGCTGGAAGAAGCAGTGGAGGAAGCTAGAAGGTGTCTCTGTTGTGGCCCATGCAAAAGCTGTAAAGCATGCGTGACTTTAGGACTTCAGCCTGAGATACCAGAAATCGAATTTAAGGAAGATTTGTGCATTAGCTGTGGCAACTGCGTCTTTTACTGTCCTTATGAAGCGGTTACGCTGAAGAGTTCAGGGGTAGCCAGTTTTGATTTAACTTTGTGCAAAGGCTGTGGCTTGTGTGTCACCAAGTGCCCGGCTATTGCCCTGGATTTGGGAAATTGGGAGACGGACCGTATTTCAACCTTAATCTCTAAGCTAGCATCGGAAATGGAAAAGCCAAAGATTTTAGTATTCCGTTGTCAATGGGCTGTCTTCCCAACGGTGGGTGAGGAGTCTGCGCCAAACATTCGGTACATAGATTTGCCTTGTGCCGCCAGAATTGATATCTCGCACATATTGGAGGCGTTCCAGAGAGGCGTAGATGGCGTTTTGGTAGCGGCATGCCCTGAGGACGATTGCCATCGGCAAAGTGGGAGCAAAGAGGCGCAGCGCTTAGTAGACAAGTTGAAGGAAAGACTGTCCAAGATAGGCTTTCAGGATAGGCTTCACTTCTGTACAGTAGCTCCGAAGTACCCTGAGAAGCTCGATAAGGAAATAGAGCAGTTTAGCCAAAGAATAGAAGTTACTTATTCAAAGGAGAGCAAGAAATGATAGTAACAACACAAAAGCCTCTGGATGAGCTTTTAGATTTCATCTCCCCCTATAACAATATCTTGATAGTCGGATGTGATGGCTGTACCCAGCCGCCGAGAGGCTTAAGAGAAGCTAAAACCTTGAGTCAATTGCTCGAGCTTGGCGGAAAGCTGAGAAATAAAAACTTCACCTTTAAAGTAACTACGATGGCGAAACAGTGTGATTCTTATTTAACCGCTTCTATGCTTAGGCCTCAATTAGAAGGCGTAGACGCAGTGCTCTCTTTATCTTGCGGAATAGGGGCGCAAACCATAGCTGAACTTTTCCCTGGAATTCCAGTCTTTCCGGCGCAAAATACCCATTTCATGGGGGCAGAGGATAGGGAAGCTGGCACTTTGGAAGAAAGGTGCGTTGGCTGTGGAGAGTGTATTCTAGCGCTGACTGGTGGCATTTGTCCTGTTGCCAGATGTAGCAAGGGGCTACTTAATGCTGCTTGTGGCGGGAGTAAAGATGGCAAATGCGAACTCGACCCCGAAAAGGACTGTGCTTGGGTTCTGATATACGAGCAACTGAAGAAACAGGGTAAATTAGAGCTTCTTAAAGAATTTCGCCCTCCCCGGGATTACCAGCTGGCGGGCTGGAGGGTCACACCTTAATGAATTCATGGGGAATAATAGCAAGAAGTGTAGACTAAAGTAGGAAAATTGACAAAGGCAAGTGTATGTGGGGTGGTGCAGGGAGTTGGCTTAAGACCTTTTGTTATTGCTTGGTCCATGAGCATAAATTAAGGAGCAGAACATACCGACTGAATGATAATAAAAACTTGTCAGGAGCTTCCTGAATAATTGACATGTCGGTCGAGAAACTACTTCCCGGGATTTGTTAGAATGCACGAACTGGCTATCACTCAAAGTATGCTCGACCTTGTCCTGGAGCAAGCAGAGAAGGCCGGGGCTAGGGAAGTGGGGAAAATTAACCTGGTTATCGGGGAAATGACCGGGGTTGTTGACGATTGTATAAAATTCTACTTTGATTTCCTTAGCAAGGGAACACTCGCTGAAGGAGCAACCATTTCTTTAAAAATGGTTCCCACTGTGGCTCAATGCCGGGATTGTCTTAAGTCCTTCGAACTCAAAGAATTTGATTGGACTTGCCCCTATTGTCAAGGTTATGATATAAAGATTATAGCTGGTCAAGAGCTATTTGTAGAAAGTATGGAGGTAGAATAGATGGAAATAAAGGTTCTTAAAGACATTCTCAGTGCTAATAACCAGATAGCGGAGAGAAATCGGCAGTTACTTGATAGCAATAATGTATTTGCTGTGAACATTATGTCCTCTCCGGGCGCTGGCAAGACCAGCCTTATCTTGGAAACAATAAAGAAGTTGAAAGGGAAAACCAGGATTGGTGTTATTGAAGGCGATATACACTCAAGCTTGGATGCTGAGATAATAGGCAAAGAGGGTGTGCCTGTAATCCAGATAAATACTGGGGGGGAGTGCCACCTTAATGCCAGTATGACTTGCAGTGCTCTTAGTAACATGCCTCTACAGGATATTGATCTACTCCTTATCGAAAATGTGGGTAATTTGGTCTGTCCAGCGGAGTTTGCTATCGGAGAGCATAAGAAGGTTTTAATTTCAAGTATTCCTGAAGGGGATGATAAGCTGTTTAAGTATCCGTTAATGTTCAATATAGCAGATGCTGTGCTAATCAATAAAATTGACCTCTTGCCATATCTGAAGTTTAATACCGAGGTCTTTTCTAAGGCAATCAGGGGGATGAACGAAAAGGCAGAAATCTTCCAAACCTCTTGTACTACGGGTGAAGGAATTCAAGAATGGGTCTCCTGGCTTCTGACCCAGAAAGACAGGAGGTAAAGCCCTTTTAATCCCTTTACTTCAGTACCTCTACTCTCTGCCAAATGTAAAGTGTTATTTTCGCAACTCACCTTCATTATTCTATGAGCCAGATTCATATGCAGGTATTAAATAAACGGGATACTCCCCACACTTTTTACCTTACCGGCACTTCAAGGTTAAAAATCAAATCCTATTTCAGAATAATTAGAACCACGTGTTCATGGTAAGTGGAGCAATTTTTTATTTTTATGCCTTCACTCAAGGATCTGATGAGGTAATGGAGAGTCATGATTAAAGGAGATTATTAATTATGAGCCCAGTGAGTGAGCTAGGAACAGCAGGATTTGCCATCTTTTGGGGCTTGTTTGCTCTTGCGGTTGGCCTCTTCTCCTACAGGATATATCAGCTTTTACGATATTTGTTCCTGGGAAGAAGAGAGGGAGGATTCGGTCACATTGTCAAGAGGACACTGACAGCTATAGTCCATTTAGTCGGACAATGGTGGCAATTTAAAAATTTTTCCCTTAGAGATAGAGCTACCTTAGGTCACGTATTCATGGTCTGGGGCTTTCTCCTATTCGCTATCTACTACCTTCTCTTCATAATCATCGGGACAGGCTTCGGCATCTCGGAGATAATGGAAGGGAACTTATTCTTCGCCTATTATTCTTGGATTATAGACATTGTTGCCCCCTTTATCATCGTAGGCGCAATATGGGCTATCATTCGCCGATATGTTATAAAGCCACCAAGACTGAAGGGGGAGCAGACATTGGGAGCAATGCTCATTCTTATTACAGTGTTAATCCACCCCATAACTCACCTGTTTAAGACTGCAACTGCCATTACCCTGGCACATCCCCCTGCTGGCTTAGGTATTTCCTCTCCACCCATAAGTTTGTGGTTGAGCCAGCTTTATACCGACGCAAGCTCGGTGGCAATGTGGCATAATTTCTGGTTCTGGCTTCACTGGGGCTTCGTTTTATTTGTTATGGGTATTATTGGCTACACCAGATATTTACATATGGTGGCAGCTCCGTTTAATATCTTCTTCCGCTCCACATCCCCCAAAGGCGCCCTAAGCCCCATTAACCTGGAAGCCACCGAAACCTTTGGGGCCTCCAAGATAACCGATTTCACCTGGAAGCAGCTCTTAGACCTTTACTCTTGCGTTATCTGCGGTCGCTGTCAGGAGGCTTGCCCAGCATATGCAAGCGGTAAGCCACTTAACCCTGAGGAGTTAATCCAAGAACTCAAGAAGCATCTGCTGGAGATAGGTCCAGGACTGCTCAAGGGAAAAAACGAAACTAACTCTATAATCGAAAATGTAATCCCTGAAGATGTCATCTGGAGTTGCACCACCTGCCGTTCCTGTATGGAAATATGCCCGGTAGCTAATGAGCAGATGAATAAAATAATAGAGTTTAGGCGCAATTTGGTCTTGGAGCAAGCTCAGGCTCCAGAGACAGTTATGGCAGCTTTAAAGAGTATCGAGACTCGGGGGCATCCCTGGCGGGGAACTACATCTACTAGAACTGACTGGGCAGAAGGACTTGGGGTTAAGCTTTTACCAGAGGATACTGAGGTAGATATCTTGTACTGGGTAGGTTGCACTACAGCCCTTGATGACCGCTGTCAAAAGATAGCGATTGCTATGGCAAGGATATTAAATGAAGCCGGAGTCAAATTCGCTATACTGGGTAATGAGGAGAGCTGCTGCGGCGACCCAGCGCGCAGGACAGGAAACGAATACCTCTTTCAACTCCAGGCTCAGCGTAATATCGAAACCCTAAAGCGTTATAATGTGAGGAAAATTGTAACCGCCTGTCCCCATTGTTTCAATACGCTGAAGAATGAATACCCACAATTTGGTGGCGATTTTGAGGTGCTACATCACACCCAATTTATCACACAGCTCCTCCGTGAGGGTAAATTAAAACCTGTTACAAATGTCAGTAAGAATGTTACATATCATGACCCGTGCTATTTAGGACGTTATAATGATATTTATGAGGAGCCAAGAAAAATCTTAGCTTCTATCCCCATGCTCAAATTGACAGAGATGGATAGGACGAAGAAAAACAGCTTTTGCTGTGGCGGTGGAGGGGGGAGGAGCTGGATGGAGGAACCTGATACTAAAATCAGTCATTTGCGCACTGACGATACTATCAAAACCAAAGCAGAAATATTAGCTCTCGCCTGTCCCTTCTGTATGATAATGTTTGAGGATGCGGTAAAGGCAAAAGAGGTAGAGGAAACCCTCAAGGTGATGGACATCGCAGAGTTGCTTGAGCACAATCTGAATGAGCATAAGAGCAACCTCAGGTAAAACTAAACACGTCAATGACAAGTAAAGAGTAGTTTAGTATTTACTGGCTTAGTATCAGGTTAAATGCTCTGGTGACCTCTCCAAAACTGTCAACCTGGCGTGAGTATCTTGACACAAAAACTATGAGTCTTGATTAAAATTATCGCTTACTCCATAATACATAGGAAAAAAGAATATGAAACGGCTAAACATTGGTAAAATAAGGGGCTTGCAACAGATTGCAAACCCGTATGGTATCTTTACTATATGCGCTATAGACCATCACAGTTCTTTGAGCAGTATGATTGATGAAGAACACCCGGAAGGGTTCAATATATATCAACTGCAGGGGTAGATAGGCTAAAAGGGGTGACCGCCCAAGAGTTAGCTCCTGCATCAGGAAGACGGTATCAAGAGTATTAAAAAATTTGAAGGGAATGATATGATTGCCACTATAACCCTTAATCCTTGCTTAGATAGAACTATTACCGTTTATGGATTAGTAGTAGATGAGACCAACCGATGGACCAGCTCACGTCTCTACGCTGGAGGCAAAGGCATAGATGTGTCACGGGCTATTCATGAGATGGGTGGCAGAACCATGGCCTACGGATTTATAGGTGGCCCTGATGGCAGAGCTGTAGAAATATTACTTGATGAAGAAGGTGTGCCATTCAGTTTCACCCCTATTGAGCAGGAAACACGCACCAATATTATTATCACTGATACCAAAACTTTCAAGCAAACAAGGATTGATGCCCCCGGCCCTCGTATCTCCAAAAGAGAGCTGGAAAGGTTCATCAGGAAAGTAAGACAGATTTACCCTCACCCAGATTTACTGGTGGCTGG
>SDBV01008691.1_pt1 | contig 13647 bp, 14 predicted proteins | sample 2277081 | NCBI WGS metagenome assembly SDBV01 (sample SAMN10402039, study PRJNA504765) | marine sediment metagenome | isolation source: marine sediment core GS10_PC15, 223 cmbsf | place: Arctic Ocean: Southern Knipovich Ridge | collected 2010 | reverse complement strand
GTAGTCATCAGACCCAGCACAAGATGTACTGCAAGAGGCTGCACGAGCGGCCTCTTCGCTTTTAATCACTCTCTTTGCGTTCTATGACGTCATGCTTGGCTTCGATAAGATCGGGGTAAGGAGAGCCCGGTCGGCGGAACTTCGCAGGCCAATCACTAAATCGCTTTATGGGTCCGCGCCAAAGCCTCCAAGTATGTCCCCTCAGCTTCCAAGCTGTAAGGGCTAAGGAACTGATACCCCACATTTGCTGCTGACAGCGATGCACGCCCAGTGGTCGCCATCTATTTAATAGAGCCCAGAACAAATTCAGCGGATTATAGAAAGCTGCATATCCACGTAGCAAATTGATCTGTGTGTGCCAAGCATCTTGGTCTGGACAATTTGAAGCTACCAGATGATTTCCATCTTGCTGTACGTCCTCGATCTTTCGATTAGCGACACTTTTATAGACCAGGGCGGTGGTATAAGCCTGGTTGGCCCATTTTGAGCCCACGATAGGAACGGCAATGCAGACCTGCACGCCGACGGCGCCGGCTCTGTGGAGAAAGTTCACCTGATCAATCAGGCCCCGCAAGCGATGGCGTGAATGAAGCGGCTGACCCTCATGGTGCATCAGCATAGCCATGGGGGTAATTCTGTTGGCAATCATCTGGGCGAATAATTCCTTGGTAATAGCGGGCTTCTGGCCTTTATCAACCAGAGTAGCGGAGAGATCTTCGACTCCCATCCAGATAGCGGTGAGCCCCGCTTTTCTGGCGGTAGGTAGCAGATCGCGATGCTTGTACACATCGGCAATCGTAGCTTCAGTACGAAAGTGGATTCGTCGGCCCAAAGGTCGCCCGTCAACCTGGGTCGAAGCCATGGCCTCTAACAACTCTTGGGTATAGGATCGCCTATTAAAGAAGTTGTCGTCGGCACCGAAAAAACGACGTGTGCCCATGTTACGGTAGCAGTCGATGAATTCAGCAATCACCCGCTGAGGACTTTTTTGGCGAAGACTCCGCTGATTGTAAGCGGGAATGGGACAATAATGGCAATGGAATTTGCAGCCTCGGGTCATCAGAAGATTGGCGGTCATTGGGGGTCTGCAAACCTTATCGAGCCCCATCGGTTGATTCGAGAGGGTAGCTCGGCTGTGTGGCCCTTCGAGCATGCGAAATCCGGTGCTGGGCATGGGTAGATCATCCAGGTCGCGCATCAACCTTTGGGGGCCTGTGTTGATGAGGTTCTTTCCATCGTGACGGCCATCTGAGGCATACACCAAGCCTGGGATCTCCGATAGGGCTCGGGCCTGGCGAGCACGATTGAAGGCTGCGAGCATGGTTCCTTGGCCTGCTCCGAAATCGGCCAGTACGTTGAGCAACTCCAGTAGAATCGGTTCTTCGCCAGTAACGACGACGTCGGCGCCGAGTTGTCCGTTTGGGCCCAGGCCGAAATAATCGAACGGTTCATAACATGCCTTGGGTCCCCCGGCAATGATGAGCGGACGCTGTTTCTGTAACTTCCAGGCATCCTCGACCAAGCGATATGATGGCTCGGAGTGAACTTGCACGCTAGAGACCAGAAGCATGTCTGGTGCGGCGGTGTCAATTGTAACTCGGCTAGGTCGGATCTGCGGGTTCCAGTGCTGGTATACCAAGCGAGTCTTTTGCAATCCGGCATCGTAAAGAGCAGCGGCTATCGATCGTGGCCCACAAGGCACCATGTACCAAGCGATCTGGACGAAGGGCAGCATCCGTGTGCGCGGGTCAAAGGCTGATACCACCAGAGAGCGTACCTGTGCTAATTGCTTCTTGGAACAGAGGCTTTGTTCAAGGGATCGGTAGGTGCCCGACGGCAAAAAGCGATCCTCATTTTTACGTTGCGGTAATTCCACTATTCTTTTCCTCTTTGTCCCTCAGTGAGCATAATCGCTATCTAATAATTCTTAATCTCAGCAAACAAATTGCAAAATTTTGACGCTCCGTAAAGATCGGGGAATAATGTCAAATGATTAATGTTCATCCGGTTCAATGTCTTCAAGCACTCTTCTCTATCCTTGTCGGGGATTAGAAGCTTGACTAGAATACAATTTTCAGGATCATCATAGTTCTTCTGTACCCACGATTCCAGTGTTGTGGCGTCAGGGGCCCTAGTAAACAATCCGCCTTGATTCACTAATCGCTGATTTTCGTCTGACAATGGCCGAATAAACTCGACTTGTGGACACACGGAGCAATTACGGCTAACACTAATCAACCTCGGGTAGCCATCACTTGATGACTGTGGTTGCTCCGCCTGCGCTCTCTGTAGGTCAGCTTCCACAGCAACCTCTTCCTCTGCCTTTATTAATTCGGCAACTTTTGCTTCAACGCCTTCTCTATGAAGAGCAAAAACTGCCCTATGTCCAGTTTGGTCTTGCCCCAAGCCAATGAATGCAAAGTATGCAGCAACAAAAGGCGATGTAGTCCAGTCTAATAGGGGGCTCGCTAACCCGTGATGCTGACCAAGTGCCCACCAATTATTTTCCTCTTCGATATTGGGAGGGTTAGAGCCCCGACGCCCACGGGCAGCAAATATGAATTGCTCCAAATGAGAGCGACGGAAATGATCTTGTTCAGCCATAGGAATTTGTGCTCTCTTTACAAGTCGATCTAAAGTAGATTCTAGTGACCAATTGTCGCACCTATGCCCCCTCCAAACAGAAGTTCCATTTCCATAATTAAGCATTTCTTGATGGACGTAATCAAAGTAGTGCTGCCATGAATCCAGCTCAATTTGACCGCATCCGTTCACTAATGGTTCCTTGACGAAGCTTGTTTTTCTCATCATGATTCCTCAGAACTAATAGCTAACGGTGGCTTCACGGCTCTAATAGTTCTAACCCTTCCTCCAGCACCCGCTTTGCGGAGGTATGGGTGATTTCGGTGATGATGGCTTCGGCGACGAGCCAAACTTCTACGCCAGTGCGAGTGCAGCCAGTGATTGTTCGGCCGTCGCGGCCTAAGGCAGCGTGCAAATGCAATATAGGCTGGCCGTCGGCATTGGCGAATATGGTTCCCACAGCGGAGATTTCGTGTACACCATCAAGCTGAGCGGTCATGGGATCAGGCGGAAGGGCAGGTGTTTTGGGACCGACTACGACCGTACCCTTGCCGATACCGCCGAGGAGGATAACGCTGGCTGCGGTGATGCCTTTTTCCTTGGCCAAGTCTTCGAGCGTTTGGGGCAGACGATCCCCGTCATCCAAACGGACCACAAATACGCGTCCCACACGTCCTTCGCTTACTCGCATTTACTTTATCCTTTGAGAGATTTTTCTTGCTGGTGAGGAGCCTACTTATCAGCTATCACGAAGATGGCTTCTTCGCTTAGTAGATTGGCCATGAATTTCGTTCGCCGTCGCCGCCCAGACGAGCGGTAAATCTCTGTGACAATTTGTCCGCCCACTTGCTTGCAAAGCCGACGAAAATCCCGGATGGTCGGAAGGTGAATATTGGGCGTCGAATACCAGGGATAGGGCAGAGACTTGCTCATAGGCATGCGTCCACGCAGGAGCAACTGGCTTCGGACGGACCAATATGCGAAGTTGGGAAAGCTCACAATCGAGGTCAGTCCCACTCGCAACATTTCCCGCAGCACCAAAGCCGGCCGATGGGTCACCTGCAGGGTTTGGTTGAGCACTACCCAGTCGAAGGACTTGGCTTGATATTGGGCCAAACCCTCGTCAAGGTTGCCGTGCACTACGGATAAACCCTTCTCGACGCAACTGATAACCAACTCCGGGTCAATATCGAGCCCTCTTCCATGCACGTGCTTTTGGGTGATCAGCCGTTGGAGCAATTCCCCCGACCCACATCCCAGATCCAGCACCTTGGCCCGGGGGGGTATCAATTCCACCACGATGTCGTAATCCGTGGAAAGGTTCGCCGGTCGAGCCTGGCTGATTAGATTGGTATACGTTTGCCTGTCCGGCACTTGCTCTACTCCTATGAGTTCTATCTAAGCGTGGTCGAGAAAACCTCGCACCATGCGTGCTAAACTCTCAATCTCCAGCAGGAAGGCGTCATGTCCGTAGTCGGTGTCAATATTGCAGTAACTTACTTCTTTGTCGTTGCTCATCAAGGCCCGGACGACCTCCATGGACTGATGGGGCGGAAACAACCAATCGCTGGTGAAACTTACGACCAGAAACTTCGAGCGCACTTTACGGAAGGCTTTATTTAAGCCCCCGAAACGCTTGGCGATGTCGTAGTGGTCCATAGCTCTGGTTATATACAGATAGCTGTTGGCATCGAAGCGTTCCACAAAACTCTGTCCCTGGTAGCTCAGATAGCTTTCCACTTCAAATTTATCATCGTAGAAGTGCTGTTGATCGGAGTGGTCCAGCAGGGCGCGTCCGAATTTTCGGCGCATCGAAGCACTGGACAAATAGGTAATGTGACCAACCATCCGAGCAATTGCCAAGCCTCTGTCGGGGCCTTCGGTTCCATAATAGTTCCCCTCCTGCCAGCCCGGATCGGACATAATAGCATTACGACCCACGGCATCGAAGGCTATGGACTGGGTACTCATGCGCGAAGTGGCGGCGATAACAATGGCCGACCGCACTGTCTCGGGATACAGCAGAGTCCATTCCAGAGCCTGCATCCCCCCCAGTGAGCCACCGATAACGGCTCGAAGTTTATAGATACCCAGATGTTCGAGCAGGGCTTTTTCCACCCGGACCATATCGCTTACCGTAATACTGGGAAATGAAAGCGCGTATGGTTTTCCCGTTTGGGGGTTTATTGAACTGGGCCCGGTTGTTCCCATACAGCCGCCGAAGAAATTGCTGCAGATTATGTAGTACTTATTGGTGTCGAGCCCTTTGCCAGGTCCCACGAAGTTGTCCCACCAGCCGGGCTTGCGATCTTCCGAGTTGTATCTGCCGGCTGCATGGTGGTCTCCGCTCAGAGCGTGCAGAAGCAGGATGGCGTTGTCCCGCTTGGCCGAAAGCTTCCCGTAAGTCTCGTAGCTCACCGTAATGGGACCGAAGAAGTCCCCAGAATCCAGCCTTAGACGGTTTGGCTTATGAGCAAAAACGAATGATTCAGCTTTGACTATTCCCAGATCAGACACAGTGTAACTACCATTGTTCGCAAGGTTTATGGCTCCGAGCTAACCCGCCGGACACTTAGCTCTATAACAACACTGAATTGGGCATTATCTGCTCAAAGTCCGGGTATGTCAATGCGAAACTGCTCAACTGGGGCGTGAGCAAGGCCGATATTAAAATGTCCTAGTTATTGCCGGGACGGGGGTTAGAGCCTAGAATGATAATCGGCTTGTGTGTATTTCTTACTTGCGTGGATTTCTTATATACTTTCAGGTGCTTGAGCAATGTGGGACTATAGCGAAAAGGTTAAGGATCACTTCTTCAATCCTCGTAACGTCGGAACCATCGAGAACCCCGACGGTCTGGGCGAGGTGGGCTCGCTGGCCTGCGGCGACGCTCTGCAATTGATGTTCAAGCTGGATGAGCAAGGCCGAATTGCTGAGGTTAAATTCCAAACGTTCGGCTGCGGCTCGGCGATTGCCGCCAGCAGTGCTCTAACCGAGATGATTAAGGGCAAAACGCTCGAACAAGCTCTGGAGGTGAGTAACCAGGACATCGCCGATTATCTTGACGGACTGCCTGAACAGAAAATGCACTGCTCGGTCATGGGCCAAGAAGCCCTCGAAGCTGCCATCGAAAACTATCGCACGGGCAAACACGTCAAGCGGGATGCCGAGAGTAAGATCATCTGCACCTGCTTCGGCGTAAGCGAGGGAGAAATCGCTCGGGTTATTCGCGATAATTCTCTGACCAGCGTGGAGCAGGTAACGAATTACTGCAAAGCCGGGGGCGGCTGCGGCGGCTGCCACGGTGACATCGAGGCGATACTGGAACGCTTGGGCGCAAAAGAGCCCGCCAAGGCTGTGGCCCAAGCAGCTCCTGCCGAGGAGCCAGCTCCCAAGTCCATGACCAATATCAAGCGGATTCAACTAGTGCAGGAAATCATCGACAGCCAGATACGCCCCGCCCTGCAACGCGATGGCGGAGATATTGAACTGATCGATATCGAAGGCACGCGTGTGCTGGTAGCCCTTCGAGGAATGTGCAGTCAATGTCCCGCCTCTGGGGTCACGCTCGAGCAGTGGGTGCAAGCTAAGCTGCGTGAGTTCGTCGACGAGAAAATTATCGTAGAAGAGGCCCCCGAATGAAAACGATCTATCTGGATAACAACGCGACGACAGGGGTCGCCCCGGAAGTTTTCGAAGCCATGCGTCCCTACTTTGGTCCTGAATACGGCAACCCGTCCAGTATTCATACCTTTGGTGGCAAAATAGCCGCTCGCCTGGAAGAAGCTCGCGAACAAGTCGCGTCCCTCATTAAGGCTGACCCTTCAGAGATTATTTTTACAAGTTGCGGCACCGAAAGCGACTCCACGGCTATCCGTGGAACTCTGGAATCGTGCCCATCCAAACGCCACATCATCACGACCCGAGTCGAACACCCCGCAGTTCGTGGGCTCTGCCAACACTTGGCTGAGAATGGCTATCGAGTAACCGAACTTTCGGTGGACCGCCAGGGCGTTCTCGATCTGGACGAGCTTGCCGAGGCCCTGACAGAGGAAACGGCACTGGTGAGCATCATGTGGGCTAATAATGAAACTGGGGTGCTCTTCCCCATGGCCAAGATCGCTGAAATGGTCAAGTCCGCCGGGGCTATTTTGCATAGTGACGCAGTGCAGGCTGTGGGCAAAGAGCCCCTGGATGTGTCCAAAGTCCCGGTCGATTTGCTGAGCATTTCCGGGCACAAGCTGCACGCTCCCAAGGGCATAGGGGTATTGTACGTTCGTCGGGGCACTCGGCTGACGCCGTTGCTTATTGGTGGCCATCAGGAACGCGGTCGGCGGGCTGGAACTGAAAACGTTCCCTATATTGTCGGTTTGGGAAAAGCCTGCGAATTGGCTGGGCAAGACTTTGAGTGCGAGCGTGAACATATCCGCCGGCTTCGCGATAAGCTCGAAGATGCCCTGCTGAGTAAATGCCCCGGCTCGATGCTTAATGGCCACAAAACCCAACGCCTGGTCAATACCTGCAGCATAAGTTTTGAGTACGTTGAAGGTGAGGCCATTCTGCTTTTGCTGGACCGGTTGGGCATCTGCGCTTCGAGCGGATCAGCGTGCACCAGCGGCTCTCTGGAACCATCGCATGTGCTTAGGGCTATGGGCGTGCCCTTTACGATGGCTCACGGGTCGATTCGCTTTAGCCTTAGCCGCTATACTACTGATGATGATATTGAGTACGTGATCGAGAAGCTGCCGGGCACGATCCAGAGATTACGGAATATCTCCCCCTTTGGTCGGGGCAAAACTGAAGAAGTGCCCGCTAAGAAATCTTGAAACCCACTGCAATTGGAGAAACACTCATGGCTATCACTTTCAACGCTGACGAAATCTACAATATCGCCGAACAGATCGAACGCAACGGACAAAAGTTCTATAGTGACTCGGCCCTGAGAGTTAAAGAGTCGACTGCCAAACAGGTTCTCCAGGACTTGGCTGGCATGGAAGTCGGCCATCTCAAAATTTTCAAGGCTCTGCACGCTGCCCTGAGCGAAGAGGCTCGTGAGGAGATTACCTGGGACCCTGAGGGGCAAGCTGGGGCGTATTTGAAAGCCGCGGCCGACAGTCATGTTTTCAAGGCCAATGCCGATCCGACCAGCCTGCTCAAAAATAAATCCGATGCCCGGGAAATCCTCGAATTAGCTCTGCAGTTCGAAAAAGACAGCGTCATCTACTTCCTGGGAGTCGCTGAGGTGGTACCGGAGCACCTGGGCAAAAGCGATGTTTTGGGCCTGGCCAAACAGGAGCAGAATCATATCGCCCTTATCCAAAATGTCTTGTCAAAACTCTAGCGGTTGAGCCTAAAACCTCATTGGGGACAAGGCCTATGAACACGCCAAAAAACATTTATGGTATTCTCGGCGGAGTAGTTCTTATCCTCGGCCTACTGATGCTTTTGTCGTCACCTGCCTTGGCCCAGGAGGCAGAGCAGGAGAAAGAATCTCTAAGTTGGCAAGAAAAGCTCAGCAGCCCGGAAGGACTTCAGGAGCAGTTTGATAATAACCCCATTTGGTTTTTCGCAGCGGTGTTCGCTCTGGGCGTGGCGGTGAGTCTTACGCCATGCGTGCTGCCGATGATTCCTATCACCATATCGATTATCTCGGGCTCAAAGCAGTCTGTTCCGGGTCGATCCGCAGTGCTCAATATAGCCTCTGGACTGAGCAAGTGCCTGGTTTATGTGCTGGGCATGAGTATTACGTATGCGGTATTGGGCCTCTTGGCTGCCAGGTTTGGCTTTATCGTTCGTTCGTGGCTCCAGGACTGGATCGTCCAAGCTGTCATTGGTCTGTTTTTTGTGGTCCTGGGCTTGTCAATGGCTGGGCTGTTCTCGTTACCGATCCCCGGGTGGGGACGTGGCAGCTTGGATAGTGTCGCTCAATATCAAAAGAAGCGACAGTCCTTGATTGCTGTATTCGCCTTGGGACTTATCTCGGGCATAATCGCATCGCCGTGCGTAGCCCCTGTTATCGGCGCCCTGTTAGCGTGGGTCTCCACGGCAGGTCTTTGGATGGCATGGTGGGTTCTATTCGTCTTTGGCTGGGGGATGGGTCTGCTGTTGATCGTGCTGGGCATGACCGGGTGGATCATCAGCAGCGGCAAATGGATGCTCACTGTCAAAGCGGTCCTGGGAGGACTACTGGCCCTAATGGGAGCCTGGGTTATCATCCAGGGCATACGGGCCCAGCCGTTAATCCCCGTAAGTTGGCTGGGAAACTAAAGAGCACTGTTTTACGCTCTAACTTTTTGTAAGGAGCTAGTTATGAATACAAACGGGAAAATCTTTCGGATCATCATGGCCATGGGCTTTGGGGCTGTTTGCCTTTGTGTCAGCGGCTGCGATGACTCCCAACCGGCTGAGTCCAAAACCCCAAAGGGAAAAATTGCATGGATACACTCCGTGTCCGAAGGTTTAGCTCTGGTGAAAGAAACGGGCAAACCGGCATTTATTGACTTTTACGCTGACTGGTGTGCCCCCTGCCATGAAATGGACAAGACAACCTTTGTCGACGAAAGGGTCATCGCGGAACTGGCTAGGTTTGTCTCCATCAAGGCCGATGTGAGCGGGACTAGTTCCCCGGGTCAGGGGGCCGCTAAAGAATATAACGTCCAGGCTATACCAACCTATGTTTTCATCGATACGAAGGGGAAAAAGACTATCGTCTCAGGTTATCACCCACCGAATACCTTTCTCAAACTACTTAAGGGCATCAAATAGGCACAATGAATTCTAAGGAGACAGACAATGGCAACTTGCGAATTAGCCCCCGGCGTATACTCAGTTGGTGCTCTTGATTGGTCGATGCACGATTTCCACGGCTTTGAAGCGCCCAGCGGAGTGACCTACAACTCTTACTTGATCGTCGATGAAAAGATCGCTCTGATCGACGCAGTCAAAAGCCCCTTCGTCGATGAGCTTTTGGGGAATATCGCCAGCTTGATCGACCCGGCTAAAATCGATTATGTGGTAGCTAACCATGCTGAGCCCGACCATTCCAGCGGCTTGCCAGCTGTAATGAAGGCTGCCCCAAAAGCCCAACTTATCTGCACCAAAAAGTGCCGTATGGCTTTCGATAATTATTACGGTGAAGATTGGCCATACCAAACGGTCAAAACCGGTGATACGATCAGCTTGGGCAAGCACACTGTGCAGTTCCTGGCGACGCCCATGGTGCATTGGCCCGACTCGATGATGACCTATCTACCCAATGAGAAAATCCTCTTCAGCATGGACGCCTTCGGCCAACACATCGCCACCTCCGAGCGTTTTGACCACCAACTGCCCCTGGGATTGGTTATGGAGGAGGCTCGCCGTTACTACGCCAACATTATCATGCCCCTGGGAGCCATGGTTCTCAAAACCCTCGATGCCGCGTCTGCTCTGGATATCGCTACGATTGCGCCTGCCCATGGAGTGATCTGGCAAAAACACATTGGGGCTATTCTCGAATCCTATCGCAAATGGGCCTCGCTGAAGTCCGACCCCAAAGTTGTTGTTGTATACGATTCCATGTGGGGCAGTACCGAGCTAATGGCTCGAGCTATCATTGACGGGGTGGCTAAGTCGGGGGCAATTGGACGCCTTGTGCACCTCCGTCGCGACGGCCAGACCAAAGCCGCGGCAGAGATGCTCGAAGCGGCTGCCCTGGCTGTGGGCAGTTCCACCATGCACAAGCGCCCGATGCCCGAAGTGGCTGGTTTTTTGAGCTACGTCCATAGCCTCGCACCAGTGAGCCCGGGGAAAAATGACCCCCGCGGCAAAGGACGCATGGGCTTGGCGTTCGGCTCCCACGGCTGGAGCGGCGGCGGAGCCAAATGGGTCGAACAAGAACTGAGCCAGGTCGGATACCAGCTTTCGCAGGATGTTATCTGTTGCGTATACCGCCCCGATCAGAGTACACTTGAGCAATGTCGCCAGGCAGGAGCAGAGCTTGGGAAAAAGGCTTGTGAGCTCGCGAACGAGTAAAGGCCTATCAAAAGTCTAAATGTTTAATGCTTAAGTGAGAGCAGCCGATGGCCAAAGCACAAAAACGCCCGAAAAATCAGAACACAAACACAAGCAAAGTCTTGGCTGGCATTGTTCGCCGGACTCTGGCTACATATGTTGATAAGCGGGGCATTGACAACATTGACAGCCAGAACCTGCCCAGCAAAGAGGTGATCTTTGATTGCCTTGATAAGCTCTTCAACATCCTCTTTCCCGGCTTCGTTGGCCGAGATACCCTTCGTCGCAGTCGCCTTAAGCATGTGGTGAGCACGCTTTTCGATGAGGTTTTCGAGCATTTGGCTCAGCAGGTTCAGAAAAGCTTCTGCTACGAGTGCGCCGAGGCTGGTTGCCCTACGGACCATTGCTCGGCCCGAGCTGAGCGAGCTACGCTTGAGGTTCTCCGAGCTATTCCCCGGATTCGGCGGGAACTCAAAGGTGACGTATCCGCTGCCTTTGCCGGGGACCCCGCAGCCAAGAGTTTCGACGAAATCGTCCTGAGCTATCCGTGCATCGAAGCCATTGCCACGTATCGGTTGGCCCACGAGCTTTACTTGGCTTCGGTTCCGCTGATTCCGCGGATCATGTCCGAGCGCGCCCATAGCCGCACTGGTATCGACATTCATCCCGGAGCTACCATCGGCAAGAACTTTTTCATCGATCACGGCACCGGCGTGGTCATCGGCGAAACCTCGCGGATAGGTAACAACGTCCGCATATATCAAGGAGTAACCCTGGGCGCCCAATCGTTGCCCAAAGAAACCCTGGGACAAGTTCGGGACAGCGGCAAGCAGCGCCATCCGACCATCGAAGACAACGTTACGATCTATCCCGACGCTACCATCCTCGGAGGCCAAACCCACATCGGCAAAAACGCTGTAGTGGGCGGCAATGTCTGGTTGGTCAAATCGGTCAAGCCCGGCACTACGGTGTTGGCTCCTGTCTCTGTAACCATGTTGCGACCGTGCAAAGAACTAAAAGCGCCTGCTTCTGCACGCTCCAAAACCACGCGTACTACCAGTGGCAAAACAGCCAAAAAAGGAAAAAAACAAAAAAGGAGCTGAGCACATGTCCAGATACAAATGCACAATTTGTGGCTACGTCTACGATCCAGCCATCGGAGATGAAGACAACGCTGTGGCCCCCGGCACAGCTTTCGAGGATCTCTCTGATGACTGGACCTGCCCCGAATGTGGGGCCAGCACGGACCAGTTTGAGCCGGTTGACTGAACACCCATACTCATCCGGAGATAGCCGATGGACAGCCTTGGGGAAATTCTCCTGGCCATAGTTACGCTCTGGAACGAGATGGCCATTTTTCTGCTGTTCGGTTTTCTGGCCTCGGGCGTCCTCTCACGTATCATGTCCCCAGCCACAGTAGCCAACCATATGGGCGGTGCCTCATGGTGGTCGATTATCAAGGCAGCTCTGCTGGGCATACCACTGCCTCTTTGTTCGTGCGGAGTAATACCTACGGGTGTGTGGCTCCGCGACCACGGAGCTAGCCGAGGAGCGACGTCGGCCTTTCTGATCTCCACCCCGCAGACGGGTATAGACTCGCTAGCTATTACTTATAGTTTTTTGGGACCGGCCTTTGCCGTCTTTAGAGCGGTGGCCGCCCTGTTCTCAGGAGTCTTCGGTGGAATCATGGTGGCGAATTTTGCGCCACACGAAAGCAAATCCTCCAGCGAACTAAAACCTGACACTTGTCACTGTGCCCACCATGAACCGCCCAGCCAACCAGTAAAAGCTTCGCTAAAGACTCACATTATAGAAGCTCTTCGCTACGGGCTTGTAACCATTCCTAAAGAGCTTGGCCTTTGGCTCTTCATCGGGGTAGTGGCCGCTGGGGTGGCCGCTTGGCTTATTCCCGATCGCTATTTCGAGCAGCACATTCAGTCCAATCTGCTGAGTATGCTGCTGATGATTGCTTTGGGCATTCCTCTTTACATTTGCTCCTCATCCTCAGTTCCGGTAGCTGTTGTTCTGGCTATGAAGGGCTTGAGTCCCGGGGCGGTCTTTGTTTTTCTGATGGCAGGTCCAGCTACCAACCTCGGAGCCATCGCCATTCTCTGCAAGGTTCTGGGCGTACGAGCCACGATTATTCAGACCGTGAGTATCATGATCTCCGCCTTGTTGTGCGGCTTGGCACTGAATTGGATCTACGAGCTGATCTACTCCGGCCAAGGGCTAGAGCATTTCCGTCAGATCACGCAGGGGGCTATGGTCGGGCACGTCCATTCAGCTTTTGGTTTTTTACGTATCGCCTCATCGATACTTCTGCTTTTGATAGTCCTAAATGCCGTTCGCCTGCAATGGCTCGACAAACGCAATAAGCAGACAAGCTGCTGTCATGGAAACGATAAATAAACATCAACTGTATTGGCATATGACGCACAGCGGGGTACGAAAACATGGACATCATTCTGATCGGTTTGTTGGCTAGTTTGTTGGCTGGTTTGGCTACGGCAGTCGGAGCTTTGCCCATCTTTTTTTGGCGTCAGGGCCCGGGGAAATCTCTGGATGTCATGCTGGGTTTCGCGGCTGGGGTCATGCTCGCGGCAGCTGTCTTTTGCCTGATAAGACCAGCCCTGGACCCGGAGCTGACCAGAGGTGGGGGACTTATGATAACCGTGATCGGCATTTTGGCTGGGGCTTCGTTTTTGCATGTGGTCGATAGATTAGTACCGCATCAGCACTTGGTACATGCCAACTGCCATGACGTTATAGCCGTACGCCGAGCTTGGCTGTTTGTCTTGGCTATTGCCATTCATAATTTCCCCGAGGGGCTGGCAGTGGGGCTTGGTTTTGCGGGTGGTGATGGAGGTTACGGGCGTGGCCCGGCTCTGGCGATCGGGGTGGGCCTGCAAAACATTCCCGAAGGATTAGCGGTGGCAGTTCCGCTGGTTATGGTCGGATACACTCGCGGACAGGCTCTGCTGATTGCCACGCTGAGCGGCCTGGTAGAGCCCATAGGGGCCCTATTCGCGATAAGCTTGGCTACGACTTTTCAGGCCATCCTACCGCTGGGCT
>SDBV01008690.1_pt1 | contig 13649 bp, 12 predicted proteins | sample 2277081 | NCBI WGS metagenome assembly SDBV01 (sample SAMN10402039, study PRJNA504765) | marine sediment metagenome | isolation source: marine sediment core GS10_PC15, 223 cmbsf | place: Arctic Ocean: Southern Knipovich Ridge | collected 2010 | reverse complement strand
AAATTCTTGAAGTGCATGAAGAGCATACTATTACAGATAAAATTAAGCGATTGTTTATTACTCCTAAACAAGGACAAGTAGATGAATTGCGTGGCGTTTATAAATGGATTAAAAAATTCTTGGCAGATCTTGAATACTATTCTCAACTTAAAAAAGAAATGGATGATGAGGTTGCTAAAGGAAAAGTTGTTTTACAATGAAAGACTCTAAGGACTTTCCTCGTCCTTTAAATACTTTTATTGAAGAAGAAGTTGAAGTTGCTACATTTACTCCAAAAATTAATGAGAAAGAAAAAAGGATAGAATTTACTAAGGGAGTTAGAAAAGCTAAACAAAAGACTTATTATGCTGATAGTAAGCCTGTTAAAATTGTTTGTTCAAACCATCGTTTTGTTTGTTTAGATAAAGGAAAATATTTATTTAAGTGTAAAAAGTGTACTTGGCATAAAATTGCTTTCCCAGTAACTTTTAAATTTGATCCGGAAACAGGGATATTAACTTATCGAAAGACAGGCATTAAAGTATAGAATTTTTGATATATCGTAGTTGCTCTTGTGCATTGAATGGCACAAACCCCCCTATTTAGTTTTAGTATAGAATAATTAACAATTTAAGCCTTTCTGTCTAGCAGAACTCCGGGGTGCGAACCTCGTCAGTAATAAACTCGTTAGGTGAAGCAGATTAGGCAAGAAAGGAAATCTATGGATAACGAAGAAAAAGGATCCGTAGAGGTGGACGATAGCGGTTCACCTACTGCATCAAAAGAATCCTCGAAAGAGGAAACTAATGAAAAGACTGGAGAATCTCAGGAGACTGGGGATCAGGAAACTGATTCCGGGGAAGAAGAGAATCAGGAAGAAGAGAATCAGGAAACTGGTTCTAAGAAATCTGAAGAAGGAAAAGCCAAAACCACTGAAAAGGGAACAAAGCTTGACCAGAATCCATTGTCTGCTGCTCATCAGCAACTTGCTAATGAGAGGAAGAAAAGCCAAGGATATGAGCGAGTCCTTAATAGCCCAGAGTTATTAAAAAAATTCGCAAAAGAGTCTGGCTATACTTTAAAAGAAGCGAAAGCTGAAATTAAAGAAGAACTAAAGTATTCCGCAGATCAGTTTAAAAACAGTGGTGATATTGCGAACACTCTGAACGAAATGAAGTCTTCTTTTACTAAAGAGATTACTACATTACGGGATGAAAATAAACGTCTTCGAGGCGATTTAACAGGACTTAGTAGCAGTCAAAAAGTCACTCAAGTAGCTAACACTATGAAGAGCGACATTTCTGCGGTACAGGCAAAATACCCTGCACTTAATCCAAAAAGTTCTGAATTTGATCCTGATCTCGAGAAGGAGATTGGCTCCTTATACCACGAACTTGATTATAATCCCAAGTCAGGGGGATACAGAGGCAAAGTGTCTCTTGCCAAATTAACAGACCGAGTTATGAAGGCTGCTGGCAAGGCAGGCAAAAAGGCTTCTGATAAAGCTAAGACTAATGTCATAGTTAAAAAATCAGGCAAGGTTGTTACTTCGAGCAAAGTGACCTCTAATAAAGGTTCTGTGTCGAAAGACCCAGCAACGAACATTGCTCAACGTATTAATAAAACATTAAAAGGTACAAAATAGTACCAGAAAGTAAATATGACAGGAACTCAATATGGTCAGCGTTCTACGCTGGGCGCAAGAGATCTCGATCTTCACATAGATATTGAAGATCAAGTAGTTAATTTCCCTAAATACCGCAGGGAGTTAATCAATCGTCTTGACGCAAGTAATTTTAATAAACAGGTAAAATCCCACAAGTATGAGTGGTCAAGCCGAGATAACAGAGCTTTTAAAGCTACTGTTAATGTCGGAGGCAATTCATCTATCGTAGTTATGGTAGTTGATGAGGCTGGCGTGTTTAATGTCGATGACGTTTTTCAGATGCCAAATGGCGCACAATTTGTGGTTGAATCAGTTGGGGGTGGAGTAAATGTCACCTTCAGGTTGATCGCAGGCACTCAGACTGCTTTAGCGTCTGGGGAAGAAGTTATAGTTATTGGTGGAGCTACCCCTCAAGGTAAAAACGCTGATAGCATGGTAGTAACTCCATTCGTGGACTACTACAACTTCACTTCTATTATAGAAGATGTGGTTGACTTAACTGGAACTCAACACGCTTCAATGATTCGAGGCGAGGAAAATTCCGCAAAACTTATCGCAAGAAAGATGATGGAACTAACTGAAAAGTTACAACGTCAGCTTCTTGTTGGTCAAAGGTATGAGGATAAAGGTCGAAAATTAACCACGCTAGGTGGTTTGAAATATCTAATCGACACTTATGCTCCAGCCGCAAATGCCATCAACTTTGGTGGAAACATTTGGGCTAGTGATAGTGCCGTTCAGGACGTGATCGATGGCGCCCTCGACATTATTGCTGAAAAGGCCTTTGAAAAACCAGTAATGTATGTGGCTCCGGCCTTCATGAAGAAATTCAAATACATTGGTGATGACACTACCAGAACCTCTCTTCGAGAGAAGACAAGAGGTATTGGAGTTGTAAAACAATATCAGTCTCACACATTTGGTGATATTGATGTTGTCCAACTTCAAGGTCTGGGTGGACTTATGGATGATCTCGTCTTCCTCGCAGACGAATCCATGTTAGGTTATAAACCAGTGAACAAGCGTGGTTGGTTTACTACACCTCTAGCCAAGCTGGGCGATAGCTACAGATGGCAAGTTCTGGGCGAATACACATTCAAGCTGGACATCCCAGATGCAGCAGTGTATTTACATACCCTAGGTCTTTAAATTAAAAATTAAGAAAGGAACCTTAATATGAGTGGTACAGCAGTAGGCAGAACAGCCTTCGTCTTAGGACGAGAGCAAGATGCAAACCGAGAGGTTCGCAGCTTCGCCGATGGTGAAGCGTATGATCTGGACATCGAGGATGTACAGGCTTACACTGCCGATGACTCAACCTTTCCTTACCCTGCGTAAGTAAGTTTGAACATCTAAAATTAACGACTCCTCTCAATGTCATGTTGGGGGGAGTCTTGTTATGTAGGCACAAACAACCCTGAAAAAACCTAATATTAGAATATGCCCTCCGAAGTTCAAACCAGTATTCAGACATTAGATCAAGTTCTTGCTTTTATGGCTCCTTTTGCTGGGGGCTCTGTTCCATCTGAAGAAGATCAAGAATATACTGATTGGGTATCTTGGATTCAAAATAAACAAGAAGAGTATGCTAGAAGAGCTTTTTGGCGCAGATGTTTAACTAGAGAAGTAATAACACTTACTGAAGGATTTACAACTGTACTCCCGGATAGGTTCAATAAGCCAAATGCTCTTTATATGCTTATTGTTGATGAGATTGACTGGAATGAAGTTGGAAATTCTGATAAACAGAATATTTTTATTGAAATGATTAATGATAATTACAGCGCTGATTTTGGTAGTTGGCAAATGAGATTTGAGCTTACTGTTCCTGCTGATACTGAGGCTATTATGTGGTATTTCTCTAATCCTCCAAAGCCTACTTCTGGGTCTGATAAGCTACTTTTACCAGGAGATATGATTGGTTTTGCAGCTTTAGCGGAATATGCTAGACAGGCAAATCAAGAAGGCTCCCAAGATAAATTTGAAGAAGATGCTGAAAATAGATTTCAAGAATATTTATCTTTAGAAGTTATTCCAGATAAAAGTGATTTACTCACTCATTCTCAAGAACAAGTGGTCAGAAAAGATTACCTCCAAACTGCTAAAAGTTTTTATACGACTAGGGTTGGACGAAATAGAACTTAAAGGGGGCTCATGTATAGAAAGAAGAAGCGCCGTAAAAATGCTCCCATACAAAGATCAGGTAGTAGTGGTTTCCCAGAAGGTCTTAATACATTAGCTCACGCATCTACTCTTAAAGATACTGAATTATCTGAATTAATTAATGGTGTTTATTCTCAATATGGATCTATTTCTAAAAGACAAGGGTCTACTATTGCTGGAGAAGCTGCTGATGATGCTACTAAAATTTTACAATTAACTGCTACTTATAATATTGCTGGAGCTTCTAGGCTTATTAGAATATCTGATTCTGGTAAACCTGAGTATTATGACTTTGATGCTAAAACTTGGCAACTTTTAACTGCTGATGCTCCAGATGGATATGCTGGAAGCAACCCAACTTTTACTGCTGGAACTCCAGTTTTTGATACTACTGGGATAACCTGGATTGTTCAGATAGGCACTAGGCTTTATTTTGCTAATGCAGTAAATGAACTTGTTTGGCTAGAGGAAGATGGTTGGCATATTTATACGGCTTTAGCTGATCCTGGCACAAAACCACAAATTGTTAAAACTGGAGCTGGTTCAGGGTCTACAAAATTCTTTTATCAAGTTGTTTGGTATAACGAAGCTGGTGGAACTTTAGCTTCTGATCCGGCTGATGCAGATGTAGATCCAGAAGATGATGGCTGGATAGGTAGTTTACCTCAACAACTTGATACGGACACTTATTTAACTCTTACTCTTCCGGCTGCTCCGGCTGGGTGTACCAGGGTTGGTATTTTTAAATCTAATCGTCAGGGAGAAGCTTTCTTTTTAGATGATGTCGAACCAGACGATGTTACTTATGTTGATAAAGGAGAGGTCGGCACTGATACTTTCTATGGAGTTCCTGATGCTAATACTACTGGAGGATATCATTTTACTTTACTAGATACTTACAAAGGTTCTTTAGTTGGAGTTACTACTGAATTGGGATCTGATACTTTAGTTTGGAGTGGTGCTTTTGATAAATATGGATCTTTTGCTCTTCCAGATGGAGCAGGCTTCTTTGGTTATAGAGCTGGTGATGGATCTAGTATAAATGCTATTAAAACCCATGTAGCTTCAAATGAAGATTCTTTATTTATATTTAAAGATGATGTTTTTGGTAAATTCCAGTTTTTAGCAATAGATGGTGATTTTATTGGAGAAGGAAGAATCCAAGATGTAAATATCTCAGTAGGGTCAATCTCACCGCTATCACCTCATGTAGCTGGAAACAATCTTAGGTTTTGGTCAAGAGACGGAGCAGCTACAGTTGGAAATGAAGCTAATTATGGAACTATTCTAAGATATTCTGTCCTTTCTTTAAGAGCAGATTCTATTGTTCAGCAAATAACTCCTGCTAATTTAGAGAAGGTATCTGGAGTATTTTATAAATCACTTTCTTTGTTTGGTATTTCTACTGATGTTGCTGGAGGTGGGAATAATGCCGCCTTAGTATATGATGAGCGCTATAATGCCTGGAGTTTGTTTACTGGAGTTTATCCTGCTATTTGGGCGAAATATATAAATCCAGACGATAAAGTAGAAAGACTTTATTATGGATCTAGCTCAACTGCTGATGTACTTGAAATGTTTAATGGTAAAACTGACTATGCTACTTCCTCTGGAACTGGAACACCAATTACTCTTTCTTTAAGCACTAAACAATATGATTTAAAATTACCAGATCAATTTAAGAAATTTGATAAAGTTACTTTAGTTTTTGGAACTTTAACTGGGAATAACACCACTGTTGGAATAATTAAAGCAGATCATAAAGGAATTACTAGCGACCCTAGGCTTAAAATTACTCAAGAAACTGTTCTTTCTGGATTCGGAAATGATGAATGGGGAGATCAAGAAGTAGGCACTATGGGAGAAGAAGATGCAGGATCAAGTATTAATATAAAATATATTAACCTCAAGCAAAAAGATCTATTTTGGATTAAAGTAAATATTCAAAATAATGGTGTTGAAGATCAATTATCAATTATTGGAATTTTTGTTTATTATTCCAAGAGTACAAGGCCTTTAACTTTTGGAATGAAATTGCGCGATCTTGCATAGCACAAACAACCTTTTAAAAGGTTAAATTATAAATAGGATAAATTATGGCCGAAATTGGAAGAAAGAAATATACCAAGAAACAAATAGCAGAGCAGTCTGCTCGAATGAAACTTAAATGGGCTTGTCCTCATTATAGAGAAGCTCAATGTTTAGCTCATAAAAATGGTGATACTGGTGGACACAATAAGAAAGAGGCTAAAAGATGTTTTGATTGTGGTGATGTTTTGACTAATAGAAAATCTATAAGATGTATGAGTTGTTATCAGAGTGGAATTAGTATTGAACAGAGAAGAATTGCTGGTAATTTAGGTGTCATAAAGCAAAGGCAAGAGGAAACATCTATTGAAAAAAAATTATATCAAGAGTTAAAAGATCGGGGTTTATTGTTTGAGAAGCAAAAACTTATTAATGGTAAGTTTTTAGTTGATGCTTATATTCCATTACTAAACTTAATTATTGAAGCTGATGGAAATTATTGGCACTCACTAGAGAGAGTTGTAAAGAAAGACAAATCTGAAAATGCTTATTTGACTAAATGTGGATATAATTTACTAAGGTTATCTGAAACAGAAATAAATGATGGCAGTTTTAAAGAAAGGATTATAGGGTAATAATTTGGCCATTTACCAGGCAAATGATAAATACAGAGCTCAATTAAGATCTACTTGGATTGCTGATCCGGCTGACGGATCTCTTTTAGTTGATGACGTTCCAGACAATGTACCTACTATTGTAGTTGTTGGGTGGGGAACAGTTTATGAAACTGTCTTTACTGTTACTGGAAAGTCTGGATCAACTCCTGCTGATTATGCTTTAACTGGAGTAGTTAGACTTAAAGGTGCCAATGTAAACTTAGCTGAAAATTTGGCTGTAAACTGTTTGAATAATGAAGAGTTTTTTAATCAATATTCTGATTTTGTGAATGATGAGTATCTAAATATGGTCGAGCAAGCCGTTGCTCCAGCCACCCCTGCTTCTGGAGAATTAAGGCTTTATGCTGGCGATGATGGAAAATGGCACATTAAAAATGATGCTGGAGTAATAGCTACTTTAGGAGAACTTTCTGATGAATGGATTGATGTGGCTGATGCGGCTACTATGACTTTTGATCTTTCTAGTATAACTAATAAGCTTAAATTTCTATGTGCGGCTTTGACAGCAAATAGAATTTTTGCTATTTCTAATGCTTCAGAGGGTTATGTGTTTATGATTAGAGTTCCTCAAGATGGTACGGGCTCCAGGCTTGTAACTTTTTTTGAAGTTGATTCTGAAGTTGTGACTATTACTATAGCTGATCCTGGAGTGATAACTACCACTTTTGATATGAAAACTGGTACTCCGGTAATCTTTACTACCACAGATACTTTGCCAACTGGAATAACTGCTGGTACTAGATATTTTTGGATTAGAACTGGCGCCACTACTGGAAATATTGCCTCTTCAAAAGTCAATGCTATTGCTGGAACTACTATTACTACTTCTGCTTCTCAAGCCGGAGTTCATACAATGGGTATTCAGATTCTTTGGCCTGGGGGTGATCTTCCAGAATTAACTACAGATAAGTTCGCTTATGATGATTTTATTTTTATAGTTCACTCTGCCACTCAAATTACTGGTGTAATAGTAGCTCAAGATAGTTAGGCTATGAATGAATTATTTGCTAAATATCAAAAGCCTCTTTTAAAAATAGTTAATCACCCTCTAGGCAGAAAATATATAGGGATTAATCCTAAAAAGAAAATAGTAGGTTTAGCTCCTAATGCTTTTGCTGTAAGAGAAGAAAATAGGATTAAAGCTGAATTTAGATGCTATTCTCTATTTGCCAAAAAACTTGGATTAGCATTGCATGGATATAATTCTCTATTAGAGGGAATTAAATATTATTTTACTCCCCAAGAAATAAGATTTCTTGAATTTGCTTTAAGAAGTGGTAATCCTATTTATCCTTCTACTGGTGATGGTTCTGTTCATCTATATCAGCCTGCCCCAGATCGAACTATGGCTTATATGAGAAGTCAAGCAAGTGGATCTACTGCAAGGCCAACAGAGACTCCTGCTTATGCTTATACTAATCCTTGGTCAAGCGGTGCTTATCCACAAATACTTACCTTAGCTCGCGGATTTATTCCATTTATTACATCTGCTATAGGTAAATTTGCTAAAAAAAAGTCTGCCATTCTTAGTATTTATGTTACAACTCTTAATGATGATTGGCCAAGTGAAGCTGAATCGGCTTTAGATATAATCCAAACTACACAAGCATCAATGACAGATTTGGTTTTATCAGATTATAGTAAAATAACATTAAATACACCTGATCTTGGATCAGCAAGAAAAGACTTAGCTGATATAACAGCAAGTCAATATAATAATTTTACTTTAAATGCAACTGGTTTGGGTTGGATTGATATAGTAGGAAATACTAAATTAGGTATGAGGGATGGACATGATGTTGATAATCAACCCGTAAATGCAGGGTTAGGGGATAACTCATACAAAAGTGGAATAACTTTTAGTACCTCAGAACAAGCTGATACAGATCAAGATCCTAAATTAATAGTTATTTATACAGTTCCAGGGGGCAGTGCTCTCTTGCATCACCTTATTTCATAATGGCACAAAAAGTAAACACAAGAGCTAGTATATTAAATAGATGGTGATATTGCTATTTTTATCAATACTGCCGGAACAAAAGTTGATGCGATTAGAATTGCAGTCGATTCATGTTCAAAAAGAATTAAAAATATAAGAATAACATACGGAGAAACAATTAATAAAAATAACGCTCTAATAAACTTTAAAAACTTAATCATAGCCTATAATTATAACACAACTTGAATTAAAAAAATAATATGCCTTCATATTTAGAAAAATTACTAAGACAACTTGCAGGAGCTACAGGATCAGCCATTGATACGATTGGTGGAGCATTAGGTGATCCATTTGGACAAGGTACAGGGGGAATTGACATTTCTTCAACACTTCAAAATTATGGTGGTAATATTGCTGGTTCTCTTAGAGATGCTATAGTTCCAACAGCTTATGCCGCTGAACCCTGGAGACATAGAAGCCCTGGTGCTGGTGCTTCTGGTTCATGGATTTCTAATAGTGATCTTGCTGGCGGTGGAAGTCCTGATGGTGTTACTCAAAATACTGCTGATAGTGGCGGTGGAGGTTTTGATTTTCAAGCAATTTTAGATGAACAACGAAGAAGGGCTGATGCCGCTTATGGTCAAGCTAAAAGTATTTATGATGAAGGTATAGGATTACTTGGTGAAAGACGTGAACAATTTCAAGGTTTTTACGACCAAGGTCAAGATAAAATTCTTGATAGATATGAGGGTGAAAGAGGTAATCTTCAAGCTTCGGCTCAAGGGGCTAAAACTAGATCTAATAATGCTTTAAGAGCTCTTGGTTTAGGTGGATCTGCTTTTGTTAAATCTGAAGGCAGACAACGACAGCAACAAGCTCAACAGTTAGGTGGACTTCAAACTCAAAGAAATGAAAATGAAGTAGCTAACCAAGGCCAATTAGATGAGAGAAATCTCTGGGCTAGAGGTCAAGAATCTAGTCTTAATAGATTCCTTCAAGGCGCTGATGAATCTAGAAGAGCTGCCGGAGAACAAGCCAATATTGATATTAGTGGTTATTTAAACAACATTTTAAGTAATCAAATGGCTATGAGTGCAGCTCAAAGTGGAATTGGAAGCTATGTTGCTAATCCTTATGCTGTAAATATTTCTGACTTAACTAATTCTCTTTCAGCTCAATATCCTGGTGGATTAGCTAATGTTGGCGGAGTCCAAAATCAGAATGTAAGTATTGATCCTAGTCAAAATTTATTATCTCAATCATTAGATCCTAGAAGAAGACCGGGTGGGTCAATATACGGAAACGCCTAGCCACTTAGGCGAAAGGCGTTATGGCAAGTATATTTGATCGAATCAGAAACAAAACTCAAGGTTTAATAAATACTTTAGATAGAGATAAGGTTACTCCTGGTTTTCAACTTTTCTCTCCTAGACAACCTACCTCGCAGCCCACTTCTCAACCAGCCCCTAGACCTACTCCTCAACAAATTCCTCAACCCAGATTTGACTTCGCTAGCCTTATTGATGAAGCTAAACAATCTCCCTATGGACAGTTAGCGACTAAATCACAAGACTTTGTTCAAAAAGCAAATCCACTTAAAGCATTATTGAGTGGAGTAAGAACTTTTATCACTAGGCCTGCGGCTGAAATTACAATGAGTGGTGCTGAGGCTATAAGTAAAAAGCCAATTCAATTCAGTAGTCAAGATCCTGCCGGAAGGCTTTTATTTGGAGATAAACCATTAAAATCTTATCAAGAACAGGCTAGAACTGGCGGTAAAGACTTTTTAACTGATGTGGGTGTTTCAGAGGAAAGAGCTCAAAAGATGATTCCTTATATGGCTACTGCTGGTATTTTAGCTGATATTGTTCCTCCAGGGTTAGATGATGTTGTTAAAAAAGGAGCAAAAGAGATAGTTCCTAAACTGTTAAAAACAGTAAAAAATGTAAGTAAACATGATGAAATTTTCTTAGAACCAATGCGTTTCTTTAAAAAGGTGATGCCAGAAGATTTATTTACAGGATTTAAAAAGATCACTTTGGATAAGTTTAGTTCTTTAAAAGCTAGTTCTGCTGACTTTAAGAGTGCATATCTTAAAGGGGTTAAAAATCTTGGGAAAAAGTTTACCAAAGGAGGAGATTATTCTAGGTTGACTCAAGAGTTTAGCGAAGGGGTTAAAACTATTGATGAAGTAATAGCGGAAATTGGAGAACAAGGAGCTAAAGAAATAGTTAATGCTAATGAGTTTTTTAGAAGATCTTATGATGAAATCATTAATTTGGTTAATAAGAATAGAGCGCAAAAGGGGCTTAGTTTAATTAACAAAAGACAAGATTATTATAGACATATGGGTGAAAGTGGGCTTGGGGGTTGGCTAGAGTCGGTTATAAGTGGAGGTTCTGTAGGAACAGATCCAATTTCAGCCTCTATTTTTAAGAAAAGAAAAGGAGAAAAAACTGTTTATGATGCAGTGGGTGGATTTATAAATTATTTAGAAAGAGCTGGCAGAGCTGGATTTACTGATTTAGTTGCACCTGATATTAAAGCTTTTTCTAAACAACTAACTAAAGAGGGTGGGGGTCAACAATTAACTAGATACTTAGATGAATATGCTGATAATATTCTTGGAATTAGAAAAGACGAAGGAGCAATAGTTAATATTCTAGATAAGCTAGCAAGACAAATTCGTAAATCTACTGTTGTTGGGAAAATTAGTACAGCTGTTTCTCAGGGATTAAATATTCCAACAGCTGCTTGGGATATGAATCCACAAAACTATATTAAGGGATTAGTCAGTGGTGATGCTAAAGCAGCAATGGAAACATCTAGCTTCTTAAAAGACAGGGTGTTCAGAACTCCACTACAGTTGTTTAAGGGTAAAGAGAAACTTGTTCAGGGGGCTGGTAATTTATTACACGATGCTGACACTATAGCGACTAAAAGTATTTGGAAGGGGTACTACACAAAGGCAATAAGTGAGGGAATTGATGATGCTGTAAAATATGCTGATGATTTAACTAAACTAGCTGTTGGTGGTAGAGGAATTGGAGATATGTCTAAATTCCAAAAAACTAAATTAGGACAGCTTTTAGCTCCATTTACTTTAGAAGTTCAAAATAATATTAATAAACTTAGAGATATTGGTGGAGATAAAAGGTATGGAGTGTTGGCAGGAATAATAGCTACAAACTATTTTGTTAATAATGTTCTTGAAAATAAGGGTCAAGGGTTTAGGCCACTTGTTGATCCAATCCAAGCTTCCGTAGATGCTTATGAGTTAGCTGTAGGTTCAGATGAAAAGGAAAGAAATAGGCTTCATGCTGTTACTAGGGTTATGGTTGAAATGCCTCAGATGTCTCCAATAGCTCAATCAATAGTAGCCAGTGATTATCCTATTGTTAAGACTTTAGCTGATTCTTCAGCTGAAGAGTTTTTACCAACTTCAAGAGAGTTATTTGGACAAGATGATCCAACTAGATTTTCTACTAGAAATTTATATAATCCTTTTTATCATGCTACTAATGACATTACTGGAAATACCCCTATTGATGTAATTTTAAATGTTGCTTCTAAGTTTGCCCCTGGTATGCAACAAGGGATTAAAACAACTCAGGGAGTAAAAGCTACTGCTGAGGGTGATGTTAAATCTAGAAAAGGCAATGTATTGTTTGAAACCACTAAGGGTATTCCAGCCGCCATACGAAGAACAGCTTTTGGTAAATGGGCTGATCCTAATGCTAAAGAACTATTTGATAGTGATTTTAGATGGGGATTAACAGAAAAACAAACGAAAATTTATGATTCTTTAAAATCAGATAAAGAAAAGGCTCAGTATTTTAATAAAGTAACTAAATCTACTGAAAGTGAAAGAAGGATTGAGAGTATTTTAGAAAAAGATAAAAGAGGAATTAAAGCAAGTGATGTAGAAGAATCTATTTTTAGTAGTAAAACTGCTGCTTCTGAGTCTATTGAGGAACGCATGAGTGTTTATAAAGAACTTAATAAGGTTTTGAGTGATGATACCCTACCTGATGAGTACAAACAAAGCGTCTTAGAGGCATCTGGAGCCTCTAAAGAAGAGGCAGATTACTATACCTTATCAGTTAAAGATCAAGATGTTCGACTCCAGGAGCTTCTACCTAAACTAGATAATATGGACACTGAGGACATGGTTAAATTCTTAATGCAGGGCAGAAGAGCTGTCGGAGGCAAACAGCTTATTTCTAATGGAATGGTCGATTATCTTTATGAAAATGACTATATTGATAAAAATGCAAAAGAAGCTATTAAGGCCTTAAAATATGATGAAATTAATAATAGTTTCTACTTTAAAAAATCTTTTACTAGCGGTAGTGGTGGAACTGGTCGTGGTAGTAAATTAACCTATAAACAGGCATTAGCTTTATTTAAAATTCCTATTCCAAAATTTAGTGAGTTAAAGGGTTTTAAGGGGCTTCTTAGTCAATATGTTGGAACTACTTCACAAACAGGTCGTGAGGGTGAGACACTGTTAAGTGAGATACTAAATAAGCCTGCTAGTCAAAAATCTAGTGGAGGAAACAATCTTTGGTTTTAAATTATGGCAGTAACTAATGAAAAAATTTATAATGCAATTAATGATTTAAGAAAAGAAGTAAAATCTGACATGAAAGATTTAAGAAAAGAAGTTGATGTTAACACCCACTGGAGAGATAAGATAACAGGAAAATTAACAGTAATATTTGTTGCTATTGGAGTTGCTATTAATTTTTTGATGGATTGGGGAAGAGATAAACTAAGTAGTAAAGTATGAACATAATTAAAAAACTTCTAAATAAAAAGACGATTTGCCTTAGTGCCGGGCATAGTGTTACTGAATCAGGTGCATTTAATAAAAAAGAGAACTTAAAAGAATCAGATCTTAATATGGATATAGTGGCTAAGACTGCTGAGATTTTAAGGATTCATGGAATTGACACTTTAACAGTGCCGGATAATTTATCTTTACAAGCAACTATCAACTGGATTAATGAGAGATCTAATCAAATTGATGTTTGTGTTGAATCCCATGTAAATTCAGGCGGTGGTCATGGTGTAGAGGCTTGGCATTATACCGGATCAGAAAAAAGCAAGGAATTTTGTCAGTTTATGGTGGATGCTATAGTGGCTGAAACTGGAATGAGAGATAGAGGAATTAAGGATGAATCAACTAATAAGC
>SDBV01008689.1_pt1 | contig 13649 bp, 4 predicted proteins | sample 2277081 | NCBI WGS metagenome assembly SDBV01 (sample SAMN10402039, study PRJNA504765) | marine sediment metagenome | isolation source: marine sediment core GS10_PC15, 223 cmbsf | place: Arctic Ocean: Southern Knipovich Ridge | collected 2010 | reverse complement strand
TTCCTCTACCCTCTCTTTTAAACACACTTTCAGAATAGGGCCTTTCATATAAACTTCCTTCAGCAAAAATAGTTCCCGCTGCACCGTAGTCCACACCAAAAACCAGATTTTCACAATCCTCCCGGGTCGATATATCATACAAATTATTATACTGAACCTCATAAACATTTCTCTTGCCACGACGAACTAAATTATGTATCCTACCTCGACCCCAAGGAAATTCCGTGGGGAATTCTTCTGGAACATCATATGCAAAATCTACGCCAGAAAATGTATAAAATTGAATTTCATCTATAGCAAGAGAGCTATACCCAGACCCCCTATCATGTAGGGTCAAAAAGGAAACAGTGACACCCGATGTCCCAGTAACTGACTCTTTCGTACCCGAACTAGTTATTAAATATCTTACATCCCAACCACCAACATCGGGGTCTAACCCATCCCCAAAATTCACAAATCGTTCCTGCCCATTGTCAAATGTCAATCTGGTATAATTCATAGCATACCTAGATTGCGCATAAGTACTGCCAGAAACCGTTACAACTTGTGAGGCGGAAGTTTGCTTTACTCGTACCGCGTCAACATCCACACTCTCCCCAAAACCTATTGTAAAATAGTCGCCGGGGGATGGGTCTAACCCCGCAACCCAAGCACTATTAGAATTACTTTCTCCGTATATACCATCTATTAATTTCTCTGGCCCCTGATTGACTGCGTCAGAACCTGAATAAACTGTTGAGGTAGTCTGGTTGTGAACGAGAGTACGGATAGAATCTTTTTCTATTGTAAAATTCTTTAAATGTATTTCTGTGGTTCCCGCTCCCTGGTATCCTATAAAGAAAAAACAACCTTCCAACATAGGCTCATCTTTAAATGTAAATTCACCTAAACTTACGGTATCAATAAAATACCTAGCTGTTTTTATTACAGAATCATAGGAAAGGCGTAACGTTCTCCAAGGTGCGCTCGAAGTCCCATCCAGATAAGCAGGCTCAGAAAATGTATTTTGGGACAAATCTTCTAAACTGACCGCATTGACCAAGGGCTGGGTGTTAGCAGGGTAAAACGGAGATTCCTTCATAATGTGAAACAGAGTACGATTAGATGAGCCTGTTGCCCGAGACATGTAAGTTCCATCTAAAGCAGCACCACCCACTTTAATACTGGATGTTTGCTGAGCCCCCATCCAAACAGCAGCTAAGCTGCGGCCAAATCGAGAGGGAGTATTCCAATCTTCGGTTGTTATACCCTGTGCCTCTCTAATAGGCCAACTATTAGTAAACCCAACTAACAAACTATTCGTAGTATAATTTGTCTCAAAATCATCATCAAGAAACTTCACGTCCAGACTGATAGTAAAACTCTGATTACCACTAAATCTATTCCTATTCACTAGCGCAATGGTCGAACTTTCATTGGAGGAATCGACAACTCTAAGATCAGTGCCATCAATAAAAAATACTGACAACGATAAATAGCTGTCCTCCACAGAAAGTTTCGCTCTAGGCCCTCTAACAATATCCCAATTATCTTTTAGATCTTCAACGTCTGATCTAACCAAGTCATCTGAAACTGCACCAATTCTCTCAAACCCCGGCTGCTTTTGACCGAAATCATTTAGACCATAATACGTCCCTGTCGCCGTAGTCGCCAAATAAATATATTTATCTGTACCGCTATTAGTGGGAGCTACTGCAACATAAACATCGGCTGAGAAAAATTCATCATTATATATTGGTACTTCTAGAGGAGTAGAACTAAAATATGAGATAGGACTGTTTTCAATATACAAATCTGTAATTAAGGCTTCTGGAGAAATGCCAAAACCCTTTTTTACATTCTCTACCCCCTCAATCCGAAACTCCCGTACAGAAATGTCGGAGGCTCCGCCAGAATGTGTGACCCTTACATAGCTAATAGGCTCTAATATCTCTGCATATACAAATGCCCCTGAAGAAACAGGAGAAGCATAGTACTCAGTTCCCGAAGATGTACCATAAGATATATCAATTCCCGCTAGAACAATTGGATCTACATAGTACTTTACATTGCAAACATCAAAATATTCTCCATAGTGTACTTCAAAAACGGCTACACCGCTAGCTGGTATAACAAAAGCATCTGCTGAAGTATTACCGTCATACAAGGCCTTCAACCCAGACGTTGTTGGGTTATACGTAGAAACAGAAGTTACATTATATAAGTCCCCCTCTTGTACAAGATTATAATTTACACAACTCATCGGCCTACTAACGTCCTAACTATACTTAAATACGCCCGTCTATTCTTTTCGCCATCTTTGGTTAAATTCAAATCTCTCCCCTTTATATACACAGGAAAAGAAGCTCCAGACAACACATTATGCTGTATTAGAGGAAGCCCATTTCCCACGTCCTCATATCCATAAAAATTCACACTGTATAATGACACCGTAATTTATTCCGATGATCTATTTGCTTGCCGCGGTGTTGCATTAACGAGTGAGTCAGTAAAATCACTAATTGGATAATTATACACACGAACATTATCAATAACCCCGTCCACAGAAGAAGCAAACTTAGATATAATACCTGCCCAAGCCAACCCACCGAACAACAAAGTATACAAATTTTGTTGAGAAAAAGTGGGTGTGTACAAAACCTGATCCAAATGGCTTTTCTTAAACGCTTGTGACAAAATACCCTCGATATATATAGCCATTGCCAAATCCCCGTACGCTCCCTCAAAATCCCACGTCACTGCCACATGAGTAGTCCTGTCAGGTTGAATAACATTCGAAGTATTATCGGTTAAAAATATATCTTTATCACCGTCAGTTACATAAAATCTAAGTCCTGTCCCAGCCATGAACAAACCGAACATTGAATCATCCTCAGAACCGTAAACGCGAAAAATAGTATGTTCCCTAGGATCATCACAACTATTGCAGGCAGGGCTCTTAGTCCAATCTGCTTTTATAAAAAACTCTATCGTTCCCTTCACAGGGTCAAACCCATTGAGTGGAAACTTCAAATATTCCTTTGCTGGTAAGTATGTACCATCGTCGAACTTGCAACTATCATAGTGTCTTCGCAATAACCGAAGATCATCTATTCGAATTGTAAATGCATCATTAGAACTTACACCTCTAAAAACTAGTTTAAAATTCGTTATCCTATCCCGGATATTATACCTATCGGAAAAATCCCGGTTGTCCGATGCAAAAAATATGTTTCCGGTCTTAAAATTATCTGAAAAAGGCAGCTGTAGATAGTTCCATCCATCTTCTAATTGCAGGTGGATATCTGCCATAGCCCAACGATAATACACAGAAGTATCTTGTGTTAGATTAATATTCAGCGGAATGTTTGTTTGGCTTGACGAACGCCCCAACTCAAAATACCCATAGCTATTATCTAACTGGCTGACATCTGTTATAAAAAACCAGAATGCCAAGACATCTCTCTTCGCCAACTCAAAATCGATACCCAAACTTTGCCGAAAAAGCATATATTCGTTCGTAGGACCAATATTCTGGGAGTAATCTAAAGACGCGGCTATCAAACCTGATTTTGTTTCAACATACTCATTATATACCGAACCAGAACCGGCTGACCACCATTTTGAGTCTAAATTTGAAACTTTACTGTTCTGCTGATTTTCATTAACATGAACTATAATCTCCTCCACTCTAGATCCCACAGCTCTAACCAATACCCATCTAACATTATCAGAGGGGACAGTACCAAAGTTACTCCAAATTACCCTGGAAGGGTCTGAAGAAGCACTACTAGAATATGCCACATTAGAACCAACCCCGGTTGAATCAACAATGCTCGGATAGTCTCCAGGTTCAATTATGTCTATATCCTCTATAGAATCTGCCCCCGAAGTAAAAGGTCCTACAATAACATTAGTGAGGTTCTGCCACCACCCCAAATCAACACAAAAATAATCAGACTGCCCATCAACTATCCACCCTTCTTCTTGGCCGACGGTGGTATACCCAGAAGTACCATTAGTTAAATTCCCTCCTGCAGAGACCCAAGGAAGTTTCCCCCTATTAGTCGTAGAAGTTAGAGTTAGATCAACCTCCACATAAGATAATTTCCTCATATCTGGACTTCCCACCACAACGCTCGGAGCAACAAATCTAGCCCATCTTGCACTGGACTTATTACTTATACTCCAATCATCAACTAACGCCGGGTCCGAAACATCTTTCCCCGAATACAAAATATTATCAAAAAATTCCTGAGCTCCCAACGGACTATACATCGTTATAGACTCGACATCAAAAACCTGGCCCAAATCCAACGCTACGTACACAAAAGGATACACATGCCACAAAACATTTTCATTAGTCACATAATGCGTATGAGAACCGTCAGCTATAGTTGATCCTATGTTTTGCCAAGTATTAAGATTATCCAAACTTATATACGCAGGTTGGCTACTAATAAAATTCTTGTCTAAAAAATACGCCGGACATTTATAGGCATAATTATAGGGCCGTAGATAAAAAGGCTCTCTTCTTCTAACTATACCCCCCGGACCGATTTCTGATTCCTTAACCTCGGTATCACTTCCTAACTTGTTCCATAAAATACACTTCTCCACCTTAAACGCTTCCGCTAAGATATCTACAAAAAAATTAGATGTATCTAAACTTTCATTCGTGATTACAATTTCTTCTATCGTAGAAGCAACATCTACCGGGGTATTTAAATTAACTATATCTTTATAGTTGGTCGTTACTTTTAAAGGATCCTCACTAAGAGAACCAAAAATATCAAATATCTTCATAGGAGAATCCGAAGCTATATTTATTCTCAAAAATCTAATTGGTTTCCCTATTATGTATTTAGCCTTGGTCGTAGATATTGAGTCAGAATCCTGGTGTAATAAGTATAGCGCTCCCGTTTCGGAAGATTCAAAAGAAAAATTAGACGTTATATTACTAATAGGGGTTGAAACCGAATACACCTCTATCTCTTGAATACGGGGGTTAGGAGCCAACGGAAATGACGAGTAAAGCCTGCTAGTCTCATCCGTATTCAAACTCTCACCTAATATTACATTATATCGTATTGACCTAGCCGAGTAAGGAGAGAACAACAGCTTAAGCTCCTTATAACGTGTGAATTCATGCGCTACCTGGTAATTTGATGCTGTTACAACCGCCGGATTGTCATATAAGTAGCTATCTCCTGAATCTGCCAAACCATTATCAAGGAAAACTTGATTATACCTAGTCCAACCTATCCCCCATATTCGGATAGTGTCCTCCAGATTAGTAGCTATAGGAATCTCCCACCTAAAATTCTTAACGTTCTTATCAACTACAAAATACATATTTATTCTGTGTATGTCAAAAAAAACATCAATACCCTTTGCAAAATCAAACTCTATCTGAAAATCCGTAAAATCATACTTATCTTGTTGGTCTGGTAAATCCAACCAACTAGGATAACAAACAGAAGAATCTTGGTTTATATCTTGCTTAACCCCATCAATTAGGGAAGACAAGTTCTGTAGCTGAGGTGCCTGATTACCCTCAGAATCTAAACCCGTAACACCCGTAACATACGGTCCCCCACCCAAACCACCACTTCGGCCAGTACAAAGATTAATTTCCTCGGAAACCGCTTCTTGACTAGCTCTGACAGATATAGACTCTATTGGTTCAACATCTTCAAACTCTGCTTCCAACAACGCTTGGTCAGCTTTTCTACTCCCCCGAGCAAACAATGGTAAACCTCCCTCGCCCCTGCCACTTAAAGCTTGTATAGCAGTCCCACTTATCAAATCGCCTTCGTACAAAATATACGAAAAGTTGGGACGCGCTATAGATTTACCTGTATGAAGCGCGGCACTATAAAGACCTAAAAAATCGCCCTTTCGTACCCGAACCAAAACACTCTTCTCAAAAACCCTATCCTCATTATCAGATACAGAAGACATACTTATTGATGATACTAAATCCATGGAACCATCTAATTTTTGTCTATAAATACGAAACGCAGTATTACTATATGAATCGCCACTAAACGCTACTAAAGACAAGAGCCCGTTCTGGTTAATAGGATTATCATAATCAATAATCGTCTGATTTCGAAAATCTAGTGTTCCATCCTGTATCGTAGTCCTATAAGCCGCATTCCCTCCCTGCGGACTATACATACTAGGATCAATAACAAAAGAGCTCTGTGTGCTAGTTCTATCCGGTTGCCGCAAATATTTTAATGCTGTGCTATTGACTTGACAAGGAGCTACCTCATAACGACTCGCAGGCGCCTCCCCAGTAGTTTCTTCCGCTATTTTTATTCCGCCGGAATCAAAAAATCCCAAAATCTTTGCGGCAGAAAACTCTTGCGGTTCACCCACACTAACTGTGGAATCCAAGGCACGAGTGTCTGCCTGAATTACTATCCTATTATCCTCCACATAAACACGTGCTAACGCATAACCCCCAACCCCAACTAAATTCAGCTTATCTTGTATATCCCGAGCGATATCCCGTATTCTAGCCCCTGAAATCGCCCTTAATTTTACTGCCTGATCACCATACTCATTTATATTCACCAACAATTTATCGTTACTATCTTCAACAATCGTAATACCGTCTGTTAAAACAATAGACTTCGACCTGCCTGGGCTACCTATCCAAGGACATGGATGACTATACTCTGAAAATTTATCACAAATAGCACCACCTTGTCCGCTATCACACCCAAAAGTGGCTCTAGATACTATTTTAATATGCTTTAAATGAACTTTCGTTCCTTCTACACCATCTATAAAAGGATATACCCTTAAACGTGAGACACTGCCTTGCCATTTTATGTCTGCCGCCATATCAATCGAGTACTCATGGTACGCGTTGTCCGCTATCACCGAAAAATCTACCTGCTTATCGGACCCCCACGTGGATTCACTCGAGGTCTGAAACTGAATACGTCCTGTAGTAGGTTGTACCGTATGATTCCCTATATCTATACGCATCTTCACTTTAAAGATTGTATGTAATGAAGCATCAACTGAAATATCTGATTCGGGGGCTATGTAGCTGCTCCCTGATATAGAAACTCCAGTATACACACCATCCCAAACAGTGTAAGATGTAAGACCTTCGACCAACCCATATCCATTTAAATCGTTGTCTACAAGCCAGTCTACCGAATACCCAATTCTAGTATCATGTACACAAGAATCTGAATTATATATGTCGGCGTTTCTAAGTATATTGAAGGACATGTTAACTATTTCCTATATTAGCCGCCCCAGCACGAGCTGCTTCTATCCTGCCCGCGTAAATCTGTTGATTAACTTCATCTCTTATCATAGTTTGTGGGGCCGTTTCTCCGTGCGCAAATTGGGATTGGGCTATGAAAAACCCCATAATTCCGGCGCCCCCAATACTGCCCCCAGTATAGGACCCCCTCTGCTCTATCAGACCCCGCGACTGATAATAAGATGCGTCTTGGGGGGTATCCCACGGAAAACTAGGGAATAATTTAGTATCTTTATAATCATCAGTACCATAAGTACGTTCCCCTATATGTTCTGGTACTTTAAACAAAACAACTTCAAAACAAGTTTCATTAAATAAAGGATTTCCGGCATAAATCCAGTGCCCCAAACCCTGCCACGAAGGAATGGTGTGTATCCTACCATCAAAGTATGGAGCAGACATAGAACTACTGCATCCAAACTCCTCATGTCGCCACAATTTCCGTAGGGGAGCAACTTGACTAGTCAGCGTTAACGTCGGACTAAACTTGCTTGCAACATCATCTATCCCCACAGTTTCCCAAAATTCAATTTCTTGGGGATGCCAAAACCAATTAAACTCTGCAGTAAAATTATTACCGGCCAAACCCTTTGCTGCATCATATAAACACTCCTGCGCAGACTCGTCCAACTTCATATCTCCAACATCCGCAGCACAGGGAGAATCCTCATCCGGAGCTACAAAGAACCCATTCTCTACCGAAACATCTCTTTTATGGGCACCAGCAAACAAGGTTCTACCTTTTGTGCATATATTAATTGCGGTATCTATGGATAAAATACTGTCTTCATCTTCTGAAGTTTCCAAATTATTTTCTGGTAACACCTCAGTTTTATACGGAAACCTAGTATTAGTTACATCATAATACTCATACTCTAGAATAACATCTTTAACACTCCGGCTAGTAAACTTTATTGAAGGCAATGAGTCGGGTATAAATAAACTAAATTGTAGGGAGTCGCCAAAACTCGGAATTGTACGACTATAGTAATACAACATATCCCTATAATCTGGAGTACCCGTCTCAGCTGAACTAATATTAAGTCTTCTTTCATAAGATAAAACGTCTTCTACTCTATCCTCAGGCCTCCTATACCAGATTTTTACAGTATCTATCTTTGCCTTTCTTCCCCTTCTAACACCCGTACTATGCATGGTAATAGATTCACACCTCACACCAATACCATAAACTATTTCCCGAGTATCCACGAAAGCCCAACCCGGTACTAAAGAAGACGCACCTTGTATATAAGTAGACGACGATAACGTTCGAGTAGTACTGGCCGTCAACACCCCATTCTTATCCCGAACCACTATTCCTACATTCATAGAAATAGCCGGAATATCATATATGGTGTTTTCTTCAACTGGGTCCTTGCCCACCTCATAAGTAACTTCAACCTTCTCAACATAACTACCTTGCAGGAGACTAACAGTAAAAACATTGTTCGCATTAGTTTTACTAATATTATCCTTTCCACTATCTATTTCACGTCTAGCACCATTATTATCCACTACCCAGTCCGCAAGTGTATAGGGCAATTCAGAAACAGTTATGGACGAATTCACCCCGAGCCCTCTAAACGTAGAAGCGTAAGTAGGAGTACCAGAGCTATCCGTTGAAGCTATATAAATATGTAGTCCGGAATCGTCCGCCAAAAAAGCTGTACCATCAACTCCCTTTCCAAATAATTGAAACGGATACTCTGAAATATGTGCTGTCAAATCATAAGGAATAAAATCTTCACTACCTACATCTGTCAAAACAGTCGTAACCCACTCGCCAGTGTACCAATTAATGGAACGTGGAGGGCCCCCAAACCACTGTATAGAAGGATGTCTATTTAATGTCCCATCGTCCTCAAAATAAGGCGCTGTGTAAATCAGGGCATGGGTCCCATCCTCCGAGAACGTCGCAGACTCTTTATCTTTTTTCCAATAAGTAAAAGATGGATTATACAACCTAATTCCTGTTATCTGAGGGCTCCCTCTAACAGGATCCCTAGGCTCCTCCAACCACGCCCATCCTATATTAGTATCTTTATAAATAGGAATTATATCATCCAATCTTTCACCTAAATCAAAGAGTTGTGGTTCTCCCGGGCGGTATATCAAATTTCCGAACGGATCTCGTAAAGTAGATTCCGTCAAATCACGTTCAGACATCACATCCGACAGCTTATATCTACCCTCCGAAAAAACTTCGTTAAACGCATGCTTGCTGGCGGTACTCATCAAATAGTGAGTAAAAGGATGCTGAACAGCAGATGTTGTAGCATTAACAACACCAACCCCATCATTAATATGTACCCAGATAGGAGTCTCTATTTCACTACCAATACGTATTTCACCTGCTGGTTGATTAGGATCAAAAAGTATTTGCCCATAAGTATCATCCCAAACAACAATATTCGAGTCCTCTTCGTTTTTTATAGTCTCATTTCTTACCTTCAAATTCCGTTTCGTGTAGTGTCTACTAATACGGATAGCTTCCCTATCTTTAGAAAAAGGCCCATCAGGGTGTGCAGACCTTATTCTTGTATACCCTGTAAAACTTTGTTCTCCTATTGTTTGATAGTTATAGTCAACCTGCCTCCAAAAACAACCAACCGCGAATATAGGACCAAAATTAACTGTACGAAGAACATCTGGACCACGCATTCTTTCCCAATAAGAAAATCTTTTTCCTTCATAATCTTGTCCATGGCCTTCCACAAAATTTTTACATTTAATTGAAACCCCCTCCCCCTCTTGATTATATTTTGGGTCATCACATCGGATATACGGGTACCACATAGGAGCCGGTGTACCAAAACTGTGCTTTGCTAAAAAAGTTTCAGAATGATCCCCACACTTTGGTTTATAAGTTTCTGAACCAGGAGCTAACGCTGGTGTCATTGGTTCAGAGACTCGGGCCAAAAGAAATTGGGTATCAATAATAACCCATGCTTGCCTATGCATCTTCCATTCATAATAGATTTCAACATCTCTAGTTTCTACCATAGCCGACTGGACCAACATAACTATACGTTTTATACCAATTGGCCTCCCCGTTTCGTCGTTAAAAATAACCATAAAACTGTACGAACCTTCATGATACCCCATTTCCTTAAATCTAGTACAGGTTTTCTGTAACGTGACCGGAGAAGAATCACTATAAAATATATCATTTTTATGTGCATCATTAAACTTGTCAGAAACCTGAGTAAACACTGCGCCAGATGGATGTATCAATGCATCTTGCAGACCACCATTAAAAAAGCTCTTCTCAGATAAACTTTCTTCATCCTTTAATTCCGACTCTAACTCATCCATAACCTCATCAATGCCATACAACTTAGTCGTCTCCATCTTCTCTGTATCTGTAATATTTAAAAATAATCCGTCTACCGAAAAGGACACACCATCGGAACTTTCAGTAATTTCCAAAGGTAGTTCGTCTATATAGTACGGTAAATATTGAGGATACTTTATCCGAATCAAATCTTCAGAAACAACCGGACCTTGCTTATACTCTGTAACTGTGTATGTAGCTTTTATAATATCATACCGGGTATCCAAAGCAGTGGTTATCCTAGGCTGTGCTGACGTCGCTCCTTTAGGTTTAGCCAAAATAACATTTGCGGGCATAAACTTTCCAGTAGGAGACTTGTATAAAATCTCTAATTCTACCTCATCTTCAGTCGACGCGCCATTGCCTTTCCTATCAACTTTCAAACTAAGAGTAACCCCATATGTACTTGTACCTTGTATCTTCCAAGGCATAATAGAATTCACCCTATTATCAAAAAAAGTTACGGCTACAACATTACAACCAAGCGTATGCCAATCAACCTGTATTTGCTCCTCTATTAAAGTTTCTACGGGGTACATTGTAAATTTACCGCCTGCCGTAGTATCCCATAAAATTTTATCTACAAAGGTTGTTCCAGACAACTTCATTATATCCGCTTCGAAATGAACACGTTCAAACTTGTCTACCCAAGGTTGTATTCTAGGATACCCATTTATATTATCTCCTTTAGTCTGGGCTAGCATAGCATGGTAAAATTTATGCCTAACAAAAGCCTCGGCAGTTAAATACGACTCTTCAGTACTAAAAGGATCTAAAACAAACACCTTAATTACATTGAGACCTTCTGTTGAGGTAGTCTCTATATCCGCAACCCTATCTGGCACATACTCCAATTCAACGGCGACATCAACTAAAGTACCCATTCCCAAAGTATCATCTGTTTGGTGCAAATCATCTGGATATTGTAATTGCATAAACTTAATAAAATCTGAATCACTAATTCCCAACTGAGGGTGCTTAGTCGTATTTACTACATACAAAGACGCTAAATAAGGAGTATCCACTACAATTCTAATAAACTTTTGACTGGTATTAAACGTACGAAACACATAAGGTAACGTACTTGTACTTTTAGGCCATGCAATCTTAATTGGTACAGGAGCACCACTAATTTCTTTTATCAAAGTTGGGTAATCGGTGGGCCCCTCCACAACACTCAAACCCAACTCAGCCGGTACTGGCGAAGATATAATTATTGTCGGGTCTTCATCAGTAAGAATCCCCACTTCAACTTTCTGGACCATTGGATTATTACTTGAAGATAGTCCTGTACTATCAATAGGATGTTCAAATTCTCCTGACCACGCCCAAATAACCGGGTCTTTAAATCTCTTACTCCATTCGGTATCGGGATCAGTCATGCTTTTCCAATCGTCGCTGTAATACCTTAACTCTAGCACCTGTGCTGCACTAATTTTGTCCCCGTGCTGCATCTTATCATCAACACAATACGTCCATTTTGGACCGGTATAAAAAGGACATTCTGGTTTTGCTCCATTACAGCCGTGGGGAGACGGATTCTGCGTAGTAAAAGCAATTTGCCAAGACTTAGCATCAGAAACCTCACACTTCGTAGACGTAATAGCAAGATTTATTACACCAGTGAGCCGCTCTTTTTTAATTTCTTCCGACAAAGGACTTTCCAAAATAGATAAACTATTTGAAACCAAAACCTGAGCAATAGAAAAAGCACTTTTCCTATCTACCCCCAACATATCAACCAAAGTATCCCTAACAAAAATAAAATTGTGAGCTTGTAATATTTCTGCATACTCTTGTGCCAAAGCACTAGGAACGTCATAATCATCACGTAAAATATCAACAAAAGTACTAGAATCACTTGTTTTAAGAACATTCTCAATTTCTACAGATTTGAGTGGACCAACACCTGGAATTTTTACTACGATAGACTGCAAGCTTGCACTTGCCTCTTCATCTATTATCTCTAGAAGCAGCAGTACAGCAATAATCGCATCAATTTCGGTGGAAGTTAAGGATGGAAATATAATCGGGGATAAGTTACCGGAAGAATCCATAGAAAATGGATATTGATTTCCTATCCAATGACAGCATTTCTTAAATTTTGCTCTTAAATTAAAGATGTTCAGGTTCATCGGAACCTGAGAACCGGTAGTCTCTATTTGATAGCTTACCGTAGACCCATCATCTAAGACTCTTGTCGCTTCGTAGCGGGGTTTGGTCGAAAAGTTTAGGTGGGAAAATTTTTGGCCGGAAACATCATACTTACTACAATCCCAGCAAGTACCAAAACCATCACAAGCACCATCATTATAACAAGTTATATTATCTGCTGAATAATAACGAGGGGCTATACAGCTCCCCGTCCGGTCGCCTTCGCCAACTACACCACCCGATTCCTCCCAGAAGATGCATACGTTCGGAGCACTTCTATCCTCAAGGGACACTCGATTCTATTACCTGAGGACGCATTTTGCCGGTTACATGATTAACTCTATAAATAACCTTTGAACCATCCTTTTCATAATACCCAATACAGTGCTCTTCGCATCTGATGTCATCATCCATACCGCCCATAGAAATCCCAACGGAACCGCGTTTAAATTGTATATAGGCAGTTTTACCAGAAACAGACCAAAATTTATTGCGCCATTTAATAGCTAACTGTCTAATTCTACCCTTTTTTACCCTCTTCCAATCTATCTCATTTTCCGTTACAACTGTTCCGTCATCATAAACCACAAGCCAACCTCTATCCAAATTCATCACACTATCGCTCATGGTAATTCCCGCGGGGGTAGAAATTAAAGTCATAAAAATTAGCTCCCTAAGAGATATTTTACCAGTAAAATAACACCACTAGCCCCAACCCCAGAAAACATACCAGCAATTAAACCTATCTTAGCAACACGTATCTTTAACCCAACTACATCGGTTTTCACCAACTCCATATCTCTTTTAATATCACCAATATAATCTTTCTTAATGGTTTTAACAAAAGAATTCAAATTTTGTAAATGTATTTCTATCTTAGTATTAGAC
>SDBV01008688.1_pt1 | contig 13651 bp, 9 predicted proteins | sample 2277081 | NCBI WGS metagenome assembly SDBV01 (sample SAMN10402039, study PRJNA504765) | marine sediment metagenome | isolation source: marine sediment core GS10_PC15, 223 cmbsf | place: Arctic Ocean: Southern Knipovich Ridge | collected 2010 | reverse complement strand
ACAATTGAGCCCCCTCAATTTATACCTGCATCAATATCTGAAATTCGTAAGGGAAAATAGATGATTTGTGAGCGTTTGGACACAAAACCTCCAAATAACAATTTCTTATAGAAATGGCATTACCCTTGGAGGGGCTAGGGGTGGGTATTTTCCTTAACCCAATCATAGATTCTGTTCAACACATACTTCATTTCTTTTTTTACCTCCAAATCATCAAACCTTAAAAACCGTACACCCAAATCTTCTAATCTCTTTTGTCTCTTTTTGTCATTTACGGCAACTTCTTCATGTTCATGGCTCTGACCATCAATTTCAATGGCTAATTTTAAATTCTTACAATAAAAATCAACAATGTAATTATCTATTGGCTTTTGCCTGTCAAAGTCATAACCAAGCATTTGTTTCCCTTTGAGTTCCTGCCAAAGCAATACTTCAGAAAGTGTCATGTTTTTCCTTAGCTTTTTTGCCAGAAGAACCAGTTTTGGATTATATGGAATTATTTGACGTTTCTTCATTTACCCACCCCTGAATCCCCTCCAATGGAGGGGACTTACATTTGCCATTAAAATATCAACCACTTTAATAAAACTATGACGTTTTTCAATAATTATAGCAAATATTTGATTATTTCCCTCAAGAATTACCGACTGATCCTATACACTTCCAAAAACTCACAAAGTACGCCCACATTATGATTAAAAAGAGCGCTGGATATCCGGTCTTCTAAACGGTATTCTCCATCCCATCTTTTACCCTGTACCTGCTTTCGGAATCGATCTTGATGAACAATCCACCGCCCCAATTTGTCCTGGTTTTTAATGATTTCCCTGGCATTTGCAGCTAAGTCCTTTAAGGCAGTCATGGGATCAACTTTTGGAGCGGATGTAGTCGGATCGCTAACCTGCTTAAAGCGCAATTCAACTGCATCCAGCGCTTCTTTAATATCCGTTTCATAACCATAGCCGGTGCTTCTTTCCAAAGAAAGCTGTTCCACCGATTCCACCCGAATACGGCCCCGGTCGTAATAAAGTGGCTTATTGGTGCCTAATTCAAGAAAACGTCCCCATTTTCCATTGGGCAAACGGGAGGCCTTCAACCATCGGATTGCGTCAGGAATGGGTTCCAGAAATTTTCCCTGGCCAGTATGCAGATAAAGGTCGATCAGGCTATGAATATTATGTACGCTGGCAGACGGACAAACTGCGGGTGGCTCAAATGTTCGGGCCCAGGCGGGTTGAAGATATTCATTGTATTGTTGCGCCCATCCCGGTTGTGGAGGTGGCAATTGGGAAATCATTAAAAAACGCCCCACTTTTTGCAGACTTTTAGTAATATCTTCTTCTCCATAGTGGGTATTCGCTTCGATCATCACCCTGATGCAATCGTTAATCCCCTGATCGTTGAACGTTGCATAATCGTGGTAATTGCCCTGCCATGGATATTGATGAGGCCAACCGCCATTGTCCAATTGGGATTCCAGCATCATGTCCAAAGCTTTTTCTACTGCTTCCGTTAAGGCGGGCCGATCGATTTCCTGATCCAGCGCCATCAAAAAACTGATGGCGCTCTGGGTCTGATTATCATCAAAACTCACTTTTTTTCCTTTGGGACGATCAAAATAGATCTTGTGCTCCCAGCCGCCCAACTCGTTTTGACCTTGGATGAGGGCGTTGGCTGCTTCTTCCGCTGCTATAAGGAAGTTCTTATTTTTGGTAATTCGATAAGCCCTCAGAAAACTCATGCCAACGGCAGGGGTCCCGGGAGGTTGCACTTCAATAGTACGATCATCCGTTTTGCCCTCTCCCCATTTTTCTTTCCCATCCATACTGTAGTGGTAAACATAACCACCCTCAATAGCCAGCGATTGAATAAATGCAATGCCTTTCTCAAGACTGCGTTCTGCCCCGGTTGCAAGAGCAGAGAGACCTTGTTCGTTTTGCGCATGGATGGAAGCCAAGCCGTATAGTTGGAATAGCAGACCGATCAGGAGGGTTAATTTTTTCATATGTATTCTCTTCTTTTGTCCGTAATTCTCTTTTGTAATTTTATCATAATCTTATAAAACAGATTCATTTTCTATACTTGCCAATAACAACGGTTTGGCTATGAAAAGTAGGCGATTACGAAGCTCGTACTTTTCAATTTACAAGAAAGTTCAAACAGGCTATAAGCCTTGATATTACTACTTTCTCACCTACCTTTTATAGCCCTTGTTACAGCCATGTGCTTTCTAATCAACACCTTACCAATATCTAATTTTTAAATAATCTAAAAGTTTTTTATAAGTTTTATTATTAATTCCAGTCAATAGTTTTTCTGGTGTAATGATCAAATATTTTGATTGGACTTTTAAATGATTTCTCCATGTTACTTCCATTCCCATTTCACTACATTTATACTTTTTTTCAAGTAAGTCAGAATTCTCTGATGGAATAACATGAACATGCAAAAAATCCGTGGCCTTTAATGTTTCATTTTGTTTGTTATTAATCATTTGTTCAACCCAAAGCGTTTGTCGCATTAGTTGATAAAACGGTTCAAAATAATAGCAATTATGGTTTTGGGATTTTAATTGTGATGAATCATTAATTAATTTAGTATATCTTTTCTTCCTTACTTCTCCCTTGCAACTAATAGGGTCATTTGAACAACCTTCTGTTGCTTTATTTTGATTATTATAAAATTCCGTATATTTCCATTCAATCGGAATAAGCCAATTTGAACCATCGTTGTGAACAGCATAAATCAAGGCATCTACTGATGTGCAATTGCTCCCTCTATGCGGCAAACCTTCATTAAGAAGGTCATTATCACTAACAGATTCAAATTGTATAAATGCAGGTTTATATTTGTCTGTAGCAATTGGCAACACATCTTTAAATACAGATGAAATATTTTTCAGGATTGATAAAACTGCATCTTTGTCATTCCTTATTTGATAAAGGTGATTTACACAGGCAATTTGTGATGATAAAGTATGTCCCGTTGGTTTTCTTCCACCCCACCATGAAACTTTGTTTTCTTTGAAGTATTCAACAACTTCAGTTCTAATTGGCTCAAATAAATTATTCAAGTTTTCTATTAGAACAAAGTCTCTAAATTTTGTCATGAATTTTCTTCCGCCATGACTTCCATAAAAAACAGAATTCTTGGTTTTAATTAAGTCAACTGCTTTTGTTCTCTCTGATTCTTGATAATTTGATGACATCTTTTTTCCTTATTAGTTTGATATAATTCGATTCTTTTCATTAGCTATAACTTTTAGCTAATTTTCAAAAGAGCCTAAATGAGTACTCTTTCTTTTACGCCTTCATAATGTTTTGATTTATTCTTTTGTAACCACTTCAAAAGGCTCGTTCGCAATTCTTCAGCTTTTTCAGTATACTGCGCTTTGTCTGGATTTTTGCCAATGAGGTTATTCATCTCAAAAGGATCATTGTTTAAATCGTACATTGCATCAATTACCTTAGAACTTTTAGAGTAGGGAATGATTAGTTTCCATCCATCTTTTACAATCATATAATTTGGTGAAATATCGCCCCGGTAATCCCACTCGGTAACCACATATTTTCCATGTTCTTTATCTGTTCCATTTATTAAACCACGTAAACTTAAGCCATCCGATTGATGGTCTCCGATTTTTAAATAGTCCAAAATGGTGGCGAATAAATCAACATTTGAAATATAGCCTTCTACTATGCTGTTATTTTCAATTTCTCCCGGAAAACGAATCATTAAAGGAATATGCGCCGACTCTTCATAAAATACATTTTTTTCGCGTAAGCCGTGCGCCCCAAGCATTTCGCCGTGATCGCTTGTAAATATTACCATGGTGTTATCAGCCAATCCGAGTTCATCCAGCTTTTCTAAAATTTTTCCTACCCAGTCATCTATTTCTTTCACCAGCCCATAATAATTGGAAATCATATATTTGATTTGTTCAGGATCTGAATACTCCGGATTTTTCAACCTTCCGTTCGCTGACAGGTATGGAGAGTTTTGCATATCATCAGAGATGCTCGCAGGGGGTATCATATCACTTGCAGGATACATGCTAAAATACGGCTCGGGGGGCAGCATAGGAGCATGCGGAAAATGAAATGAACATGTAATACTAAAAGGCATATCCTTTAATCTTTCAATGGCTTCAATGGTTTGCTTTGCCTGAAATGCTGTAAGCGTATGTTCCTTTGAGATTTGCAATTTCCCATGCATATCGCACTGTGGAAATTTCAATTTCTGCTCTTTCAACTCCTCATCAGTCATTCCATGATGTTTATCCAGAGGGTCTGTCATATAAGGCCTCCCGGTCATTTTATCGTACAGCTCTCCCAGTTCTAATTTTCTGTTTGGAACATGTTTATCCAGATAATCGAGGTGCATGAATTTTTGACCTCCGTGCCCAAAAATCGGCTTCCCGTTTTCTGCTTCCTGAAGCGGATTTTTATATATCCCGGTGTGCGAAGTCTGGCTGTGCCATTTACCATAATACTCACAATGGTATCCTTCATCCGAGAGAATCTCATCAAAAGTGGGCATGGTCATCAAATCTTTTTCCTCATGATAATACGCCTTATCATTGGTTCTCATTCCATTATTTTCGACGGTTGTACCCGTTAAAATAGAAGATCTTGCCGGAGCACAAACTGCACAAGGAGTATAGGCATTTTTGAAATAAGCCCCCTGATTTGCCAATTGATCAAGATTTGGTGTTTCCAATACCGTATTACCAGCAATACTCAATGCATCGTAGCGCTGTTGATCTGTCATTATAAACAGCAGGTTTGTATTTTGCTTTTCCACTCCCATTCCACACCGGGTAATAAGCAAGACCGTAACAATAATAAAAGCGATTCTGTATTTCATTTCAAAAAAATTTCTGTTGATTATCACTAGTGACAAAATATATCCTGTATCAATTATTTCTTTTTCTTATTACCCATTGGAGTTGCCATTTCATTTCGCCAAATCTCATATTTAATTTTCAAGGCAGTGGTTTTTTCAGAATACTGTTGTGCAAGATTAACTATTTCACCTAAATCCTCACTCAAATTATACAACTCGATTACGCCTTTTTTTGGTGAAACCAATTTCCAATCTCCTTGTCGTACCGCCCACTTATTTTGATTTCCATCCCAGAAGAGTTCATCATGCAACGATTCCTTTAACTCACCCTTAATAGCAGGTAGCATATTTTTTCCATCGTAAACTCTATCCTCGGGGAGATTGATCCCCACCATAGCGCAAACTGTTGGCATAATATCCAGGGATATAACAGGTTCATTACATACAGAAGGCTTCAATTCTAAAGGCCAACTCATTATAAAAGGAACCCGGACCCCACCTTCATATACACTTTGTTTGAAATCTCTTAAAGGTAGATTATCGGCTTTAACCTTTGCAGCGCCACCATTGTCAGAGAAATAAAAAATGATGGTGTTCTCATAAACACCCTCACTTTTCAGCGTCTTTATCACTTCACCTACGGCAATATCCATTCGATAAATCATTGCCAATTGTATATCGCGGTCCGGATCACCTGAATTGAACTTTTTTATATCCTCTTCCGGCGCTTGAAGTGGCCAGTGAACTGCGTTAAAGGGTAGGTATAAAAAGAATGGATTTTCCTTGTTTGCTTTACTCCTGATAAACGAACTGGCTTCCCTTGCCAGGTTATCAGTCAGGTAGCCCGTATCATTTATTGTTTCGTTATTCCGGTATATGCATTGATGAAAATCGTCCGCGTTTTCTTTGCAGCTAAGGTCGAAATAATCATGTGCCCCATGTCCAAGGAATCCATAAAACTCATCGAATCCTCTGCTTAAAGGATGATACGCTTCAGTAAGGCCCAAATGCCACTTACCAAATATTCCTGTTTGATACCCCTCCTTTTTAAGGACTTCTGCTATCGTTATTTCGCTTAAGGGCATGCCCTGCCGGGAATCTCCTGCTGTATAAAAACCAAAACGTTGTTGATAGCGACCAGTCAGTAAACCGGCACGGGTTGGAGCACAAACATATGCGCTGGCGTAACCGTCAGTAAAAACAACTCCTTCAGATGCCAGCTTGTCGATCGCCGGAGTAGAAATAGTTGAAGGTGAGCGTTGGTATCCGGCGTCGGCATTTCCCTGGTCATCAGATAAAATTATTACGATATTTGGTTTGTCCTTTGACTTGTTTGCTTTCCTATTTCGTTCACCGCATGATGCAAATCCAAATGCGATGATCAAAATGGAAATTGTCAATGTAATTTTAAATAACTGATACATAATAATAAATTTTTTATTTACAATATCCTGATTGTAATATCCGATGGAGCTTTAACATTTTTATAGCCCAGAGATGAACGGAACGAAAGGCATGACAACTGCCGCGCCTTTCATAAGCGTATTTATATATTACAAAATCTTTGCCTTACCGGCGGTGGACTCGATCCACTGCTCATAGACACCGTCTAAATCAGCCTTTTTGGGGGTTCCGATGTGTAATGCAACTCTGTATTTCACGTTAATTGATTTTCCTTTACTCAAGCGCCAGGGTTCATCGAGAAAGTAGAATGGCGATGGCGAAAGATGCCCGTAGTCCCGTGTTAGCCAGGTCGATTTCCATGGATTGTCAGGATGTGTCATTATGGCAATTCCTTCCACAACGTTGCGTCCGCTTCGTTTCCCATGATAGCCACACCATTTGGCTTCTTTACCCAGCGTTTCTTCAGCGCCCACGCCACCTTCAGAGTTCATCAAAACACCACCATAGGCAGGTGAGATATCTGCGGCTGCACGAAGAGCGAAAAAAGAGTGCTTGGCTTTTTTAATCTCTATATCTTCGCTGGCAGTCAGTTTGATTTCTGCATCAATCACCCAGACACGCTTGTCAAGTATGGTGACTGTGAACTTTCTCTCGTCGGCCCATGGCGAGGGGGCATCTTTTCGTACCCAGGTGCAGTTATTGAAAAACTCCGTTGAGTTTTCCGTTTTCTGCCCCAGTTCCAGCTTCTCAGATCTTACCTGGCCTGACTCGGGGCCATTGTCAGCCCAATAGTCTCCTCCATTGAGGGGTTGGCAGCCAAGCCACAAACCACGATGGTGCGGGTAAGGCAAGGAAGACTCAGTCGTCAACGAAGTTCCTGATGCCAAACCATTAAGCGGATAGAAATAGGGATACTTTAGGGATGGATTTGCCCGATAGGCGCTTAGCGGCATGTTGTTCAAACGCAGCTGAACTTGTCCATCTTTCAAATACGATGTTAGTCCCTCAGAACCCGGTACGGGTTTCTTAAAGTCCTTTGCCCACAGCTTTGGAGGCGCTGTCGCCGCGAATAATCCCGTCGCAAGTGACCATTTAATAGCATTTCGTCTGTTAATTTTCTTTTCTTGCATGTTACTGTCCTTTATTGGTTTACTATTTATTCCTTTGTTTATTAACTCGACACAAATTCTACCAAATGCATTTGTCTGGTACCCGTTTCTGTGTCGATCGCATCGAAACATATCTTATTTCCAGCCGGATTCCAACGAGGGTGAAAATCGCAACGGATATCACCAGAAATATATTTTCTGTCATTCACCGGTTTACTGCAAAGAATCATGCCTTTTCCCAACTCCATATCCCAAAGCCATAGCGATTGCGAGTTGCTTTCTTTTGTTTTTCGATCAGTTGCCATCCAACGTGCATCAGCCGTATAGGTGCAGTGCCCGTTACCAAGAATAAAACCATCGCCAACCGTATGATAATCTGTGGTTTTGTCAGGGAAAAGATAGTGTTTCATCTTCTTCCCTCCCGGAGGAGTAAATGTGGCAATAACTTCATTGTTGTTCCTCCATCCAAAATGTGAAACGCCTGTACCAAATGGAATAACCTGCACTAAATCAGAACCATCCATATTTGCTGTAAACATTGCCGAATCCAAATTCCCATTATCCGGTCTTGTTCGTGCCAAAAATAAAAACCGGGTGCCTGCGGGATTAATTACCGTGTGATTAAACCACATGTGCCTTTTCGCTAAAACCGGATATTCAGCTACAGATTTTTCAAAAACCTCCGCTATACTCACAATTAGTTTTGTTTCATTGGTTTCTAAATCTATCCGGAAAACGCCATCTTTTTTGGGATGCGCTTCATTTGCATAAGGATCTACGGCATCGGCATAGCCCACTACTTTTCTCAATCGGCCCACCCTGCCATAGGTGAGGCTTAAAGCATACTTTCCTTCTGTGGCTACAGCGCTTATCGGGCGGGGAAGGAGCGACTTTGTTCCACTGTTAACATCAAATTTCACAGATACCAGTTCTTTCCCTTCCTGGTCATTATGAATAAATTCTGAATCTGGTTTTAGGGGATTCCAGTGGATAAGCGAACCTTGCTGTAGATTCCAGGCAGATGTTTTTGTTAATGGAGTGAACTTTCCGCTTTCAGGATGAACTAATCCTATGTTAGCAGTTTCTCCGGGATTTGGCAATCTATTTTGAAAACCGGACTCCAGACAAACCATCTTTGTTTCAGATTTGTTCCAGGGCGACATCCCATAATATCCAAAAAAATGGTGTTTGGGGCCGTTTGTCAGTCTTCGAACCTTGAATTTTGGCAATTCGTCCTGATTTAATCCCTTATTTTTTGAATAAGAAAAGTTGAATGGCGTTACGAATAAAGCTCCAAATCCAGCAGATGAATTTTGAATAAATTTTCTTCGTTTCATGTTTATATCTCCATTTGTATTTTAAGCATTCAATCCAATATGTGGTTTGCTTATGGTGATGTTCATTATTTTATGGGTAGAATCTGTATAATAAAAAGTTGTCTGGAGCCATCATCAGCAACTCCGCCTACAAGAATCGCATCACTAGTCCGCTTCCACCGGGGCACTCCATCAATGCGTGTTACTCCGTGTTGAACCGAACACCTACGGTGAAGGAATTCTTGTTTGTCTAACAGAGTAGTAACTTAGCATTTTATTTTTTAAATATAATATTATTTCTACTTTACGAAGATAAAGGGCTTATGATATAAGTTAAAATTGATGACTGCGAATCACTTAAGCAAACACTTTGTGTAAACCTTTGTGTACTCCGTGGTAAAAAAACAAAACCACAGAGGGCTCTAACCTGAAAAATTCAGGAGTTAATTGTTGAAACTTCTAAGGAGCTAGCAATCACTGCATTGACACATGATTCAATAAATGCCACTGAAAAATCTATTTTAAATGCCTTTTGCAGGTTTTTACTGAATGTCAATGCCTTATCGCTATTTCAGAAAAGTTTATGAATTAATTAGTGGGCACCTCTAATAACTCCATTTTGTTTCCCAACTTGGGCTTTTTCCCAGCTTCCGCACAGGCTGGCTCAAAAGTCCACCGGACTTTTGCCCTGTTACCAAAATACTCATTTAGCGATGCTAAACTCCGTTTTTGGTGCCTTGTATCTGAAAAAAATACCTGAGTTGGTATTCCAAAAGGAATTAATAGAGGTGCCCTAGTGTCTGTCTATAAAGTGCTTGATTTTTGAAAGGTTTAGATTTTTGATGGATTTTTGCTAAGCTCAATGCAGCAAATGCCTGGGTATTAGGCAAGTTGAGCTTAGCAAAAAGGCGCAAAAAGATGAATATTTCAATTCGATGACTTTATGGACAGACTCTAATTAGGCGCTTAGGAGCGTAAACTAACCAATCCCGAATACGGGATTGTCAGTTTGGAAGTTGTCTATGTTGTTCATGAGATTCAATATTTTTCTGATTTAAAAGGACAAAGATTAGGGAGAAAGTGGCTTAACGGTAATTATATGTAATTTTCAACATGTGTAAATCCAACAAAAACCCACCCCTAGCCCCTCCAAGGAGGGGAATGTGCCTCAGAAAACAAATAATATTATCACAATAAAAGACCGTCGGATTAATAGTTCAAGCAAGCCAACACCTTTATTGTAGCGCTGATTATAAGCGGAATAAAATCTCTAACTCAGGCACGCAAGCCCGGCAAAACAGCGATGAGCCAGCCAGCCGGCAGGCAGGCGCAGTAGCTGGACAAAAGCTCAAGTTGGGAAACAAAATGGAGTTATTAGAGCTGAGCTAATGTAAGCTGCCCTTACAGGGCGACTATTCAACTACTGACTATTTAACCCGAGGCCTTGCCATCGGGCTAAATTAAATTAGGCTTTCAGCCTGAATACAGATTAAAAATGAATTTCCTCACCAAAATCAGACGCGGTAGCATGATGGAGTAACAATATTATTTTTCAAAACAAGCGAAGGGGAATTAACCCATAAGAGATTAATCAAATGACAGAACCATTGATATTAGCAAAGGAATTACGCCGTAAAGCGGCAACTTATTTCAGCCCAATGGCAACGCCTTGGGTATGAAAAAAATAAAAATAAATTGTTTTCGCCCTGAAAGGGCAGGTTAAAAATAAATAACATGTCACAATCGCTAGTACACAAAAAGACCATTTATATGAATTGACAAAAATTGTTATTAGCTGATATACTGCTTGTTACAATTAGCTTGACGGCTATGGCCTGCAGGGCAGGAAAGCGGGCAGTAGCATTGCTTTGTCATGATTTTTATTTGGTTCGTCCCGGTTATTTATACCGGGATGAACGACCATCCAAGCATGAATTATCCTTCACATGACAGTAGATAATAAACATGCTGACTTTAAAATTTGAGGGTAATTGACAAAGTGACATCCCACCGTGGTGGCTTCAATTCCCAATTGATATAAAACATCGGATGTTTTAGACGGAAAAGAGTATTTGTTGCCCTGCAAAAACATCCGATGTTTGTGCTCAGGAAGTAGGAATTGTGCGGTATGTGAGGACAAACGTCTAAGCACCCTTTCGCAGGTTCTCTGAACCTGCGAATTTTATGCTTATCAGGACCCTGTCCGTGTAACACGAAGCAAAAAATTTCTGACAAAAATTTAACTTTATTTGAAGCAAACCGTGGCGGGCACCCTATGTAAACTAAACATTATTATGTAAAAACGGATTACCGGGCAAATAATACGGATGGAATCCTTGTATTCATTTGTTTCACAGGTTCTGAGAACCTGCGATAGAGGGAGAATGTGATGGGCGCAAAGTAAAGTTTCCATTTGTGTTTAGCCTATTATATTCACCAGTTCTTCCGGCATCATCTATTGGCATCAACGATATGAAGTTTACCGGACGGATTTTAGTTCCTCATGATATCTGTTTCCGGATTGCAAACCCGGAAGAGCATAATGGAGGATTAATTTGTGTTACTGATTATAAAAAATCTGAAGTTGTATGCTGTATGAGGGTGGTCTTTGCTATTTAGTTAAAATGGAGCAAGAAAAAAGAGCGGTACGCGAGTCCGCTCTTTTTTCACATTATTAACCTAACTAAACAACCACATACAAATTTCCCTTTATTAACTATTAAATTATTTTTCAATTTCAACCTTCGTTGACGAATCGGTTTCGTCCTCTTTTTCGCTGTTGATGGTTTTCCGGGTTCGTATTTTTTGATTAATGTTATTCACCAGATCACCAATTGATACTGCGAGCGCTTCAAAGGGAGCCTTTTTCCGGTCGACCTTCACATTGATATACTGGGTCAACAATCCAAGGATTTTCTTCACAGGTTTATGAGCCCTGGAGGCCGCTATCAATTCCTCCACATTGGGGACGCTTGCTGATCGCAATACAAAATTGTTATGAAAATTACTTTGAGCCTGTTTCAGTTCTTCATATACTTCCGTGAGGCCCAGTACCACAAGTTTCTCTTGCATGGATGCCTCATCCAACTCTTTAAATAAGGATTCAAGCAGTGCGCTTTCTTGTTCGTAACTTTTGCGATGGAGCGTCAAGCCGTGATTTTTAATGATACGATAAATGACATTAGCAGCTTTTGCTATCGTGTCATTGAGTCTGGTGGTATCAGCTTTCACATGTCCTTTCAAACACACAAAGCCATCGTCGCGGAAATCATCGAGCCGGCGTAGCGTTGCCGTAAATTCATTTTGCAGCTCTTTCTTCAGCGCCAGGGTCAATTGGTCATTCTCTACGACAAGCTCATCTGTCAATTCGTTTAGTGTTTCATCTTCTACATTGGCATCCTGTATGATTTTGAGCACATTGGAACCATGATTATTAAGTTCGGAATTAAGAATAAGGGAATTTATAAGCTTAGGAATGAATTGCATGGCATTGTCAGGTTAAATTATATTAATAATTGAGCTAAATACTTAATACAAATTGATAAACAACACTAAAATGAATTTGTTTTGTAAACATAAAAATAAATTCATTTTATTTTCATTATTTTCATTATGAGTGCACCCCAAAAAGTACAACTGCCCTAAATCCCATGAAGGGTCTTGGCGGAATTCATTGATTTTCGGCGATTTACATTTCGGGGTCAGGAGTATGGAATTTGAAATATTGAACATGGTTCATTCAAAAAAAAAATTCATCTTGTGGTGTACAATTTGCATACCTCTGCAGGGACTTTGCGTACCTTTTCGGAATAGCCCTTTGTAGCTCAGGCAAAAATTACGCTGCGTGTCACTAAATCCTTGTTGGTGTGACAACACCAACAAGGGCGGCACCTCGATTGAATTCTGAGCTCAGTAATTTTCACAAGTCTGATAATTATAATCGCAAGTCTACTATTCAACATTTTTTTTAAAACAGGAAAACTGGAAGAATGGAATATTGTAAAGTTCTGATAGCCAACATTCCTATATTCCATCATTCCTTTTTGAAGGAACCATATTCAATATTTCAACTTGGGCTTTCTTTATGGAAAATGATCGATTTACTGAGTTCTGGAATTATACGTAACTGTCGTTCACGCTTGTCTTCATTTAAATCTAACAAAAAAAGTGTAATTACTAATTTATGGTCTTCATCCGTGTCAAAAAGATATGGAGCACGCTCGAACGGATGAAAATGCTCCTGCACTATTGCGAGAGCTCATTCGAACGGATGAAAATGCTCCTGCACTATTGCGAGAGCAATTCGAACGGATGAAAATGCTCCTGCACTATTGCGAGAGCTCATTCGAACGGATGAAAATGCTCCTGCACTATTGCGAGAGCTCATTCGAACGGATGAAAATGCTCCTGCACTTTGTGAGAGCTCATTCGAACGGATGAAAATGCTCCTGCACTTTGCGAGAGCTCATTCGAACGGTTGAAAATGCTCCTGCACTTTGGGAGAGCTCATTCGAGTGGCTGAAAATGCTTCTGCACTTTGCGAGAGCAATTCGAACGGATGAAAATGCTCCTGCACTTTGCGAGAACTCATTCGAACAGTTGAAAATGCTCCTGCACTATTGCGAGAGCAATTCGAACGGATGAAAATGCTCCTGCACTATTGCGAGAGCTTCCAATCGCCCTCGTTTGTAACGAGGGTGTACGAGCATGGCATTTTTAATGCCTAAAACATTCTCAACGGCGATAAAATCACCAAGCTCGCCCATCACCATTGCAAACGGTGATGGTGTGGGGTTAAAAATGCCCCTGCACTTTGGGAGAGCCCTTTCGAAGGGTTAAATATGTTACCCTTGAGCCTAAGCCTGAATTCTTGGTGGGGAAAGGGGAAGGCGTGCCTGATTTAGGCAATAATGGCTATAAAAGACCAATAAAAAGATGATTTGCAAAATAAAGCCACAAATAGAAAATGACACCGGA
>SDBV01008687.1_pt1 | contig 13651 bp, 15 predicted proteins | sample 2277081 | NCBI WGS metagenome assembly SDBV01 (sample SAMN10402039, study PRJNA504765) | marine sediment metagenome | isolation source: marine sediment core GS10_PC15, 223 cmbsf | place: Arctic Ocean: Southern Knipovich Ridge | collected 2010 | reverse complement strand
AACCAATTACGTGAACGAGAAACTTCAGGTTAGGGTAACTGGTACAGGTGAGTTCATCACCGGTGACGGTACGATGAACGTGACCGTGATATACCACATTCTTGCTACTCCGTAATGGAAGGTTACGTAGGAGGGGATAATGCCTATCAAAGGCAATGACACACTCCTTGTCAATCAGTTAATGACGACGCAAACAGATGCCACCGACGGCGTATGGGTCAACTTCCGGAACATCAAAACGTTTAGTATTCATGTCAAGGGCTTTTCGGGAACTGATGCTGTGCAGATTCGGGTTTCGTGCGAGGCAACCAAACCGGTCAATGGCAATCATGGCGTTCAACTTGGTAGCACCATGCTGGCCGACAAAATAATCTCATCTGCAAGTAATCGGTTTCGTTGGCTCAAGATCAGGAAGTCCGTGGGCGGTGGGTCGGCCACAGATGCCTTTCTGTTTGCCGAGTATGGAAGTTAATATGCTTGAATTCACTACACTTGATATCATCTTAATGCTACTCGGGCTCAGCGCGGCGTTGCAGGCGCTGATCGTGGGCCTTATTTTTGTGGCTATGAAAAGGGCCAAGGCTGCGATCCTTGCGGTTGGTGGCATATTGGAGCTAGATGCTTAAGAAACTTACAGCGTGGGTTGCAGCTATTGGCTTGGCCTTCGGGCTGACGCTAGCCACCGCACAGGTTGATGTAGTTGAACTTGGGGGCAGGTTCATTGTCACCCAGCTAGGTGTTGTGGAAGGTGTTACGGAGTTTAACAGCGTAGAATATACCTGGCCTAGTGCAGATGGCAGCAGTAATCAGCAATTAGCTACAGATGGCTCTGGGGCATTAAGCTGGGCGGCTGCCGGTAGCACAGCTGTTACAGCCATTAACAATGCAACAGCCAACGAGCTAGTCACCATTGGAGCGACAACTACTGAACTCGATGCCGAATCTGCTCTAACCTTTGACGGAACCACACTTGCTTTAGCATCTGGTAAAGTTGGTATTGGAACGGCATCTCCTAATGCTGAACTAGAGATAGTAGGAGATTTAAGAGTAAAAACCATTCATGAGGTTACTGATGAGGGTCTAGTTCTATCAACAAACTTCAATACAGAAAGCATAAATGGAAACACTGTCTTAGATTCCTCAACGTTCAATAATCATGGTACTAATAACGGAGCAACACACAATATATCTGGTGGATTTAATAGTGGGGGAGATTATACTTTCAATGGTTCTTCTGATTTCATTAACATAGATACAGTTTTAACCAATTCACTTGCTTCAACCACAAAAGGCACATGGACAGCTTGGATAAAGCCTGTTGATGCTACACCATTAGCCTCAGAAGAGTTTATTGCATTTGGAGATACTGATGCAAATGAATTTATACATATCACTATTCTTCCTGTAGGAAAATTTAATGCTTTTGCAAGAAGTGCTGCTGAATTAAAATTTACTTTACAGACAGATTCAGCAGTCTTTTCAGACAATACTTGGACACATGTTGCTTTAGTTCAAGATGGTGTTTCCCCTGTGATATATATTGATGGGGTTGCCGTTGCCCAGACATTTATAACAGAGATAGATAAAACACATTGGTTTAATGACGCTCCTAATCTGGATAATGGGAGAATAGGGGATGTAAATAGGAATAATGATGGTGAAACATTACATTTCAACGGAGACATAGATGGAATAAAAATCTACAATAGAGCTTTATCAGCAGACGAAGTGAGAGCTTTGTATGAACAAAGAGCAGAAGAATATAATAGCTATGTAAGTCAGAGAGATGTTCATATTGATTCTACTGGCAATGTCGGTATCGGGAACGCTAGTCCTCAAGAATTGTTGCACGTGGGAGCAGGAACAGATGCCTCTGATATAACAGCAACTGATTTATTAGTAACAAGAGCTGGTCCAAGTAATTTATCAGTTAGAGACAGCACAAACGGTGTTGAGACATTTCTTTTTGCATCTTCTGTTGGTGGTATCATAGGAACTATTACAAACGACCCCTTAATCATTAAGACCAACAACGCTAGTGCCATTTCTATTGATGTTTCTCAGAATGTGACCTTTGCTGGTAATCTAGTATCAGACACGGACTCCACAGACGACCTTGGTGCTACAGGTACAAGATGGGCAAACCTATGGGTGGATGCTATTACTATGGGCGGTACCCTTGCAGGACAGGTTGCGACTTTTTCTACCATCACAGGGTCTGGTATTTTATCCATCGATGATACTGCGGATACGACCAGTGGTGTTACAGGCTCTATTCATACAGACGGTGGGCTAGGTGTTCTTCTAAAGACTTTCCTTGATGGGGACACAACCATTGACGCGGATCTAATTCTGAGTGGAACGCCTACGATATTCGTTAATGAAACCGTCAATGGTCAGATGGCCATCGGGGTGACGATTAACCAGTTGACACATGACAACCAAGCGTTTGCACTAAAGTCAAGCACGGATGTGGCGACAGGGCTGACTACGGCAACCCCTTCCATCATTACATGGGACCACGAAACTGATGACTATTTTACTATGGGAAAACAAAGTGCTCTAATCGGTGGTGTAATGATGGTGGCCATTGGTGAAACGGGTCAAAACCTTCCGCTAGAAATTATAGCTATAGGTGGTGCTCCTTTAACCTCGCATACAACGGGAACTATCGGGTCTATGTCTTTTTTCGTTGTGGAGCATGATGGATCAAATGGATTGAATGATATGGCCGCTGATAGTGCTGGCTTTGTTTTTGGAGAACTTAATTCATCGGGAACGCGAACGGCTCGCGTGCTCTTTCAAGCCGACGATGGTGAAATTCATGCTGGGGTTACAACAGTTGCTCAACTTGATAGCCACAATGACCACAACCTAATAACTGAAGCCGAGAACTTCAGAACCCAGGGGCAACTAATAGCTGACTATGCGACCATGGCCTCTGATGGTGCCTACGGGCGGTTGGTTGCCATTGGTTTAGTTGGTGAGGTATCCGAAGAGGATTGGAATGATGGGGTGCGTCCGTTAATGAGTGTCCAACGCTCTGTTCAACTGTTGAATGGTAGTACCCGTCAGAATCACGGGCGAGTTCAGGCTCTCCTCGACGTGCTTGAGAAAGACCCAGCATTTCGGGGGAAGATGATAGCAGCGATGCAGGCAAGAGGTTTGGGCCACTTAGCCCGACCAGCAATTCCATAAGGGGGATTTAATGTTAACAGGTAGATCAGAGATCATGTTGCAAGTAGTACTAGGGACTATCGTGCTCACTATACTCTACCTAGGAGTTGAGCGGCTGTGGGTTAGCAAGACGAATGCGCAGCTACAGGCCGCACGATTCTCACAGGCATACAGCCAGTGTGTCGCAAAGCTTGAAGCAAAGGATGTCAAAGAACCCAAGGTAAAATAAATGAAACTGAACGGTTACCTTCCCGCTATACTAATCGTTTTTGGTATGGTCTTCACCGGCATGGCTTCGTACTGGACGAACCGTGTCAGTATAACTTCGGCTATAGGTGACCGCCCAACACGGGCAGAGGTACAGCAACAGCTAACGGAGATAAAAGAAACTATTGTTCGGGAAGTGAAGGATATAAAGGATCAGCAGGAGACGGATGCTGAAAACTACACAAGGCAACAGTGGGAAGTAAGGCAGGACATACGAGAGCTTACCAAGATTGTTATTGAGAGGTTGAGATAGTGACTATCGGGGAAGTCAAGGATATTGTCCGGGAGCTGGTGGAAAGGTTTAATGTACCAGCCCATGTACTGTCGTATGCACTAGGTAGAGGTAGGAGAGAGGTAGAGAAGCGCGGAAATCATTACTGGATGAGTGTTGCTACCCCCAAGGACTGGGCAACTGTAGATGGACAGCAGGGGTATAGTGTTACCCTTTCTACTAGCAATGGGCTAGGGCTTACTGATTTTAAAGATATCCGCATTCTGGGGACTAAGGCTTCTACCGAGACCGCATATAAGGAAGTAGATACTGATCCTCCTATAGAGGAACTGGCCATGGCCTTTGCCACTGACGACACAGGGCAGCCAGAAGTGGCTATACTAGAAAACGACACCCTCCTCCTCTACCCTCCAGACCCAGACGATGTATGGAACATGCGCCTCTACTACTGGCAATGGACCTCTAACCCCACGGCTAATGGTACTAGTGATGAACTTACTACTCGGTGGCCGGAGGCGCTTATCTATGGTGCTACCATGGCTGTGCATGAGACTAAGAAGGACCTGGCAGGGGCACAGTATTGGGAAAAGATGATGGAGAAGGAGCTTGTCAAAATCCACAGGTATAATATAGACAGAGCGTGGCCTAGTAGGTTTGAACTATCCCCTAGGACTGGACCCTTCCTTCGTAACAGGGACCGTAAAAATGTGGTGGTGTGGAGGTAGCCTGTGGCTGACGCAATCTTGTACAAACATAGTAGTGCTGAATTTGACTACTCGTTCGACTTCGTTGACGATGTTGCATCCAGCGACACTCTCAAAACAGTAGGCACAGGGGATACAGAAACCCTTGCTGTAAGTTCTGACGGTACTGACGTTGCCGCTACCATCCTAGGCACCCCTACCTTCTCCGGCACCGTCCTTACGGTAAGGATATCTAGCCTTACGAATGGGGAGGATTATACTATTACCTTCATAGGGGAAGAAACAACTGGAACTGAGAGGTTCTTTAAGATTCTGGAGCTGAGGGTTCGTGACGATATAGGAGGAGGATTTTAAAATGAAAACCACTATTACTATTCTATTGATGCTAGCCTTGATGAGTACCCCAGTCTTTGCAAATGAACTGGACCTCTCTATTATCCAAAGCATAGACGCGGCTAGAATAGACTTTGCCATGGCTGTGCAGATGCAACTAGTAGCACAAGAAATAATAGACGTAGAAACGGCTTATTATCTAGCCATGAACGTAGCCTATGCTAACGAGGAAGAAAAGAGGTATGAGGCTCATGCGGCAGTGCTAGAGGAACTATATGAGAAGGCTAACGAAGCCATAAATAAGGCCATGGATTTTACTGCACCAGAGGCTGATAAGGGGATCTAGTGAACCCTAGGGCTAAAGCTTTTACCATTAGGGATTTTAAGGGGCTAGATGAGGTTCTAGTTCTCGGCTCTAGTAGGCAACTAACCTCATCCTTAGAGGGAGTAGAGGTTCGACATGGTAAGGTTTTTGGGCAGAAGGGGATAGCCAAGTTTGATGGCATTACAACCCAAGCTAGTCCAGCTCCTATCATAGGCTTATTCAACTATCTAGGAAAAGACCTCACCACCCAGATCCTACGAATGCTCACTGATACGGTGGAGAAGTACAACTCCGGTACTAGTGCATGGGATGACGTTACTGGCACAGCACTCACCGGGGCCTCTACGGATAGACCCGGTTCTGTGGTTATAGATGATACCCTAGTCTTTACCAATGAGGGGAGTGATAGGCCCAGAAGCTACAATGGAAGTGGGAATACCACGGTGCTGGGGGGAACACCACCTTATGCTAAGGTGATAGGCACGGATCTAGGGTTCCTGTTCCTAGCCAACATCTCAGACGATGGAACCTTTACGGATCTTACCAATGGGTATAGGCTAGTGAGGTACAGTGCGGATTGGAATAGTGACTGGACCTTTTGTGATGGGAACCAAATCGAACTGAACGCCACGGGGGGTGAGATCCGTGCTATGTGTCCTTTTGGCCGTGCCCAGATTTGGGGTAAGTCAGATGGGTTAGTGGCTACGAGGTTTGTAGGAGGTGCAGTTAGGTTTACCCAGGAGAGGATACCCTTTGACAAGGGGGTGGCTGCTCCTCTTAGTATGCAGGTTATTGGAGAAGCAGGATGTATATTCCTCGCCACGGATATGGAACTCTACATTACGAATGGGAGTATAGTGAAGCCTCTACCCCCAAACGTCAATAAGACCTTGCAGGAGACTCTCAGCATCAGCAATGCTAAAATCTCAGTAGGGGTTGTGCATCCAGATAATGAAACCTACTCGCTGTTCTACAACCGTACTGGGGGGACTTGGCTAGATGGTAGAATCATGTTCAACTTCCGCACTGGGGAGTTTGCACATCGGAGCTATGGGGGCCATGCCTTCGTGAGGGTAATGTCTGTGAGGCTAGACCAGGACAACCCCAACATCCTCCTAGGCTCCACCACAGATCTAGTTTTCCAGATAGACAGTGGAACAGATGATGATGGAACTGCTGTTACTAGAAGATATGATACCGACTGGCAGGATATGGAATCCACTGGGGATAAGATTTTCTACGGGGTAAACCTAACCTTCAAGCGCAAAAAGGATGTTAGGATTAAGATTAGCGTAGCGCAGGACTTTGAACAGGACTTTAGGTTTGAGAGGACCTATGATTTGAAGGGGTTGCATCCAGACCGAGCAGAGGTGAGGATCAACTATGAGGTGCCTAGTCCTATAAAGGGAACCCACTTCAATGTTAGGGTTCGGATCTTCCATGATGGTAGTACAAACGTAGGGGAGATGAGGCAGTTGGATATGCTTTATGAACCTACCTCTCAAGTAACGTTAGAAAACCAAGAAAGCGAAATGCCTATCTCAGCATAAGGAGTTTAGATATGGGAAGAGTATACACCGCACAGGTTAGTGCAGTTGCAGTTACAGTTGCTCAGGATTTCTTTGAAGTAAACTGTCCTTCAGATGCAGTTTTACGAATACTGAGTTGCCGTGTTGGACAATATTCAGATGTAGGGGATGCTGCGGCTGAGATGCTTCCAGTACAGATTTCTAAGGCTACTGGAACGGCTGGCAGTGGAGGATCTACTCCAACCGCTAGACCACACATGCTTGGTACTGTTGCTTTTGGTGGCACTGTAGAGGTTAACAATACCACCCAAGCCGGGACTACTATAGTCCTCCTGAGTGAAGCCTTTAATATTAGAGCAGGATGGCTCTATCAACCACCTGAGATTGAGATGTTCTGGATGAGTCCTAGTGAGGTGCTGCTGGTAGAGCTTCCTGTTGCCCCTGCTGACTCACTTACCATGGAAGGCAGTATAACCTTTGAAGTTTTTGGTGGGTAGCCTGTGAACCCAGTTCCGTTCATAGGTCATCGTGGACAGTCTAGGGTTGCAAGGTTCCGTCCACAATACTTTCATCCTCGCAGAAGGGTAATACCGTTCCTTGCTAACGTCCTCAGTGCCCCAGAGGATTTTATTGGCTTCTCCCGTACTGAGACAACTACCCTCCTACGGTGGAGTGATGTTTCTAGTGGAGAGACTGGGTTCGAGATAGAGAGGGCATTGGGGGATGGTGCCTTTTCCAACATAGCCACCACAGCAGCGAGTATAGAAGAGTATGCAGATAGTGGGCTTACAGATGGGACTAGGTATAGGTATCGGGCGAGGACTACAGATGGGGTTACTACATCCCCCTATACCCCTATCATCACCATCGTAACCCATAGTTGCCAAGCCTCTTCCTCCTTTAGCAAGGAACTAACCCTACCGAGGTTTTCAGAAGACCCCGGTGATTGGCAGTTCCAGTTGAATGAGATGGCTACGAAGCTGGAGACTCGCTATAACCAGAACGTGCAGGATCAAACATGCATAGCCTGTCCAGCAAACGGAGCAGTGGAACTAGACTGTACCCGGTGCAACAGGTTTAGGATAACTACGGATGTAGATATTAACTCTATTACACTGCAAAGTTGTGATGGACCTGTGGATATAGAAATACAAAACACTGGTACTACCCTCATCACGATATGTGGGCTACCAGACACCACTGGTTGTCCAGAAAAGGATTGTTGCTTTGAAGTACCGGCAGGGGAAGTATTGGATAGGGGGTTTCACTGTGCGGCGGGTATATGCCAAACGGTTGGTTCTATGCTACCTTTCTCATCCGGGGGTGGCCCCTTGATAATGTTCTGTGAGGAGACTGCTGGAGTAGAGGATTATGCTAATGTACTCTCGGCTACCTGCGTGGCTATGGACTGTAGTGCTACCTCACCGGAACTGAACTTTAGGGCCACTGGAGGCATACCGCCCTACACTTGGGCCGTTCTAGGGTTAGAGGCTACTAACCCCACTGTAACTCTCATAAGGCCAGATGGTAGTGAAGTACAGATTACACCTCCCACGTCGGTAGGATCAGGCACACCAGCCTATGACATTCATATCCAGTCTGCTTTGGATGACAGTCCATGCCCCACTACAGCCGACAATGCCCGGTGTGAGACACGGTATGATTGTCAGGATACTTATCTGTTGACTGTGAGTACGGGATCTTCCACTGGAGAAGTTGCTGGATGCTTCACCCCTGGCACTGATTGTTCACCAAACTGTGCTGATGCTCCTTGTGAAGGAGTCAGTGGGGGCCAACTTTGCTGTTTTCTGAATAAAAACAGAGGTCTAGCTCATACCAGGGATGATCTAAGAACCCAGGGAATGATAGACGCTGGCTGTGTCCCCTGTTCTATAGGGGTAGATGGGTCTATACTTACTGTTAAGGATGCTGTAGGTGCTCAAGTGAGCGTCACCCTCAGTGCCTAGCCATGATTGTTATAAAAAATGCAAAAGGCGATACTCGCACAGTGGCAGATGGGATAGGCTATAGGCTTGAGGAGGGTGAGAATATAGTCCCCGGTGGAATCAAGGAAAAACGAATAGATAAGATAGATACCATTGCCACGGATAACAAGATGGGAGTAGGGGATCTAGTAAACTATATCACCACCCGGACTGGCTTTAAAAAATGGTGGAATTGGATGCACAGGCGGAACTGTCTCCCATGCCAGAAACGACAAGCTGCCCTCAACTATATAAAAATCAAAGGCCCTGAGTGGGTAGTAAAGGAACTAGCTAAGTTGAAAAAGGAAGGTAAATAGAATGGCACATACAAGTACCAGTACCAAAACCACTACAACCTCCCCTATCCTCTCCCCAGAGTTTAGGGAGTTGTTTGAACAGACGCAGCAGTCTATATCAGACACACCCCAATTCGATTTTCAAAAGATACTCTCTGAGGGGCTTAGTGGAAGCCTCATCCAGAGCCTCATACAACCGGTGCTGGCTGCCCTAGTTCCACAAGAGGAACAGGCTAGACAAAGCCTCACAGATACCTTTCGTAAGGCTGGAGGGATAGCACCAGGTTCTACTGCATTTGGGGCCGGGGCAGGTAAACTAGAGGGACAGATACAAGCTAACCGAGGGGCTACTATTGCAGACCTCATACGGCAGTCTCTAGGGGATATCATACAGGGGTCGGCCTTGGAGCAAAGGTCAGCAGAGACAGGAACGAATCAACTTACTAGGCTACTCCAGTCTCTCCCGCTAGGTCAAGAGTCTGTCATTAGTCAGATCCTATCTGGTGGAGGTGGAGGAGGAGGTGGTGGATCTGGCGGCAGTGGTGGTTCTAGCTTTGGCTTTAGTCCAGAAACTCAGAGAGTACAAGGTTTGAATACAACCCAGTCTGGTAGTGCTACTTTTCAACCTACTAGTCCTAGCACAGCTACGAATACTACCCAGACGACAAACCCCTTTAAGACTTCAAGTTTTACTTTGAACCCTGTGGATCTAGTACAGCCTAATAAGTTTTTCCAAAACCCTTAGAGGAGCCAATGCCACACAACGAAGAAGACGAACTAGAGTTTAAGCGAAGGGTTAAGGAAAGCCTCTCAGGGGATGCTACCTTTACGAATGAGATCTTTGCTGGGCTGGACCTCAGTAGCCCCCCACAGGCTGGTGGTAGTCAGATATTTGGGGATGTGAGTGGGCTGAGTCCAGAAGAGACTAGCCGGGCGTTTAGACAAGATCCTCGCAAGGAGGCCGGTGCTCGTACTAGTCAGGCCCCCCGTGGTCCCCAGTTCCGTAAAGAGTCCTTTACCTCTCTAGTACCTACAGACTTGGATGGAAGGTTTGTAGATGCTGATGCTATCCCATCCCAGGACCGCCCCTTCAACCGGCAAATCCTAGCCGATGCTGCCAGTGGTAACATCACTCCCCAGGTCCAATCCATGCTTAGTTCTAGCAACTCCAGGGTTAGGCAGTTAGCCGTGGATGTTATGACTAAGGGGAGGAAGGTACTGGATGATATAACTAGAAAACAGGCTAAGGAAGGTAAGGCCGGGTTAGCTGAGAGGAAGTTTACGGCCACACAGGAGCATAGAACAAAAGTAGAGGCTGGTAAGGAAAAGCGGTCTACTAGAAGTATAGAGGCTAGAAAGGAAGCGGCTGCGCGGGCAGTTAAGGCAATACAGGCAAGCCCAAACAAGATAGAAGATATAAAGGATCGACTAGAAGAGAAAGATAAAAATGGGGCTAGTGAGGCCGAGTTGAGGGCCTTTGCTAGGCAGAATGGTTTTGATATTAATGAGATAGATACACCGTTCTTAAAAGGTCTAGATAAATTTCTAGGTGATTGGCTCCCAAACCTACTAATCCCTGATACTAACTTTTTTGTAGCTCCCTCTCAACCGGAAGCTGCATCATCGGTAACTGGACCAAGATCACCTAGTTCTTTTGAAATAAAGAAGGAAATAGGCGAAGCAAAGACAGAAGCGGATATAAGAGAAGCTGCACAGAGGTTAAAAAGTAGAGGATTTAAACTAAAACCACCTACCTTTGCTGCTATAAATAAAGCTATGGCCAAGGCAAGGGGTAGTCGTATAAAAGCCACTCAAATCCTGATGGAACAAGGATTTGATCCAGGGGCCGAAATAAAAGAATAATGGCTTCGGCATTTGACATACTGGGATTTAGTCCTTTACAAGATGCAGATGAGGAGACACAACCAGAAATAGAACCCACTGGCCCCCGTAGAATGACTGCCTTTGATGTGCTGTTTGGAGGTAAGCAGGAAGAACCCCAAACAATCCCAGACCCAGCACTGGGTACTAGAACTGTCCACCCTCCTCCTGCTGGTTCAATCACTCCAGAGGAAATGGCCTTAGAGGAACCTAGCCTTGCTGGGACTGTCCTAGACCCTTCCAACCTCCTAACTGGTGGCCTCAGTGGACTAACCCGTAGCCTCGTTACCAAGGGAGCTACGAAGGCAGCTATCCCTGCTGCTATTAGAGAGGCTATAGCTTTTCAGACGGTGGGGGTGAGTGAGACTGGACCACTAGTAAAGGGGATAGCTAGAGGATTAAATCCAGAAAAGCTACTTCCTACTGTGGCGAAAGGTAGTAGGCTTATCCCTGGTACTAGCAAAGTTGCTAGACCTGTTAGTGTACTAGAGCAAGAAGAGTTACTGAGATTATCATCTGCTACATCAGAAAAAGCTCTCTTCCGTGGGGGCAAAGCCTTTGATCCTAGCCTTGTTACTGATGAGGGTGTTTCTCTCACACTAGACCCTTCTATAGCAAAAACCTTTGCAAGAGGTGAAGCATTAGGACAAGGTAAGTTTGCAAAGGGGACTGGCGTACTGGAGGAATTTCGCTTAGTAAAAAATGCTCGTATAGCAAATAGGGAAGAGATTAGGCAAAGGTTTCTAGCCAAAAATCCCGGTCATAGTGATACAGTGCTTCAAGATGACCTAGCTGCATTTGCCAAAAAAGAAGGTTTTGATGCAATAGATTTTAGCGGAACAGAAGATCTTGAAATTAGAGTGCTTAATGTAAAAGCATTGATAAAGAAAGCTGCTCCTGTATCTCCACGTGCGCCTCTCCCTTCAGAAGAGACCACCTTCCGTCGCCTATTCGGTACCCCAGAGGATGAAGCTGCCCACCTAGCTACTCTAGCCAAGGGTGAGACCATAAAAGAACTTACCTCTAGGACTGCCCTATTCAAGGGCCTAGCCCAAGAGTCTACTCGCACAATATCAGGATTTGGACCAGCAGGACGTAAACTAGCCACAGACACCCGGCAGATGCTTGTAAATCAGGAGATCGAAGCCGCTGGTTTTGTAGAGGCTATGAAAAAGACCGTCTCCAAGCTGGACAAAAAGGAGCTAGACAACCTCATAGACGTACTGGAACAGGTAGACACCCCTATCAACTCTAAGGTAGCCCAGGCAGCTACAGAAGAGGCCGCTAGGCTTCGCACAGTGGGCAGCAGGGCCTTCCAGTCCGGTCTAGATATCCTAAACCCCATAACCAAAGAACGTATCCCCTTCACCCCTAGAGAGGCTTTCTTCCCCCACTTCTCCACTAGAAGCTTCGAGGAGATAGCCAAGGACCCCCGGCGAGTAGCCAAGATCATAGAGGAGATACAGCAAAAGGCCCTAGCTGGTGGTAAGCAAATAACCTTAGCCGAGGCTCGTACCACCTTTGACTTCATGAGGAAGAACTCCCGTACTAGGTTTGGCAACCTGGAGGTGGCTAGAACCTTCAATGTTCAAGATTACGATAGGGACTACGTGCGTGTACTAACCCGGTACTACGATGGTGCCGTCCCACGCCTGGTAGAGGCTGAAACCTTCGGTGCAGATGGTCGCCGCGCTAACGAGTTAGTAGCTATTATCCGACAACAGGCAGAAGATCGGGCTGGAAACTTTGCTCAAACCTACGTAGACCGATTGCTAGGTAAGGAGAACCTAAACATTGTTCAGGAACTAGCAAAACAGGCAGGTCCTACTATCAAGTCCATCCAAGCTGCTACCAAGCTAGGCCAAGCCGTAATCCCCAACCTCTCCCAGTCTACCCTCACCGCTATCACAGTGGGGGCCAAGCCCACTATGAAAGCCCTCCGCGCATCCTTCACCGGGCAAGGTAAGGAGTTTGCATCCCGCACGGGCGTTCTCCTAGACTCCTCTATGCAAAGGCTAATGCAGGAACTAGGTGGCAGTGGGCTAGGCCAGAAGGTCCTCAAAGCCACGGGGTTCTCTGCCGTGGAGAGAGCCAACCGAATCATAGGAGCCAACGCAGGGAAGTTCTTCGTACAGGACGTGTTCGCCAAACTACTAGCCAACCCTGCATCCCGGCGAGCTGGAGAGTACCGCCACGCCCTTAGTAAAATGGGTGTCTCAGCAGACACGGTACTGAAGAGAGGCTTCCTAGTAGAAGATGACCTCCTCCGTGCTGGCCAATACGTAGTCAACCGTACCCAGTTCAAGGCCAACGTAGCAGACCTCCCCCTATTCTGGACCTCACCCCTCGGTCAGATAGCCACCCAGTTTAAATCCTTTGCCTTCAAGTCCGGGCAGCTTATAAAGGATGAGGTGGCAGGTCAGGCCATAAGATGGGTTCGTACTGGTGGCAAGCGCGGGAGCCTAGGCCCTCTTACTCGCATGATGCTCATAGGACTACCTGTGGGGTTTGGAGTGGCAGGAGTGAGCAGCCTAGTCCGTGGCAAGCCAGAAGTACCAGGCCCCATAGACTCCATAGCCGCTATTGGTGCACTAGGCATCTACATCAACGCAGTGAAAGCTGCTCAGTTTGGAGAGGTTGGGGTTTTTAGCCTTGCTGGTGGACCTACAGCCTCGGACATAGCCACAACTGTCTCTGGGTTGTCAGAGGCCGCACAGGGTAGGCCAAAAAAACTAGCCAAGTTTGCTACTAGGGAGATTCCCATCGTGGGGCCTACAGCAGCTAATATTCTATTTCCACCTAGGGGTAGATAGACTAGCTCACTTCTTTAGTCCCCAAATTTACCACACCTTTTAGATAATCTTGCTTCATTCTTGCTGATGGATTTACGCCTGGATTACCGCCATAAAGATTTTTAGCTTT
>SDBV01008686.1_pt1 | contig 13653 bp, 9 predicted proteins | sample 2277081 | NCBI WGS metagenome assembly SDBV01 (sample SAMN10402039, study PRJNA504765) | marine sediment metagenome | isolation source: marine sediment core GS10_PC15, 223 cmbsf | place: Arctic Ocean: Southern Knipovich Ridge | collected 2010 | reverse complement strand
CCGACATCCGCAAAGCGGGCGGCCGCGTGGATGAGCCGACCCAGTGACCCAATCCGTTCGGCCCGCTGCACGGCGCCTCGGTGCCGCCGCTGGGCTTCAACAACCCGGTTCGGCTCTCCAACCTCCATGGGCCGACCGTGCCGCAGTCTTTCACCGGCCGTCCGGCCGACCGGCCATCGGGCCTGACGCTCGGGCGTGCGGCCAAGCCGTTGGGTATCGGAGACCTGCAAGCCGCCGGAAGTCTCCCGCGTCGCAATCCGCTCGAGTCGCTGCAATCGGCGAGCGAACCGGCCGGAAGCAGCATGGCCACCGACGTCGACGGCAACCATTTATTGCGGGAAGCCCGCCGTGCGCTGGCGGTAGGCGACACGCGGCGAGCGACCAACTTCGTCCAGCAGGCCAAGACCCCCAACGCTCAATACCCGCCGGATAAGGATAATCCCCAAAAAGTCGAAGCCGCCATCCGCGACTACCGGGACCTTCAGTCGCAGCCGAAAGATACGGCGGCCTACCGCCATGGATACACCCGGATGCTGATGCAGCAGTCCCAAGCACTGCTTCAGGCCGGCGACTACGACTTGGCCGAGCGGCTGGCCAACTCGGCTTCCGACTGGGCCACCCGGCATCAGTTCGCCTTCGGCCCCTATCAGCCGAAACCGAGCGACCTGCTGAATCGGATCGCCGCGGAGCGCCGCGGGGGCGGGTCGTCGGAAACTCCGCTGGCGCCGGCAGCGCGTGCCTTGCCGTTACCCAACAGCCCCGGTCCGTCGTTGGCCGCCAAGCAGCAAGCCGACAAGCTGGTTCAACAGGCCCGTTCGGCGCTGTCGGCCGGCCAGTTGGACCTGGCCGAGAACCTGGCCCGGCAGGCCGAACAACTGGGCATCGCTTCCTCGGCGTATGCGCCGGGCGAGGACCGTCCGGGGCTGGTGATGTTCGACGTTCGCCAGGCGTGGCGGCGAAATCCTTCGGGCGTGACCCAAACCGGCTCGCAGTCGGTCAGCCCGGCGACCGGCCCGTTGCCGCCGCAGCATACGGCCTCGGCCGCCCTCTATAATCCGGCGAACGATCCCACCCGGACGATTCGAGCGGGGGCCCGTTTGCCGAAGTCTCCGGCGGACCCGCGATGGCCGAACGTTCTTGCCCAGAACGCCTTGGCGCCGACCCCCTTACCGAGCCCGGAGTCCGCTCCGCCCCCCCCCGTGGCGGCCGATCCCAATGCCAGCGGCCCAATGTTGTTCCAACAGGGCACAGCGGCCTTGAAGGCGCACGACACGGGGCGCGCCTTGGAACTGTTCCGCCAGGCGAGCGGCCGCATGGGCGAGTTGGACCCGGTCACGCAGCAGCGTTTGCAGAGTTACCTCCAGTTGCTCTCCGCGCCGCGAGTGAGCCCGCCGCCCATGGGACGGGCCCTTTCGCCCGCCGAAGAAGCGGCGGCCCAACAGCACGTGCTCGCCCGACAGGTTTCGGCCGACGTGGCCAGCCGGGAAGCCAAAGCCCGGGCGATGCTCCCCAGCGATCCCGAGGCCTCCTTGACCATGTTGGAAGAAGCCCGCAGGACGGTCGAACAGGCGGGCCTGGAGCCGGCCAATCGGGAGCAGTTGTTGCGGCGCGTCGATCGACAGATCAGCGAGACGCAGCGGTTCATCGAGCAGAACCGCCCGCGGATCGAGTTGGACCAACGCAACGATCGCGTCCGCAGCGAGATCGAACGCGAGCAACGCGTGAAGCTGGAGAACCAGGAAAGACTGCACCTGATGGTCGACGATTTCAACCGGAAAATGGACGAGCAACGTTTCGAAGAGGCCGAGGTGGTCGCCAAGCGGGCGGCGGAACTCGACCCGGAAAATCCGGTTGTCCTGCAGCTTCTGCTCCGCTCGAAGTTCGTTCGTCGCTTCGTCAACAACCAGCGGCTCAGAGAACTCAAGGAAGAAGGCTTCTATGCTCAGTTGGGCGCGGTGGACCTAGCCAGTCCCGGGTTCAACGACTACGAGCCTTATCGCTTTCCGGACATCAGAGAGTGGCAAGACCTGACGGCATTGCGTTCCCGGTTCCGTCGCGACCGCGGCCGCCAGCGCACCGAACGGGAGTTGGAGATCGAGCAAAAACTCAAGACGCCCGTTCCTTCCATGCAGTTCAAGAACGAGCCGCTCAGCAGCGTGCTGGACTATCTGTCCAAGCTGACCGAGGTCAACATGCACCTCGACCCGCAGGGATTGGCCGAGTACGGGATCACTTCCGATACTCCCGTCACCATCGAATTGCAACACGACATCATGCTCAAGAGCGTGCTGAACCTGATTCTCGATCCGCTGCACCTGAGCTACGTGATCAAGGATGAAGTGCTGAAGATCACCACCGAGCAACAACGCGAAGGCGAGGTCCACACGGTCACCTACAGCGTGGCCGACCTGATCGTGCCGGTGCCCAACTTCATCGCCAGCCCGCGGATGGGACTGGCCGGCGCGTTACACGACGCCATGGGCAATGTGGGCTACGGCGGCGGCAGCCCCTTCGGCACGGTGAACACGCCGCTGGCGGTGGTGGCCAGCCGAGAAGGCGAACCCAGCGCCGCGATCCACCCGGCCCTGCTGGCACAGGCTTCCGGCGCCGGCATGCACCCCGGCGGCGGAGGCATGCCGATGGGATTCGGCCCCGGCGGTCTCGGCGGCGGGTCCCAGCCCGATTGGGACAGCCTGATCGAACTGATCACTTCGACCATCCAACCGAACACCTGGGATGAAGTCGGCGGGCCGGGCTCGATCCGCGAATTCGAAACCAACCTCAGCCTGGTGATCAGCCAAACGCAGGAAGTCCACGAAGAAATCGTCGATCTGCTGGAGCAGTTGCGGCGGATGCAGGACCTCCAGGTGACGATCGAAGTCCGCTTCATCACGCTCAACGACAACTTCTTCGAGCGGATCGGCGTCGACTTCGACTTCGACATCGACGACGACATCGACCGTCCCTTCCAGGTCTTCGGCCGCGTGGATCCGAACAACCCCGGCGACTCGACCACCGGCACCGAGCCGGGCCGAAATACGCTCGACGTCGACCACGACCGCAGCGTCACCGTGGGTATGCAATCGCCGGGTGTGTTCTCGGCCGACCTGGACATCCCCTTCGTTCAGAACAGCTTCGGCCTGGCCGTGCCGCAGTTCGGCGGGTTCGACGCCTCGGCCGGGGCCCAACTCGGCTTCGCCATCCTCAGCGACATCGAGGCGTTCTTCTTCATCAACGCCGCCCAAGGCGACCGGCGAAGCAACGTGCTGCAGGCGCCCAAGGTGACGCTGTTCAACGGCCAACAGGCCTTCATCTCCGATACATCGCAAAGCCCGTTCGTGATCAGCGTGATCCCGATCGTGGGCGACTTCGCCGCGGCCCAACAGCCGGTGATCGTGGTCCTCTCCGAAGGCACCCTGATGACCGTCCAGGCCGTGGTCTCGCAGGACCGGCGTTTCGTGCGATTGACGGTGGTGCCCTTCTTCAGCAAGATCGGCGAGGTCAACGAATTCCAGTTCACCGGGTCGTCCACCACCACCACCGATACCACCGCCGACGGGGTGATCGACGCGGACAACGCCGATCCCAACTCGCGGACCAGCAGTTCGAGCAACTCCACGGTCACCCGCAACGGCACGACCGTCCAGTTGCCGACCTTTTCCTTCGTGACCGTGACCACCACGGTCAGCGTTCCCGACGGCGGCACGGTGCTGCTGGGCGGCATCAAGCGGCTCAGCGAAGGCCGCAACGAATTCGGCGTGCCGATCCTCAACAAGATTCCCTACATCAACCGGCTGTTCAAGAACGTCGGCATCGGCCGCGAAACCCAAAGCCTGATGATGATGGTCACCCCTCGGATCATCATCCAGGAAGAGGAAGAAGAAAAACTCGGCATCCTTCCCCCCTAACTCACTTCTCTTCTGAACCGCATCACTTCGAATGCCAATCGCCCTCCCCGGGTCGTCGCCGGCTTGCCCCCCGAGCCGGCGACGACCGTTTCTTGGCAGGGGCCAGTAAGGCAGTAGGTAGTAGGTGGTAGATAGTAGGTAGTAAGGGGGCAAACTGTGGCGGGAAACAACCATCGGGATTTGATCGCCCGGCAGAAGGCGATGGATCTGGTGATGATGGTGTATCGGGCGAGCCAGAGGTTTCCGAAGCAGGAAATGTACGGTCTGAACCGTCAGATCCGCAGGGCCACGGTGTCCGTTGCGTCGAACTCCGCGCCAATCGACCTGGCCGCCCAAGTCTGCCGTCTAGACACCGCGCCGGCCAATTCACTTTCACGAGGCAACTAACCGACTGCCATCCATCTACTACCTACTACCTACTATCTACTGCCTACTGCATACTACCTACTGCATACTACCGACTGCTCACGCCGTGGCCAACGCCTCGAGTTCCTTAGCCAGGCGCTTCCTCGCCACGTGCAGCCTCCGCTTGATCGTGCCCACCGGGGAGGCGAACTGCTCGCTCATCTGAACCAGCGTGCTGCCGTCGAAGTAGAAGGCCACCAACGTCTCGCGGTCCAGGTTCCGCAGCCGGCCCAGACCGGCGTGGACCTGGTCCTCGCGCTCCCGGGTCAGCACGGCCCCCAGGGGTGTGCGATGCTCCACGCAACCGGCGTCGAAGGCCTCCGATCCGCTCGCCGCCAGCGGCGCACGGCGCACCGCCCGATTGATCGCCATCCGATTGGCGATCGACCGCAGCCATCCGCCGAAGCAGCCGGGATCCCGCAACTGGTCGATCTTCCGCAGCGCCTGGATGAACACCTCCTGGCACAGCTCCTGCGTCTCGGCGTGGTTGGCCAAGCGCCGGAACACCGCGGCGTAAACCGCCCGCTCGTAACGCGTCACCAGTTCGCCGAAGGCCCGCCGGTCGCCACCCTGCGCGGCGCGCACCAGTCGGGTCAGATCGCCGTTCTCGCCGGTCGTGTTGGTCGGTTGAAGCGTCATGGTTCTGTCTCGGGAAATCGCGTGCATCAAAGTAGGCCAGGAAACGGATGCAGGGGCGCCGGCAGGCGGCAAACGACCGAAGGAAGAATCCTTCAATGGGGCCGAAGGCCGCGGGACCCGCGCCCGTCGTGGAGCAACCTCGATTCCAGGCGAAAAGGCCCTAGAATCCTATTGCGGATGCTCCGCCGCCGGGCTTGACCCTGCGCCGGCCGCCGGGCGACCGCAACGTACTCGCACATGGATGTTCGAGCACTCGGGTCGCGCCGGCGTCGGCCGCTTGCATCGGACACATAGCGTCCGTCCGCAAGCCCGCCGGCGCCAGGCCGGGAAGCCATACCAGAAGTGACCGCACGTAATTCGGCGCGCGCAATCCTCGCGTCACAAAATCGGTCACGACGTCGAAACCCAGCCCGATGCCGATGGCAGTGGCGGAAATCGTGTCGGCGAGCGTTTTGATTAAGTGACGCATGGCAGCACCTTTCGTCGTGCGGTACGCGGTTTGAGAAGACAGAAAGAACGTAACCTCAACATCGGCCCATTCCCCAATACATCGGAAAATAAACCTTGTTCCCATTCTATTAAACTTGCCACAGCCAGTGGTCTGTGTCAAGCGAAATCACACCGGCCGCCCTGTCTTATAGACACCTTGGCGACCGAAAAGGTTCGCAGAAAATGGCAATCGGGACGAAAATCGCAAAAAAAGGGCCGCCCGAAAATGGGGGGGGTCTGTTTCCACCAAGACGTGGACCGCTGTCCTATCTAGATGGTTATGGCCTGTGGGGTGCTCTCGGGGTCGCTATGACATTCGGGAGCCTGTTCTTCCTGTTCGCTTTCAATGCTGCTAATTTCAATGCGGAAATAGGGCGAGGCGTCTGAACACAGTGGAAGGCGTCTTGCTGAATCACCCAGCATCAAACTGAAATTGAGGAAGCACTCACCGAAGAAGCCTGCTACACCTTTGGCGATTTTCTCATCCGATCTCGCTAGTCGTGCTAAATCATTCATATGCTCTTTGATCGCATGAACATGACACTTCACCTTATCCACCGGCTGCAGTTCTCGTGGTATCGGCTGGGCAGCAAGATCGCAGCCCACGGCGTCGGCATACGCCCGCAAGTCGCCAAAACGCACGTCAGCATCTTTCGCGTATTCCAGCTTCGAAATCCGGCTCTGAGTGCATCCAATGTGGTCTGCAACATTTCGCTGGGACAATCCCCGCGCAGCACGTAGTGCGAGTAGCTCCTTGATCAACCTTCTTTCTGCAACGTGCTGATCGAACTCGGCCTGAAATGCATCATCCGGTGCAATGTCTCGCAGAACTTCCGAGACACTCGAATATTGTTGTTTATCCGCCATTGGTCTTTTCCTCGCGCATGCCAAGATTGTCAACGAAGTCACTGGCGTATCGAATATCCGCTCTCTGCGAATTCTTGTCGCCTATCGTGATCAAGTGGACAAGTTTTGTGGTGTTGTGGGGGAAGGTGTAAAGCCGAGTCTGTTTGGCACCGGCCCCAGCTCCTTTCTGGTCTATAGCTTTGATCCCCTTGGGTTCAACTCTCGGCGATGCTTCTTGGGCCACTTTTTAACCCGTTTTTCGTACTCGACATTTGGTTCGAGCTTCCACATTGAATTATACCATCCTGGAATACTTGGACAACAGCTATCCGTAGTTTGGGTAATTATATTCCAAATTGGAATTCCTGTCAACCCCAAAATGCGCGCATTGCTAGCACAAACTGGAGGGGTTGACGACCACACTGGTGGCGGGGTGGGTGGAAGTTAGAGTGTGCGCCAATTGGCAACACACTTTTGGAACGCTACCCCCTTTGCTTCTTGGCGCATTTCGAAGTATACCACTGCCCTTGCCACACGACTCTTGACAATCGCGGGGGTTCTGGTAGACTAAAGGTGTCCCTTCAACTCTACGGGCAATAAGCCCAGAGGCAGCGGCGTAGCACCCAAGCCGAAAGCAGCTACTTCGGCAGCACTTCTCGATGGGTGCCTTCTGTAATCGGTCCCGGCCGGATCGATTCCCAGTGATTTCCACAGGCGGGGATGGTCCGTCTTTACTCGTATTGGAGGATAGTGTGATGTTTCGTTTCACAAGTCGCTTGACAGTCGTCGTCAGTCTGATCAGCGTTCTAGTTGGCCCAAACTGGTCACTTGCCACTGAAGTGTTCATTTCAGATTTCGATGACGGGACGCTGCAAGGTTGGACGAAGGTTGAGCCCTTTGGCGGCGACCTTTTCGCCACAACAGGCGGAGGGAACCCAGGCGGATTCATGGTTGCTACGGACACAGGATTTGGCGGAGAAATGTATGCACGCTACCCTACGGTCTTCACTCTGCAAACCAGCGACGTGATTGTCTGGGATGAATTCCTGTACGGCGGCGTCCAACCTCCCGACCAGTACGGCAACCCGACGCTGGCACACTTGTTCGGGGAGGATGGCACGATTTGGCGACATATCGCCGCCATGGGGCCAGTAGACGCATGGACGACTCAGCAAGCTCCGTTGAATTCTGGAGACTGGACGCGGGTCTCCGGTACAGCTTCTTTTCCAGACGTACTCCAGAGCACCCGAATCGGTTTTTCTGTGGACATCTCCACGCGGTCGAATGGTTCGAGGGAGTCAGGTATCGACAACGTGAGGATTATCCCCGAACCCTCCACCCTCGTCCTGTTGGCCATGGGTGCCGTCGGTCTGCTGGCGTATGCCTGGCGGCGGAGGCGGGCATTCTAGCCTGCCCGGCGGCTTCTCTAAAAACTACACTTTTCGCCAATTTCTCCTTGGCACATTTCAAACTGTACCACTACCCGCTATCGGGGCACCTTGACCCGAACCTACCCGGCTGTCACACTGCGAGTGAAACACGGCGACCGTGCCCATCCACCTTGCGAGTCTACACTAGACCCCCACGCACCGCGAAGCCTCCCATGTCTCGAATTTTCCAGGAATTACTCGCAACCGATCGCGTGCTACGCGTGTTCTCGGTCAGCCGGATCATCCACCCGGTCGTGTTCGACGTGTTCGGCATGGCCGACGGGTTCGACGGGCTCTGGCTGGACCAGGAACATGGGGGCATGACCGTGCCGCAGGTCCAGGCGGCCTCGGCGTTTGCCCGGGCCAACGGCCTGGGGACGATCATCCGCATGGCGCCGACGGGCTACTGGCAGGTGACCCAGAACCTGGAGGCGGGGGCCGACGGGATCATGGCCGCCCGGCTGAACTCGGCCGCCGAGGCCCGGCAGTTCGTCACCTGGTGCAAATTCGCCCCCCAAGGCGACCGCGGTCTCAACAGCGGCGGCTTCGACGCCCGCTACACCTTCAAGCCGCTGGACCAGTTCACTCGAGAGGCCAACGACGAAAACTTCGTGTTGATCCAGATCGAAACGCTCGGGGCGCTGGACGAAGTCGAGCAGATCGCAGCCGTCGACGGGGTCGACATGCTGTTCTTGGGCCCGGCGGACATGTCGCAGGCGCTGGGCCATATCGGCCAGGTCGATCACCCCAAGGTCTGGGAGGCCATCGAGGCGATCTCGGCGGCCTGTCGCAAGCACGGCAAGAGTTGGGGAACCGTGCCGGCCGGCCCCGATTACGCCGCGCGATGCGTCGAGAAGGGCTGCCGGATGCTCACCTTGGCCAGCGAGATTTTGGCGCTGCGCCGCGGCGTGGAGGCGCTGAAGGCTTCGTACGGGGAGTTCTTCTGATCGTTTTGGTCGAGGGCCGCGGGCGTTTTGATCTGGATCAACACGAAGAGGGGCACGGCAGCTCGAAACCGAAATACTCGACGGCGTTGCGGCAGCAGATGTCTTGGACCATCGAGCCGATCAGGTCCATGTCGTTCGGCAGGAGTCCTTCTTCCATCTCGCTTCCCAGCAGATTGCAGAGGATCCGGCGAAAGTACTCGTGCCGGGGGTAGGAAAGGAAGCAGCGGCTGTCGGTCAGCATGCCTACGAACCGGCTCAGAAGCCCCTGGTTCGACAGCGAGTTGAGTTGCTGCAACATGCCGTCCCTCTGGTCCAGAAACCACCAGCCGCTGCCGAACTGCATTTTGCCGGGCATGCTGCCGTCCTGGAAGTTGCCGACCATGGTGGCCACCACGTCGTTGTCGGCCGGGTTGACGTTGTAGAGGATCGTTTTGGCCAGTCGGTCGTCGCGATCGAGCCGGTCGAGGAACTTGACCATGGACTGGGCGATGGGAAAATCGCCGATCGAATCGAAGCCCGTGTCGGGTCCCACCAACTCGAAAAATCGCGTATTGGTGTTCCGCAGCGCCCCGAGGTGGTACTGCTGGGCCCAGCCCTTTTCGTGGTCCAACAGGGCAAACTCGTAGAGCATCGCCGACTTGAACTTGAGGATCTCCTTCGGCCGCAGTTCGTTTCCGCGGCGGATTCGACGGAAGATCGTGTTGATTTCCGACTCGCTGTAGTCCTCGGCGTAGGTCGTCTCCACGCCGTGGTCCGAGAGCCGACAGCCCATGCTGTGGAAGAAATCGTGCCGCTGACGCAAGGCCTCGATGTACGTCTCGAAATCGTCCTTGATCTCGACGTTGCCGACCTCCGCCAAGCGCTCGACCCAGGCGTTGAACGCCTCGGGCGAAGCGACCGCCATGGCGTTGTCGGGCCGGAAGGCGGGCAGCACCTTGATCTGCAACGAGGAGTCGGCCGCAATCACCGCATGAAAATGAAGACTGTCGACCGGATCATCGGTGGTGCAGACCAACGCCACGTTCATCTGCCGCATGATCCCCCGGCAGGAGAAGTCGTCCTCGGCCAGCTTGGCGGCCGTCTCGTCCCAGATCCCTTGGGCCGTCTGGGGACCCAGCAAACGATCGCTGATGCCAAACGGCCGCTTCAATTCCAGGTGGGTCCAGTGGTAGAGGGGGTTGCGTATAGTCTGAGGGACAGTCTGGGCCCATTTCTCGAATTTCTCCCAGTCCGAGGCATTCCCGGTACAAAACGCCTCCTCCACGCCGGCGGCGCGCATCGCCCGCCACTTGTAGTGGTCGCCGTAAAGCCAAGCCTGGGCGAGGTTTTCGAACTTGTGATCCTCGGCGATTTGCTGCGGCGACAGGTGGCAATGGTAGTCGATGATGGGCATGTCCCGCGCGTACTGGTGGTACAGCTTGACCGCCTTCTTGTTTTGCAGCAGGAAGTTCTCCGTGATGAAGATGTCCTTCACGGCGTCATCCTTCCATCCAAGACACAGGAAAATAAAATCAGCCACCTATCGGCCACACCTTGTTCCAGTCTACCCGGCGGACCACAAGATCGCAAGCGTGTCGCCTAGCACAACCTGCTTGCCTGCCCCCCCCCGCTTTTCGGAATCCGTCGCCTTTCCTCAAAAGTGGGGGTTGTGGAGAGGTCTTCCTTGTCATGTCTTGCCCCGGTCGGTACATTGCGCGGCCTCAACCGGGTGCCTACCAAAACATCACGGCAAGACGTAGATTTGAGCGTGGCGGCAAGACTTTTCGATCAAGACACTAAAACGGCAGGAGACGAGCGATCATGGCCAAGCGAACCTGGACACTCGAAGACCGCCAGCAGGACGTCTACGTCGAGCAGATCGCCCTGGGGCCCGACAACGTCGGCGGCCCGGCCACGGGCTACTCGGTCACCAAACGCTCCTTGCACGCGGGACTGCGGCACGGGGTCGACGTGATCGAAGTCAACAACGGCAACTTCCGCTTCGTGGTGATTCCTACCCGGGGAATGGGTATCTGGCGGGCGAGCCTCGACGACGTGCAACTCGGCTGGAAGTCGCCCGTGAAAGGCCCCGTCCACCCCAGCCTGGTCCGGCTCTGGGAACCCAGCGGGATCGGTTGGCTCGACGGTTTCGACGAACTGCTGGTCCGCTGTGGGCTGCACAGCAACGGGGCCCCCGAATTCGACGACCGCGGCACGCTGATCTATCCCCTTCACGGAAAGATCGCCAACATCCCGGCCCACCGGGTCGAGGTGACCATCGACGGCGACTCGGGCCAGATCACCGTCAGCGGCACGGTCGACGAGGCCCGGCTGTTCGGCAACAAGCTGCGGATGGTCTCCACGATCACCACCGAGGTCGGCCGGCCGGGAATGACGGTGACCGACCGGATCCAAAACGTCTCGGCGGAAGAGGGCGAGTTGGAGTTGCTCTATCACGTCAACTTCGGCGCGCCGCTGCTGGATCCCGGTTCGAAAGTCGTGCTGCCGGTGGCCAAGGTGGCGCCGCGGGATGAGGTCGCCGTGGGCAACGTTTCCCAGTGGGACACCTACGGCCCGGAGGCGCCCGGCTCGTCCGAGGCGGTGTTCTTTTTCGATCTGGCCGCCGAGTACGACGGCCGCACGCAGGCCCTGTTGCGCAACGCGGCCGGCAATCAGGGCGTGAGCCTGAAGTTCAACAAGAACCAGTTACCCTGCTTCACGCTCTGGAAGAACCGCCAAGCGGAGGCCGACGGCTACGTCACCGCCCTGGAACCGGCGATCAACTTCCCCAACGTCAAATCGTTCGAGAAGCAACAGGGCCGCGTGGCGGTGCTTGGGCCGAACGAAACGCGCGAGTTCGAGATCGCAATCGAAGTCCACCCCGACGCCGATTCGGTTTCCGCCGCCGAGCAGGCGGTCGCCCGGATCCAGCAGAGCAGCACGCCGGAAGTCCTCGATCGGCCGGACCCGCAGTGGTCGAAGGGATAATACCTTCAGCAGACGCCTACCGGCCGCAGTTGCCGGTTCCAGCCGAGCCAGAAAGCGCCCAGGTCGCTTATTAGTTGGCTCAACTCGTCAAAGTCAACCGGCTTGACCAAGTAGCTGTTTGCGTGACACTGGTAGGCCTGAGCAACGTCCTCGCCCGCTTCGGACGAAGTGAGAATGATGGCCGGGATACTCTGCAGGCACTTGGTTGTCTTGACCGTGCGAAGGACTTCCAGGCCGTCAACTAGGGGTAGCCGTAGATCCAACAAAATGATATCCGGCCGGGGACTTTTCTCAGGGTCTTGATAGTCACCCCGCCGGAACAGGTAATCCAACGCCGTCTCGCCGTCTTCGACCAGGTGGAGGTTGTCGGCAAGGCATTGCTTTCGCAAACATCGTGCGACGAGGCGGGCATGGTCTGCATTATCTTCGACGTGCAGAATCGTTTTAGGCTCGTTCCTCATTTGGCGATTTCTTCCCGTTCTGTCGAATAGGTTCTTTTCGGTAGGGTGAAACAGAAAGTCGAGCCTCGCCCCACACCCTCCGACTCGACCCAGATGCGCCCGCCGTGAACTTCAATGATCCGCTTGACCAGCGCCAAACCCACCCCGCTCCCCTCGCTTTTCGAATCGAGCTTCTCGAACAGGCCGAAGATCTTCTCGTGATGGCACGGATCGATACCCGTGCCGTTATCGCGGACATAGCAGACGGTTTCGCGGTTATCCTGCCGGGCCCCGATTATAATCCGCGGGTCAGGCTGGTCTGCCGTCCATTTCACGGCATTCTCAATGAGGTTTTGCAGCACCTCCACCAAGCGGGAATGGTCGCCGAAGATGACCGGCGTGTCAGGAGCGATTTCGACCTGCACTCCCCCCCGGGTGACTCGCCCCCCAACCAGCCCCACCGCCTCCCTAGTTATTTCCCCCAGCGCCACGTCCTCCGGCGGATTGACCACCCGTCCAATCCGCGACAACTCCAACGTTTCGTCGAGCAACCGCACCATCTTGTCGGCCGCACTGGCCATACGTGTCACGTCGTCCTCGATCGCCTCGCCGTCGCCGGCGGCCAGATCCTCTTTCAAAACGCCCATGTACCCTTTCAACGTGATCAGCGGGCTCTTGAGATCGTGGGAGACCGCGTACGTAAATCGCTCCAGTTCGGCGTTTTGGGTTTCCAGCTTCGCGATCAGGTTTTCCCGCTCTTCCTCCGCCCGTTTGCGTTCGCTGATGTCACGGACGACCGCCAGGACGCGGTCTTCGCCGCCAATGACGGCAAGTTTCAAGTTGACCTCAACCCAGAACAACTCACCGGTTTGTTTCTTGCATAACCACTCAAAGAGCTGTGGACCTTCCTCAGCCGCCTTTCTTATCCAGCGGACAGCATCTTCTTGCGTGTAAGGGGGTTTTCCGAGACTGAAGTCCCCGACGACCAGTTGCCGTATCTCCTCACGAGTATACCCGAACGCCTGACAATATGTGTCATTGACATCAAGGATGGCCCCGGTTTCCTTGTCGTGGACAAAAACGATATCATTGACGGCGTTGAAAACCTCGTGATAGTTTGCTTCCGACGCCGCCAACTCCTCTTCGACGCGTTTGCGGGCAATCGCATCGGCCAGCAGGTTTGAAACAGCCTGGAGAAAGTTGACGTCGTCCTTGCTGAAGATCCTGTTCCGCGTTGAATGGGCACCGAGCACGCCCCACGGGCGCTGGGGACCTTGAACCATCACGCACATCCCACTGACCACACCATGCTCGTGCAGCAGCGGCTGTGCGGAAAAGCGTGTCTCGGTCCGGAGATCCTCTACGATGTTGGGTCCCTCGGTCAGCAGCGTGTATCCGGCCTGCGAACCTTGCCCGCTGGGAACGGTGGCTCGCCCAACCCAACCTTCCTTCCAGCCCACCCCCGCCAGCAGCAGAAGCGCTTGACCGTCGGGCAGCAATTCGAGAACGTTGCAGTATTCGACACCCAGGGTTTCGGCCAGGCGTCTGACCACGTGGTTCATCACGTCGGCTAGGTCGTCGC
>SDBV01008685.1_pt1 | contig 13653 bp, 7 predicted proteins | sample 2277081 | NCBI WGS metagenome assembly SDBV01 (sample SAMN10402039, study PRJNA504765) | marine sediment metagenome | isolation source: marine sediment core GS10_PC15, 223 cmbsf | place: Arctic Ocean: Southern Knipovich Ridge | collected 2010 | reverse complement strand
GATTATGCCTCCACGGTCCGGGTCGGGCCCAGGAACACGATTTTTATTTCCGGACAGACATACGGTTCCCTGTCCGGATCGGACCGGAGCGTCAACCTGGACGGGCTTTTACAAAAACGCGGACCGCGAGGTGGACTCGCCTGGCGCCAGCAGTTTGCGATCATGCCGGAGCTGTCCAGTATCGTCGGTCTGGCCGTTGATATAAGGGGGAATGCTTATGTGAGCGGGTCTATCTCGTCCGGCGGCCGGTCGAAAGCGTTCGCGCGCCGGTATGGGTCTGGTGGATCATCAAAATGGACGAGGCAGATTCTATCGGGGCGCGGTTTTGCCGCCGCCACGAACGACCAAGGAAATCTATATGTGGTTGGCATGACAAAAGGCGCGCTCTTCCCGCGGGCGGGTCATCAGGGCAATGTTGGCGATGCCTTCGTCGCCAAGTTTCGGCGGTAGGCGGCCCGGCCCCAGGGCGCGGAAGAGAAATCGTTCTTGGTGCCCCGCCTGTCACATGATGGGCGATCCCTGGTCCTCAAGGCGAGGGAGTTGGTCTGGTTAGGCCCTGCTCAACGCGCTCCGAGCATTCATCCTTGACGGCATCAATCCGGACTGACTCATTGCCCCAGCTTCCTCGAGTGCCTTAGTATAGCCGTATGTCGAAGATTTCGCTGTGCATGATTGTCAGAAACGAAGAGTCGATGTTGCCGGGGTGCCTCGAAAGCGCCGCGCCCGTTGTCGACGAGATCAATATTGTCGACACCGGGTCAACCGATGATACGCGAGCCATAGCAAAAGACTTCGGCGCTCGTCTAAAGGAGATCGAGTGGATCGATTTCAGTGACGCGCGCAACCAATCGCTCGCGATGGCCTCGGGAGAATGGGCGCTGGTATTAGATGCCGATGAGAGTCTGATCTATGATGACCCAGATGGCTTGCGTCGAGCTGTCGCCGACCGGCATGCTGCTGATCTGTACTCTATGCAGATATTCAATGTTCATGAGATGACGGAATACGTTGATCTGAAAAAAACCACTATCTCCTATCACGAGCGGTTCTTTCGCCGTGAGGGCGCGAGATTTATAAATCCGGTTCATGAGCGCGTGATGCTGTCTCCCGGCGCTCGCTTCGCTACTTTGGGCGGCACCCGGATCATTCACTATGGTTATTTAGATGCCATTGTGGCCCAGCAAGACAAGAAAGGTCGCAACGCCCCGTTAATACAAGCCTGGCAGGAGGCCGAGCCGGAAAACGCGGAAGCGAACTTCTATTTGGCGTTTGAGATGTACAAGGCGCGGTCGTTCAAGGAAGCCGCACGTTATTATGAAAAAGCGATTCCCGGATTAATGGCGGAGGAGTTGAGCAACCGGGCGCATGCATATGTCAGTTTATCCCAGTGTTATTTTCAGGCAGGGTTGGTCAGCAAGGGGCGCGAGATACTAGCGGAGGGGATTGAGAAGATGCCCGACAGCGTGGAGATTCGATTTGTCATGGGCTCGCTGTTGTTGGAGACAAGCCAGCTCGATCTTGCGATCGAACAGTTTCGTGAGTGCTTGAAGATAGGCGAGGGCGGCACTAAATACCAGTTGAGTATCAGGGGCGCGGGCAGTTGGCGGGCGATGGGTCAGCTTGTGCCTGCTTTTACCCAGAAGGGTGAAGAAGAAAAGGCTTTCATGGCCCAATGCATCTCGAACTTCATGCAGGAAAAGCCGATGCCGCCGAACAGGGGATCGGCTCTCGGCCCGAAAGGAGAAAAATTGTTGGATGCACTGGTTGAGCGAGGGGCGCTCGATGAGGGTTGCTCGTCAATTTTTGACCATATCAAACCGGACTGACTCATTGCCCAACACCGTTGAGTGCATTAGCATGAAGGGATGTCAAAGATTTCGCTGTGCATGATCGTCCGAAACGAAGCCCCGGTCTTGCGCGAGTGTCTCGAAAGCGCCGCGCCGATTGTCGATGAGATAAATATTATCGACACCGGGTCGACGGATGATACGCGAGCCATAGCAAGAGACTTCGGCGCCCGTCTACAGGAGATCGAGTGGATCGATTTCAGCGACGCGCGCAATCAATCGCTCGCGATGGCCTCCGGGGATTGGGTGTTGGTGCTGGACGCCGACGAGCGGCTGATCTATGAAGACCCCGATATCCTGCAGCGGGTCATCTCCGGCCCGGACGCGGCCGATCTGTATTCGATGCAGATATTCAACGTGCATGAAGCAACTAAACCACTGGATCTGAAAAAAACGGCAATCTCATATCACGAGCGATTCTTTTGCCGGGACGGTGCGAGATTCGTAAATCCGGTGCATGAGCGGGCGATAGTGCCGCCGGGATCACGTCTCTCCACGCTGGCGAATCAGGGTATCGCCATTATTCACTATGGTTATCGGGAAGATGTTGTGGCCCGGCAAGGCAAGAAAGACCGCAACTCCCCATTGATACAAGCTTGGCACGAGGCCGAGCCGGAAAACCCTGAGGCGATTTTTCATCGGGCCGCTCAGCTATATGATCGGGGTTTGTTTGAGGACGCGGCCGATCTTTATCGGCAAGCGATTCCCGGATTAATGGAGCGAGAGCTGAGCATTCAGTCACGCGCCGTTGTGAGCCTGGCTCAATGCTACGCCAATCTGGAGCGGGTGGACGATCTGTTTCAGACGCTGGAGGACGGTGTAGATAAGATGCCGGAAAGCGTGGAGATCCATTTCTTCTTGGGCTCGGCTTTGCTTGAGAGCGGCCGGACGGATACGGCCATAAAGCATCTGCGCGAATGCCTCAAGATCGGCGAGGGCGGGACGCAATACGCGTTGAGCTTTAGGGGCGCGGGCGGTTGGTGGGCCATGGATCAGCTTGCGACGGTCTTCTCGCAGAAGGGCGACGAGGAGAAGGCTTTCTTGGCCGCCTGTCTCTCAAGGTTAATGGATGACAAGCCCTTGTTTCAAGCTGAAGGAGCGCCGTTAAGCCCGGACGGACGGGCTCTATATGAACTGCTTCAGGCCGAAGGAGTCGAGGCCGGGGATAAGGTAGGCGCGTACATCTTTGAGGATATCAAGCCTGGTTGACCGATCGGTGGTCGTGTTCTTTCAAAGTAATTTACGGTTCTTCTTAAGCGATACAGCCAACATCGCGATATCGTCGACTAGTTGTCCGTCCGCAAAATCGGAAACTTTCTTGAAGAGGATTTGCGGGAGCCGACTGGCTTTCTTAGGTTTCATATCTTTAATTAGGTTGATAAGCTTGGCTTCGCCGAAGAATTCTGTACCACGCCGGGCCTCGATTATGCCATCGGTGTAGGCCATCAAGATGTCGTCTTTTTCCAAAGTCGCCTCGCCTCGACAAAAAACCAGCTCCGGTAAGACCCCAACGGCTGGAGAGCCGGTGGCGAGGGGAGAGGTGTGAAAGTTCTCTCTCTTCAGTAGCAGCGGCGGCGGATGCCCGGCACAGCAGTAGCTGAGCAAACCGGAGCTTGTGTCTAAGATTCCCAGAAAAGCGGTCGCGAATTCAGCCGGACGAAAAGTTTTGCAAAGCACTTGATTGGTCATGGAAAGCACACGGGCCGGACAGCCGTCCTGAAATGAGTAGGCTTTAATTGTGTTCTTGATCATAGACGTCAATCTAGCCGCCTCGATACCTTTTCCGGAGACATCTCCTATCAAGAAACCTATCTTATGATCTTCTAATTCGAAAAGATCATAGAAGTCGCCTCCCACTTGGGCCGTGTCAAGTTTCGCCGAGCGATATAGGTGGCCGAACTCGATGCCGGTCAATGCTTGAGGCATAGTTAGCACAGCTTCTTGCAGGTTGCCGGCTATCTTGCTCTGTGCTTCATAGAGGCGGGCATTTTCGATCGCCAGCGAGACAAATGCCGCCAACTTTTCGGCAAAATCGACCTGAGCCTCATTAAAGCTATACGTGGCCGAATGATTACTGCAAACTAAGAGCCCGACGACTTCACCCAGCGACGATAAAGTAGCAGCCAAGCAAGACCGGACTCCCAGTTTCTTCATGAACTCACTATCGCTGCTCTCGTCGTTCCGGGCGTCATTAATTAATAGAGAGTTTTTTCTCTGCCCAGCCAATGTTGTCGCCAGGGCCAGGTTTTCGGGGAACCTCGATCCGATCTTCGCTTCTGTCGGTCCGTGGCAGTGCCGAAGGACCCATTCCCCGTCTTCTTTAAGCAGCACACCGCAGGTTTCACACCCGAGAGCTTTTTGTGCTTTAACCACGACCTGACGCATGATCTCATCAAAATCAAGCGTCGAGTTCACCGCTGAGTTGATAGAGTTAAGGGCCTCGCTTAGCTGGTATGCCTCCCAGCGCTCACTTACGCTGCCCAAGCGCTCGGCAATACCGCCTATCAAATCCCTTTCTTCTTTCAAGAAGGGTCCTTCGTGTGCGAGCGGTCTTTTCTCTAAGTAATAGACTTCCACCGTCCCGACTGTGTTTCCGTACTCGATGATATTCGCGGCCTGAACCCATTTTGTTTTTTCAAAATTGGCGGTTTCGTATGTCTGATCGTGAATTCGTATTCTGGCGCAAGTAATCTCGGGGTACTGCCAAGAAGGCGGAATTATCTCAGCTGTTTTTTGACACAGTTCGCCAAGAGAGATATCCGGGACCGCTGCTATCTTGGCAATCGCATATAAGCAGTTTAGCTCTTTCACTCGCTCGCCGAGGTCATGAAATAGTTTCTCTTTTTCTTGCTCGGCTTTTTTCTGCTCGGTGACATCGAGACCGTACAGGTTGACGTAATCGGCATCGGGTATGGGGGTGGCCGTAAAAGAAAATATTCGCTCTTTCAGTTCTACTACAATGTTCTTTTCCACGCGGCCCGAGTTCAGAACTTTTTTAACTATTCGACGCCAGGATATCGGCGCAAGCTCGCCGAGTTCTGCCGGCCAATCACTCAGCAGGGGCAGACTGGCCGCGTTGGCGAAGAGAACCGCTCCGTCTCTGCTCACGCGCAGTACCGGAGACGGGTTCTCGGAAGGAAATTTCGCTAAGTTCATTATTTTCTCCTCCGCCCGCTTGCGACTGGTGATATCGCGCAGAGTGCCGGTAAAGAAGACGCGGCCCTTGTGATGCCAGGTTGAAAGAGATAGTTCTAAGGGAAACTCGGTTCGGTCATTTCTAAGGCCGGTTAGCTCGATCGTTTTCCCGATCTTGCTGGATTTACCGGTGGAGCCGGTTTGCATAAATCTACTTTTATGGGCCTGGCTTAAGCGTTCCGGCATGAGCATGGTAAGCGGTTTTCCGATTGCTTCCTCGACCGAGTAGCCAAAAATCGTTTCCGCCGCCCGGTTCCAGTGAGCTATTCTTCCGCGACTGTCGGCCGTGATGATGCCCTCGGTCGCGGTTTCGGTAACCGACCGGAACTGCTCCTCTCTTTCCTTCAAGGATTCCGTAATTTGGCCCTGATGGAGGGCGATTGCCATGATTTCAGCAAAGGCTGTGGCCACACTCACATCACTGGAAGAAAAACCGCCCGGTTTGTTGCCCACACTTAGCAAGCCCACCGCTTGGCCTTCAAACAACAAGGGCGCGAACAAAATATTATCTAGCGTCATGTGCCCTTTCGGCAACAATCCCATCCATTTGCTTTTAGCGAAGTCGTTGTCGTATAGGGGCTTGCCGGAATGATAAGATTCGGCGCACAGTCCGCGGATTGGTGTGGGGAGGCCGGGGTCCACCGTGCAAGAGTTTTGACCGACATCCAGAACGATAGATTTACTCTGGGCGCCGTCAGAACTCTTGAGAGCCACATACCCCAGAGTTGCTCCAATCAAGTTTCTGCAGAAATAATATATGGCTTCTGCCGCTTTCTCGAAATCCGGATAGGTAAGAACCGCTTTGGCGCTTTCCAGCAAGGCCAATACTTCTTTTTGGCGCTCATTCGTCTCCTGAAATTCCTTATGTCGTTCTTCTTCGCTGCGCAGACGACGTATCGATATGTCTAATTGTGCGGCTACCGCCTCGAGCACTTCGACGATAACTTCCGGGATCATGTTTTCCTTTGGGTCGGCTAAGTGTATGAGTCCCAGAATGCGGTCTTCGTCACGGATTGGGATCAGAAGTACGGACTCGTAACCAAATACATTGCAGGCGTTCCGAGTCTTTCCTTTCTCTTCTTCCGAAACAGTGGCTAGCAGGTGGGTGGTGGAATTTGTATAGAAAGAGCCGAACTTAGTGAAGTAAGAGAGGTCCGGGTCGACCGACCCCTTCACGACATTTATGCACATACACTCGTCTGATTTAATCGAAAGAGGGCTTTCCAGTTCGTAGAACTCTTGGGAAAAACCTGCCCGGGCCTCATAGGGGATATCGCCGTTTTCGTCTAAAATACGGATTCCGACAGCAGAACAGCGGCTAAGCTCTTGCACTTCCGATATGAACGCTTGCAGCAGAGGTTTTAACTCTGTGTGCTGGTTGGCAATGGCCAGAAAACGATGCGAAACCAGGCGAGCTTCCTCTGACAGCTCGTCTTGATCGTCCACTCTTTTTACGTAATCAAGTCGTTTGACCATAAAAGCAAGCTGGTTATTGTAGGGTTAGCCGGGTGTTTATTGCTGACATTTTGGCGAAATACTTAGCGAATTCACCAGGCTACGAAGAGAATGCTGTCGGCTTCTAAAGCATAATTACCGATCGCTTTCTACATTATACCCAAAATATGTATTGCGAAACGGCCAACACGTACTAACAATAAAACAGGCGCAAAGCGCGCCCACGGTCCTGCGGACCTAGCAGCCTCTCCATGGGGGAACCCGAGTTCCCCCCGGGGAACTTTTTGCTGGCTGCGGCTAGTGTGCGAAGTTCGAACGATTGTCAGCCTAGCTCGACTGACTGATTGGAGCCTTCAGCTGAAAAAAGGTGGAGCGTAGGTCAACACTGTCTACCTGCCTACGGCCAGCCCGTCAACATCAAAGCGCGGTCTGCCCGGGGTGGCCGAATTGATAACTTTGATGGTATGAAGTCCTGACTTGGCCCAAGACCTTTCAAAGATTAGGCGACGCGGCTTGAAAGTTGACGAGTAGGCGTCGACAGTCTTTGCGAATCTCCCATCTATATATATCTTTGCTTTTGATCGATTACCCCTGGTCGAAATGAGGCCGAGGCTCTTGCCGCGGAATCGGTAGGTCATGGTGTCTCCTCTCCTCTTTGAAAACTTGACTGTCTGTAGGTAGTAAGGAGATCGGGAGTTACGAATGCCGCCGTAGAAGCCATCCCGGTGAATTCTATTTGCGCCCTCGTTGACAGGAACGATCGTCTTTTTTATCTTTGAAACGCCCTCGTTCTTGAGCGAATCTTTTGCCCATACTCTGAACTTATAAGTTCGACCGCGTTTCCCTTTGAAATATGCCGACGTTGCCTTGGTGGCGAATTTCCAATTTCTCCAGCTCTTCCAATTATCGGCTTTGACCTTTACAAAATATGCGTCAATGCCGGATGCATCTACGGCCGACCATTTAACTTTGAAGGTCTGAGTCTTCGAGGTCTTTGTAGATACGTGAGGAGTTATCAATGTTACCTTTGGCGGCTTGTTTTCGAGCCGCAGGATTTTAGATGTTCCATAGTTTCCGGCATTGTCTTGGGCTATGACCCTGAACCGGTAGACCAGCCCGTCCCGGCCGACGAAATCATCTTTGGTTGATCTAGTGTCCCTTTTCCATGTCCGCCAAGTTCCCCGTGAATCCGGTCGATCGTATTGAACTGTGTAGGATTTTATTCCGCTGTGGCCGGTGCGATGGAGTCCGCTGCTGTCGCCACCGCGTGTCTGCCAAGTCATCGGCGACGGATCGTTCGCAAACCAACTGATTGAGGTTCTGAAGTTATTGGGTCCCTCTGAAGATTTGAAGCGTGCTGCGAGGCGGCCCAGCGGCTCTTCTACATCCTCCCAACCATCGCCATATTGCTTGACGCTCGAACCGCTATAGTTGGATCGGGCTGCGCTCGCACCGGGCTTGAAATCATAGCCGTACCAACTCAGGTTATTAAACTGCTGGCTCACGTCATCATAGTCATTGTCGGTCAACTGGACTGTATCGCTGCCGTCGTACAGGAAGATTTCAAGGTCGTTGCCGTCTGAGGCCAACCAAGTCACCCAGCCCCTATCGTTTATCATTGCCCCGAAACCACTGCCTATTTCGACGGTATCTGTTCCGTCATAAAGGTAGATTTTTTCGTCCTGGCCGTGGTCCTCCCCGGACCAAGTCACCCAGCCCGTGTCGTTTATCTTGGGGCCGCTGCGCCGCCATCCGTTGCTCAACATGACCGTTTCTGTGCCATTGTACAAAAAGATTTGATCAGAACCACCTGAATAAGCAGACCAAGTTACCCAGCCGTTGTTGTTAATCTTGGGAACCCATTCGACGTGATCATTGTATGTTAGTCGCTTGACTTCATTGCCGTCATACAAGTAGATCTCGGGTTGCGCCCCCCAAGTGCCGGCGCTCCAGGTCACCCAGCCCCGGTCGTTCATATCAGAGCCTTGCATATAATCGTTGAAGCTAATTTGAGTTTCTTTATCGCCGTCGTACATAAAAAGCTTGTTGCTTCTGCCCACGAGCACTAATCCGTTGTTGCTAATGCCGGCGAGCCCGCTAGGAGAAGTACTGTCAGTAAGCTGCACGGTCTGTTGGCCGTTATAGAGGAAAACCTCATTCTTATCCAGCCCACCCGTCCAGGCCACCCAACCGCGGTCGTTTATTTTGGGGCGACGGTCGAGGTAATCATTGTCCGAAAGCTGGATAGTCTCGAGACCATCGTACAAGAATATTTCGATGTAGTCGCCACTCTGGGTGCTTTCAGCACCCATCCAGGCCACCGAGCCGTTCCGATTTATCTGCGGAACATATTCATGTTCATAACCGTCATCGTAAATTATTGATGCAGAAGAAAACGAAGGCCACATAAGGGATGCAGTTACAACAAAAACGATAGTTACAGCTAAGGCAATGGACCGAAGAAGCGTTCGGTCCATTCTGGGGATGCTAATAAAGCGAGGTATCTGGACTCACCTTTTCTTTTACAGCCAAGGAAACTCGTTGGACGTACTAATTCTATCAGCTTCTTGATGTGCAAGCTATCGCTATAATTATTAGGTCGTCGCAGAAGGGCTTGAGGGGAGGATTCGAGCGTGACAGAGTTTTGTGGGTCGCCCCTTCCTAACGCTGGTCTCATGGGGGAGTTTTCCCGATTGACTCACGTGACTGAAGAACTTTGATGATTCTGTCTCCGGCGCCAGGATTCGAACCTGTCGCTCGCCTGGCGCAAAGTTCGCGCCTACGGACTTCGTCCTAACGGCTCGCTCCCCAGAAATGGAACCCGAGGTTCCCTCTCTGGGGACTCACCCTCCTAACGCGAGACTCCGGGGAAATAACGCTTTCCCCGGAGAACATAACCCCTACTCCAGGTTCGAATTTCTGACTGGGGGCGCCAGGATTCGCCCCTGTCGCGAGCCTGGCGCAAAGTGCGCGCCTACGGCGATAGTGCCGCCTAACGGCTCGCTCCCCAAAGGGGAAACCCGAGTTTTCCCCTCTGGGGTCACCCCTTCCTAATGCTGGTCTCATGGGGGAGCATCTCCCCCATGAGGGATATAGGACCCCCTCCAGGTTCGAATCCTGGCTGAAAAAAGAAAAGTTCCCGTTTTTTGGGAACTTTTTGCTGGGGCGCCAGGATTCGAACCTGGGGATGCCGAGACCAAAACCCGGTGCCTTACCACTTGGCTACGCCCCACTAAAAATACATCGGTTAGTATACTATTTTTTGCCCGACAAGCTATATTTCATATTGCAGATAAGTTGTCGAAGGGCTTTGATGAGACGGCCGGTCGCGGGATTGTTGTCTGGCCGCGTCCGGACTGACTTTTTGATTTGAGCCGCGTCGATAATTAAGATATATTAAGTGGCGTCGATCTTGACCGATTTCAACCTTGAAGCCGGTCTCTCCAAGAGGAATTCTTTAGTGAATCTAGCGACAATTATTCTGGCAGCCGGCGAGGGTACGCGGATGAAATCCGGCTTGTCGAAACTACTCCATCAAGTGGCCGGCCAACCTATTCTTGGTTATGTCCTTGACGCTTCCCGGTCTCTCGGCGCCGATCGGCAGATCGTTGTGGTTGGCCACGAACGCGGGGCGGTCGAGGACTGGCTTGGCGACCGGGCTCAGACCGTGCATCAGGATGAGCAACTCGGGACAGGGCACGCGGCATTGATGGCCGCCCCGGCGCTCGCTGATTATGAGGGGCCGGTTCTGGTTCTCTCCGGCGACACTCCGCTGCTGACCGAGGCTGCGCTCCGGGCGGTCGTGGATGAGTTCGCCAAGGGTGAAGCGGCGGCGGTCATGGTCGCTTCCGAGCTTGACGATCCGACCGGGTACGGCCGCGTGGTCCGCGGGGACGGCGGCGCGGTCGACAGAATCGTCGAGGAAAAAGACGCTGACGATGCCGAGCGCGCCATCAAGGAAATCAACGCCGGGATCTACTGTTTCGACAAGCAAGGTTTATTCGAGGCGCTCGAGGCCGTCGATGACGACAATAATCAGGCGGAATATTATCTCACCGATGTTATCGGCGTAATGCGTGGGCGCGGTCAAACAGTTTCGGCGGTGACGGTTCCGGGCGCGGAGATCTTCGGGGTGAATTCGCGCGTCGACCTGGCCCGGGCTGAAGAGATGATGCAGCGCCGCCTTAAAGAGGAGCTTATGCTTGCCGGTGTGACCTTCATCATGCCGGAAACTTCGTACATCGCCAGCGGTGTTGAGGTCGGGCGCGACACAACTATCATGCCGCACTGCCTTATCGAGGGCGGCACGAAGATCGGCGAGGGCTCAACGATCGGGCCGGGCGCCAGGATCAATAACGCCGTGCTCGGCGACCGGGTCGAGGCCCAGTACGCGGTCCTTCGCGACTGCCGGCTGGATGACGGGGTTCAGGTCGGGCCCTATTGCTCGATTCGCCCGGAGACCGTCCTGGGTAAAGGGGCAAAAGCCGGGACGTTCGTGGAGATCAAAAAGAGCAACATCGGAACGAGCAGCAAGGTCCCGCATCTGAGTTACATCGGCGACGCGGAGATCGGTGAAGACGTTAATATCGGGGCCGGCTCTATAACTTGCAACTACGACGGTCGCCAAAAACATCGGACGATCATCGAAGACGGGGCTTTTCTCGGCAGCGCTACCATGTTGATCGCACCGGTTAAGATCGGGAAAGGGGCGGCCACCGGCGCCGGCTCAAGCATATCCAAGGATGTTCCCGCCGGCGGATTGGCGGTCGAAAGATCAGAGCAGAAGATACTTCCGGGTAGGTCCAAGCGGGCCGCCGGTAACAGAAAAGAGAGAGGGGATCATGACAGTTGAGCCACGACGAAGACTGATGCTGTTCAGCGGGACCAGTCATCAAACACTAAGCAAAGAGATCGCCGACTTCCTCGGAACGGAACTGGGCCAGGTGAAGATATCAAAGTTTTCAAACGGTGAGATATACGTCAAGTTTCTCGAAAGCATCCGCGGCGCGGACATCTTTGTGATCCAGACCATGAGCGCGTCGGTCAACGACCATTTGATGGAACTCTTGATCATGATCGATGCCCTAAAGCGGGCCTCAGCCGAGCGAATATCCGCGGTGATTCCGCACTATGGATATTCGCGTCAAGACAAGAAAAGCAGCGGGCGCGAACCGATCACCGCCAAGCTCGTCGCCGATCTTCTTACCGTGGCCGGCACGGACAGAGTCTTGACGATGGATCTTCATGCCGGCCAGATCCAAGGCTTCTTCGATCGGCCGGTCGACCACATGACGGCGCTTCCGGTCCTGACAAGTTACTTTAACGATAAGAAGATAGACGATCTGGTTGTCGTCTCGCCCGATGTCGGCCGGGTCAAAGTGGCAAAAAAATATGCCGATAAACTCAATGCCGATCTAGCCATTTTGCACAAGACCCGCCCGGCCCATAATGTAGTGGAGGTCGGCGAGGTTGTCGGAGAAGTCAAGGGGCGGACGGCGCTTCTCGTCGATGACATGATAGATACGGCCGGCACTATCACGGCCGGCGCCGAGACTGTCATGAACGCCGGCGCCAACGCTGTTTTCGCCTGCGCCACTCACGGGGTTCTTTCGGGTCAGGCGCTCGAGCGGATCGAAGAAAGTCCGATCAAAGAGCTGGTCATCACGAATACTCTTCTCTCCGAGTCGCCCCCCGGCGCCTCGAAAATAAAGGTCTTGTCGATCGCCCAGACGTTCGCCCAGACGATTCTGAACGTCCATGACGATGAGTCAGTCAGTGCCATTTTTGAAGAAGATAACTTTTTATAGGGGTTAAATATCAAGCTTAAGCTTGACGTCCATACCTTCTTGGGTAAAATAGCCAAAGGTGATTGAAAAGTGGAAATAGTAGAATTACAAGCCCAGCTGCGTGAGACGACTGGGAAGAATAAGGCGAGACAACTCCGGGCAACAGGCAAGTTGCCCGTCATTCTCTATGGCAATAAAGAAGAGACGTCGAATTTGATGATAGACGTTCGCGAGTTCGAGAGCATCGTCCGCGCGCGGGCCGGCTCGAATTTGATTCTTAAGCTGAAAGTCGACGGAGGCGAGACGCCCTCCGTCATGGTCAAGGATGTTCAGCGAGATCCGGTTCGCGACTATTTAATCCACATAGATTTTCTCAGAGTCGCTCTCGACGAAAAGGTCATCGCCGCAGTTCCGATCAAGATCGTCGGCGAGTCGGTCGGTATAAAAGAGGGCGGTATTTTGCAGACGGGCACGTGGGAAGTCCAGATCGAAGCTCTCCCCGCCGAGTTGCCGGAGAATATCGAGGTCGACATAACCCAGCTTGACCTCGGCGAATCTATACACGCAGGCGAGATCACGCTTCCCGATAACCTCACGATGGCGAGTGTCGCCGAAGAGGTTGTCGCCTCCATAGTCTCGCCGACAAGAGAAGTCATCGCTGAAGAGGTTGAAGAGGAAGTTGAAGAGGGCGAAGCCGCCGAAGCCGGCGAAGAGGCTGGATCGGAAGAGCAAGCCTACGAGTCCTAGGCCTGCCTCATGTTCACGACTACTTCAGGTCAATGCCTGAGACCCCAGACACAAACATCATCGTCGGCCTAGGCAATCCCGGCCCCGATTATGTTGGCACCAGACATAATGTCGGCTTCGTCGTTATCGATCGACTGGCTCAAGACCTCGGCTTGGAATTCACGGAAAAGCGCGGCGGATCGATTGCGCAGACTCTAATAAGCGGTCGGCGCTTGGTGCTCTTCAAGCCCGCCTCATTCGTGAACACGAGCGGAAAACCGATCAAGCGTTTAGCTGACGAGATGTCGGTCCTCCCGGAGGCGATTGTGATCGTCCACGATGACTTGGACATCGATTTTGCGGCGGTTAGGGTGAGGAGCGGCGGAAGTTCCGGCGGGCACAGGGGCCTCAACTCTATCATTGCGGCCCTGGGCACAGATGCGTTCGCTCGGGTGAAGATCGGTATCGGCCGCCCGCCCGGTCGCCTGGAGCCGGCGGATTTTGTTTTGCGGCGATTCAACAGGGCCCAAGAGGAAGAGATCGAGGTTTCGTTGACGACGGCCGCCGACGCGGCAAAGTTTATTGTGACCGACAACGTCTCGGCCGCGATGAACCGCTATAATCGAAAAATTAACGATAAGCCC
>SDBV01008684.1_pt1 | contig 13654 bp, 19 predicted proteins | sample 2277081 | NCBI WGS metagenome assembly SDBV01 (sample SAMN10402039, study PRJNA504765) | marine sediment metagenome | isolation source: marine sediment core GS10_PC15, 223 cmbsf | place: Arctic Ocean: Southern Knipovich Ridge | collected 2010 | reverse complement strand
TCTTTAAACTGCTCTCCTAATTCTTTTGTAAGCCGTGCCATCTTCTCCCCAAAAGGTTCACCATCATCTTCTTCAGGAGGGATTCCAACATATCTTCCAGGTGTTAAAATAAATCCATGTTTCTCTACTTCATCTAGTTTAGCCCCCTTGCAAAACCCCAAAACATCTTCATATTTTCCTGCTTCCTTTTCTCCCCTCCAAGCATGATATGTTTTTGTTATCTTATCAATATCTTCTTGTGTTAGTTGCCTGTGTCTCCTATCAACCATCTCTCCCATGTTTCTTGCATCAATAAATAAGATTTCTCCTTTTCTGTTTCTTTTTCCATGGTCTCTTTTATTTTTAGTAACAAACCATAAACAAGCAGGAATCATTGTATTATAGAAAAGTTGAGAAGGAAGTGCAACCATACAATCAATTAAATCTGCTTTAACAATACTTTTTCTTATCTCTCCTTCATTTGAAGTATTTGAACTCATTGAACCATTAGCTAAAACAAAACCTGCCATTCCTGTTGGATTTAGATGATGAATAAAATGTTGAACCCATGCAAAATTAGCATTTCCTGTTGGAGGAACCCCATATTCCCATCTTACATCTTCTCTTAATAATTCTCCCCCCCAATCACTCATATTAAAAGGAGGATTAGCTAAAATAAAGTGTGATCTTAAGTCCCTAAATTGGTCTTCGTGAAAACTATCTCCTAATAAAATCTCATTATCAATGCCTCTAATAGCAAGATTCATTTTACATAATTTCCAAGTAGTTGGATTTGATTCTTGTCCTCTAACATAAATATCTCCTTTTCTCCCTCCATGTTCTTTTACAAATTTCTCAGATTGAACAAACATTCCCCCGCTTCCACAACAAGGATCAAAAACTCTTCCTTGATAAGGTTCAATCATTTTAACAAGAAGCTCTACAATACACCTAGGAGTATAGAACTGCCCACCTTTTTTTCCCTCTGCATCTGCAAATTGCCCTAAAAAATATTCATAAACTCTTCCTAAAACATCTTTACTTCTATTTTCTTTATCTCCTAAACCAATTGTTCCAACTAAATCAATCAACCCCCCTAACTTTTGCTTATCTAATGTAGGTCTTGAATAATCTTTAGGAAGAACACCTTTTAATGAAGGATTTTCTTTTTCAATAGTATCCATTGCCTCATCAATTATCTTTCCTATTTCAGGTCTTTTTGCATTTTCTTCAATTAAGCTCCACCTTGATTTTTCAGGCACCCAGAAAATATTATCTTTAGTGTAAGCTTCTTTTTCTTCTTTAATATAATATCTTTTAGAGGGTTCTTTTACGTACCATTCACTTTTTTTATCAGAAGCCTGTTCTCCTAATTCTTTAGCATGTTCTTCAAATGCATCTGAAATATACTTCAAGAATATCAATCCAAGGACGACATGTTTGTATTCGGCAGCATCCATATTACTCCTAAGTTTATCTGCTGCTGCCCAAAGCTTTTTTTCAAAGCCGAGATTTGCTCCGTTGTTAATCACCATAAAATAAATAGCCTTATAGAATATTAAAAACCTTTCCTTTACTCTAAAAACCCCCAATTTTTAACTCTTCCTATCCTAAAATCCCCAAACATTCCCCTTCTTCATCGCCGTAGGCGTATACATCACTGAAACCTGCCTCAACAATCATCTCATTCACAAAAACCTCTTTTCCCAGATTATTAACATAAACAAAAGCAAGTGTTCTTCCGTATCTATCTGTCCTATTTAATGTTTCAGCCTGCTCTAATCTCACTTCTTTATACAAAATCAAACTTTCTAAGAACTTCATAGCTCTTTCATAACCTTCTTCATCCTGCTCAGGAGTATCCACACATAAAAGCCTTATGCTGTCCCCTGTATTCATCTTAAAAGTATCCCCATCTATTACATCTATAACAAACTCCTCTCCTTCGCCTTTTTCTGCTTCCATAGTATAGACCAGGTATAAACCAAAGCTGATTAATATTATAAGTAATATAACAGACAAGATTACTATCAAAGTGGTTTTAGTTTTGGATTTCACAAATCCAAAAAGGATTTGTTATATTTAGGCTTTTCTATCACGAGAATGTTCCCAATAAATATCTCCTATAATATGGGCTTTGTGTGCAAAGTCTGAATAAGGATTTACTTTTTACACAGAATTTTATTTGAAGTAATTGATAATCCTATCTATGTTAGAAACAATTGCTGTGATTATTATAGTAATTATTACAATTATTATTTCTCTTTTATACGAAGAATTTTTTTTCTGTGAAATATGTGATTCCAATGTTCTCTTATAATCTTCCAAACCCGCTATGTCTAAATCAACAATTTCAACCATTAAATTAGTAATATCTTGTCGATTTATTTTTTTCTTTAATTTATTAGGAATCTTACTTACATTTCTTGGATGATCTTCTAACCAAAATCTAATTATCTTTAATTTTAGTTTATCTTTCATCTCCCTTCACACCATTCACAACTCTTTTCAGGACATTTAGAATTTAACAACTTAATCGCTCTCTTCCAAAACTTCTCGGCGTTGTTTATATCAACATTCATCTTAACAAGTTCTGTGTCAAATATAACCTCGCCAGTGGGCATGACTTCTTTTGGAATATAAAACAATAAAAAACCATAATCTTCTGTTTTATAATCATTTTTTCTCAATAAGAAGTTGTAAATATCTAATTGAAGTCTGTAATGCTCTGCAGTATCTTCTTTCAGAGGGTATCCTCTTGTTTTATAATCAAGAACAATGAGTTTCTTTCCTTTTTGCAGGATATTATCAACAGCCCCGTGCAGTTCATTTCCGTTTTTATCTGTCCAGGAGATACCTTTAAAATTATTTTGCCAGAGTTTCAGTTTTTCTTTATCATCAAATAATTTCATATTGACGCAGGACTGATGTTCACATAATTCAGGGGGCATTTGCCCCTTATCCCTGAATTTGTCAAAATGAACTTTTAGGATCTTATCCATTCCAGAAGGCAGACTCGGAAATATGCCTGCTGGCCTTTTCCATACTTTATTCTGATGCAGCCAGAAACATCTCGGGCATTCTTTCATTAAGTTTAGTGCTGATGGGGATAAACGGAATGTTTTCATGATTGAGAAAACAACCCCCAACTTATAGGTTTTTCTATCAATTAAACTCTGTATTATAACATCTTGGACAAGGGGGCATTGTGTCTGAATCATCATCTAATGTTACTTCCTGTCCACACTTAGTGCAAGTATATATTCCTTTACCAGGAAATTCTCCGGTTGTAGGCATTTTTTATTTTCCCCCCATTTTATTTCTGTTTTACAACCAGAAACACTTTTTAAATATTGAGGAAATTTATATATCTCATCTTTTCTTCTTTGGTGTATCCTAATAAGAACTTTTACATTTAAGGCAATCCTGTATTTTGTTTAGCTTCGAAACTTTTCTTCTCTGCCTCATACATTTCATTTATCTTCTCTACATCTAATATTTTTAGATTTTCTTTAATTTCATGGAAAGTTCCGTCGAGAAAATGATATACCTTCTGAGTATCCTCTTTTTTCACTATAATAAATAGTTTTGGGAACCCCCAAAGGTCAAGGCAATGTTTTAGTTTTGCCAATGCACGATAAAAACCCCCTTTATCTTCTATTTCAAAAATATATTTTGGAACTGCCCCCCCAACACCACGGGGTCTCCAAACTACATCTAAAAATCTCCGATCACTTTCACTAATTTGGTATTCTGATTCACTAATGAAATTTTTCATTTCTCCAATTTCTTTAAGTTTATTTTTTATCTCGTCATGTAAAGTTATCTTTTTCTCTTTGACAACCCCTCTTTTTTCTATTGGTTTTTCTAAATCAACCCCCCAAAATCTTTTAATTCTAGCAGCAAGTTCTTCAACAGCTTCTAAATTATTTATGGGATTTAAACCAGCCCAGAATCCAACTCTTAAACCACCAATACTTATTTTTCTTTTCTTCCATGGCTTTTGTATAGTATATATAGTTTGAAATTCAAATCTATAATGATAAATAATTTTATTGTTTTTAATCTCCTCAACCCAGAGCTGATTTTTCCCCTCGACTTTATTTGTAACTTTTCCAACCCCCATAATTCCACTTATTGGAGTTGTAACGTAGAAAAATAAAATATCTCCTATCTTTAGATTATCCCATTTAGGTTTTAATATTTTTTTCACCCCCCAAATAGAATTAGAAATAGCCACATCCCAGTTTTCTAAACTACCTGTTAGAATCCAGTAATTTGTCATACATTACATAGAAACCCCCAACTTTTAACCCTTTCCCCCTTATTCTAAAGACAAATCTGGCTCCTCTTCTTACCAACAAACTTTTTATACCAAACTGCTTAAGATATTTTCATGAGCAAACTAAAATTTGATTCTCTGGGAAGATTTATGGGTATTAAGGACAAAACATTTGATAGAGATGATAATTTAAAACCAAATGAACCCCCAAACACATCTTATTCTCAGAAGTTTGATAATTCTCAGGATACAAAGTATTGGAGTTTATATAAAAATGGCCAAAGACTACCACCTTTAAGATTTTCAAATGGCAAAACACAAGAAGATGTTGTTGAGGAGATTATTAACCTGGTTAAGTCAGGGACAAAAGTAATCTTTTTACATGGTGTTTGCGGAACAGGAAAATCAGCAATTGCATTAAATATTGCCCGCGTTCTTGGTAAGACATCTATTGTAGTGCCAATCAAAAACTTACAAAGACAATACAAAGAAGATTATATGGGCAGCATGTTTCTTCTAAAACCCAATGAAGAAAAATTAAGAATTTCAATGATCACCGGCAGGGGCAACCACGATTCTGTGTTTGAACAAGGAGTTTCATGCGCTGATCCTTTTTTACCAGATACCATTCAAATTATTGAGAAAAACTATGGAAAAGTTAAAGAGTATTATAACAAAAATTCTTTGATAGAGCACAAAACTATTATGGATGTAAATCAATTAAAAAGAATTTCAATAGCTCCAACAAACCCCTATTGGAGTCCAATCATTCCTTCCCAATATAATGTGAATCTACCTGATGCCAAACAGAAATCATATAGGGGATTAAAAGGCAAGGATTTTATCTTTTATCATAGGAAAAGAGGATGTTCTTATTATGATCAATATGAGGCATACCTGGATTCTGACGTAATAATTTTTAATGCAGCAAAGTATAAAATTGAGACCGCATTGGACAGAAAACCAGAAACAGAAATAGATATTATTGATGAGGCTGACGAATTTTTGGATAGTTTTTCTAATCAAAGTGAACTGAATCTAACACGTTTAAAAATCGCATTAGCTAATCTTTATCCAGAGCATGAGGGCACTTTTGATCTCACAAACAAGATAATTAAACTAATTAAACTGGAAGAGAAAAATAAAAAGGCAACAGGGGTAGATGAAAACAAGATTTTCCATATAAAAGATACAAATATGCGTGGGATTTTATCTTTAATATTAAAAGATGGAATTATTGAGTCAGAAGTTTCTTCTGATAATTCAGCATCCAATTATGTCAGCAAATCTCTTGAAGCTGCCAAGGATTTTGAAGATTTTTTTGATGACACTTATTTAACTTATAGATATGATGAAGAAAATTTATGCGTTAATCTTGTTACTACAAATCTGTCTAAAAGATTGCAGGAGGTTTTAGATAAGAATAAGGCCTTTGTGTTTATGTCCGGGACATTACACTCAGAAACTGTTTTGAAGAAAGTTTTTGGTATTACAGATTATAAAACTGTTGAGGCTGAAGCAATTCCCCCAGGAACAATTGAGATTCATCAGACAGGAAACGAATTTAACTGTAAATATGATAATCTTCAAAAAGGAGAAATTTCAAGAGAGCAATACCTTCTTTCCTTACAAAAATGTATAAAACAAGCAACAAAACCAGTTTTAATTCACGTTAATGCTTTTAAAGATTTGTCTTCTGAAGAAGAATCAAAAAAATATAATTTAGAGATTATGGATAAAGAAAAACTTAAACAGTTGCAGATTGAAGATAGTATAGGAGAAGCTATTAAAAAATTTAAAGAAGGCGAAATAGAAATTTTATATTCTACAAAGTGTAATCGGGGGGCAGATTTTCCAGGAAACACATGTCGTTCAATGGTATTTACAAAATATCCTAACCCCAATACCCAGAATACATTTTGGAAAATATTAAAGAAAACACACCCCCAATACTTTTGGGACTTTTACAAGGACAAGGCAAGAAGAGAATTCTTACAGCGTTTATACAGGGCTTTACGCTCTCCGAGAGATCATGTTTTTGTTTTGTCTCCAGACTCTAGGGTTTTGGATGCCGTAAGAGGTCTGCAGTAAAACCCCCAATATTTAGGTTTTTCTATCACAATAATTCTTAAAAAGATAAAAGGGATAGAGAAGTTTATGAAAGATGTAAATGATGTAGAAGAATGTGCAAAAAGAGCAATTATTAATGTGGTATATGCAGATTTAAATAAATCTCAAAGACCATTGGCTGATAGATATTACCAACGTATAAAATATCATGATATAAAGGGTCTTCAGCACGGAGAAGAGAAATTTTCTCCAAACGGTTTTTCAGATAATATTTTTTATAGGTTTAATGGTGGAAGAAAAATAAGACGTGCAGCATATAGTAGGGCTCTTCTGGAAAGGAGGATAGAAGAAACAGATATGAGTGTAATACCTGAACAGTTTCAGAACATATCACATTTTGGAAACCCTTATGCAGTTGTTGCAGCTACTTCTTAACCCCAATATATAGGCTTTTCTATCACGATAATGTTTAAAAAGGGTAAAAGGAAGAAAAGATATGACAGTTACTCACAAACAAAGGTGGCGCGAACCAATTTTAGACTTGCATGGCTTATTGGTAGAAGGTAGGGATAATACACTTGATACAGAGATTACAGATATGGGTATGGTGTCTAAAGTATTAAAAGCCTGTGCTGATAGTGATAGTGAAAATTTTGACTTAACCAATGATAGTGCGCCTAATTTTCCAATAAACAAAGGGAGAGTTAGAAATGTTATATACCAGTCTCGTGGAGATTTTAAAAGAACTGTCCTTTTTTCTTGGCAAGAATATGTTGAATTAGAAAGGTCAGAAACAATAAGAGAGTCTCGGTCTTGCTCTTATGATCCTATAACAGAATAAAACCCCCTAACTTTTATGCTTTTCTATATAGAACTAATCAACCTTGTTCATTAACAATCCCATGCTTATCAACATAATTTACAAGAGCTTCATAAAGATTATGAGGTACATTAATCTTGTATTTGAATTTAAAGCCCCACTGAAAAAGATACTTTGCGGTTCTTCTCTTAAATATTCCACTAGCACTAGTTTCTAGACCCCCAAGCTGAGAAAAATCTGGTCTTTCGATTTTAAGTTCTGTCTCTGGAATTTTTGGCAGATCCTCCAGTAAGTCTAAAATTTTCTGTAGACTTCCACAGTCCCCCTCAATATATGTAGAACCATGAGAGAGGGGAATCTTAGGATTTTCATATGATTTTAATTTTTTATATAATCCTTCTGCGATTTCATCACGTCTTGGCATTTTAAAATACAAACACACCCTTATTTAAAGTAAATTATTCTGGAGAATATATCTGAATCGGTCACAAATATTGTTATAATAAAACCCCCATCTTTTATGCTTTTCTATTTGTTAAAAACCCCTCACTATGTGGGGATAAGCTCTATTTTCATGATATATAGCCTCATTAAGAAATGTTTTGAGATCCCTTGGAAATCCATCGGGATTTATACCTAAAACTTTTTGCTGAGGACCTGCATAAACCTTTATATTACCATTATCTACCACTTCATAATAAAATTCACGAGACCTATATGAAATTTGATTTCCATTTACATTTATGTTATGATTTCTTAGATAGCTTTTTACATTTCCTCTTGCTCTGCAAATATTATCGCCATTTCTTTCTCTTTGAGTTTTAGGTCCTCTGCTGCTTAATTCTTCCTGCCTTCCTTCTTTAGCCTTTATTCTCAATCCTATTTCTCTTTGCCTTTGTTTTTTCCTGCTCATAGAGTTTTTTTAGAAAAAACACTTTTTAAATTAAATTATTGTAGAGGATATATCTGAAGTTAGCACAATAAAATTTAAATATGTCATTTGATTTAATCAATCATGAGTTTATTAGGAAGACTTCAGTGGATGTATAGAATTTTTCCATCAGTTCCACCACCTATAGACCCAAGGATGGAAGAATTTGCAGAGCGACTTGTTCGTAGTAGGATGCCAGGAAGATATATGTTTATCAATTTTGTTTCTGAAGAACAGGCTGCGGCAGAGCTACGATATGCAGTCAAACACCCAATACCTATTCCTAGACAAGGATTAGTTAGTAAAGTTAGAAATTATTTTTTAGGAACATCAAAGCAACTATTTTTTAAGTGAGCCCCAGCTAAATATAAAAAATTAAAAAAATTTAAATAATCCAATTATAGAATTAATTTATCTTTCTTCTCTTGGTCTTGCTTCGTTAACCTTTAAAGCTCTTCCTTCAACATCTTTCTCACTCATTTCTGCAATTGCTTTATCAGCATCTGCATCGTTGACAAAAGTTACAAAGCCAAAGCCTTTTGATCTTCCAGAAAATCTGTCTGAGATAACAACTGCTTCTTCAATTTCACCATAAGAAGCAAACATCTCTTTCAGTTTTTCCTGGTCAACACTAAAAGGTAAGTTACCAACGTAAACTTTCTTACTCATTTTTCCTCCATATCTATTTATTTACATACTCAGAATAAGTCAAACCGCTTACCCTTGTACTGCACATTAAACTAAAAAGGCATTTATAAAACTATCTCTAGATAAATTAAGCCCAACCTTCAATAGCTATCTCCTTTAAGACTTTTTCACCAAGATCAGATACCTTCAATTGCGCAGCCATACCCACAATCTTTAAATACCTTCTTGCAAAAAATCTAGGTGTTTCGTCTGTTATTGGGATATTATTCTGAATCAAAGAGTTATAAGTCCATCTGATTTCTTTTCTTCTTACTTTAGTATGTTCTGGCTCCTGTAAAAAACTAATTGTTTTTATAGTATGATTTGTAACAGCCCTCCCATATAATTCTGCTTCAAAAAGCATATAAAATTCACTAAATTTCATATAATACATATGTCAGCATTTTATTTAAAGATTTATATTTTTCAAAACATTTATTAATTATATTTTCTATTTTCTATTAATAAAAAGAGGTAAAAATGGATACAATTGTTCTCGCAGGATTGTTGGGGGGAATTGGTGGTTTAACCCGTGGAGTTGTAGGTTTGCTCAAAGCATTATCTCTTCGCCGGAGGATTTTGTGGGCATATTATGCAATTACAGTTGTTATTGCAGTTATTATTGGTGTATTTGTGGGCATTATATTTGATTTTGACCCGAGATTGTCTCTTCTTGCTGGTTATGCAGGAACAGATATACTAGAAGGTTTATACAAAAGTTTTAAAGTACAGAAGGTCTATGTTAAAAAGAAGTAAAAAGTTCTTTTTTGAAAGAGAAAATCTAGTTGGTAGAATAAAATGTCAAATATAACTATTAGTATAAGTGATGATGTTAAGAGCATTATTTCCAAAAGAGCAAAGAAAAACCTTCTGACACTTAGAGAGCAGGTAGAGGATATTTTAAGAAAAAGCGCGGTTCGTACGAAAGCAGGAAAAACATATCAGACTATAAAAGTTGATGATAAACTTGTTGCTGTTTTTTCCCGGCAAAAGTCAGGCAGGAAGAAAAAGAAAGTTAAGAAGAAATGAAATTATGCCTGAGAGGCATATTCTCTAGAGGTGGTTTGTTGTATTGGTCTATAATCAATTATTAATCCACCATTTCCGTCATGTCGTAACTTTGGTTTGTATGGATTATTGACTGATTTCTTTTGTTTTGAACCCAGCACCACGACAACCCCTGTTAGTCCAGAGAGGACATGTCTTATATCTACTTGGCTAGAATCCGCTAAATCTCCTTTTACCATTTTACCAAATAAATTATGATGTTATTGTTTAAAAGGATTGTTGCTGTGAAGAATACGTATATAAATCAGATATTCTTATACTAAAAATACAATGAAAAACCCAAGAGTTGTTTTGTATTCTATAATTGCACTGATATTTGTAGTTTTAGCAATAATAGTTGATTGGTTATTTATTATTCCAGCTGTTCTTTTGATGCTGATTAATCAGAGAAAGTTAATGAAGAAGAAAAAAGGTTAGTAAAATTATTTAAAAGCAAAAAACTTTCATATTTTAATGAAAAGGGTGATTTTAGTTTTAGTTCTTTTATTAATTATGCCTTTAGCTTCTGCTGGTTTGGCTGAACATATGGATGAAGTTGAGTCTTATGTGAATCAATACAAATCTGGAGGGATAAATGCACCCCAACTTGTTGTATATATAGAATATATAAAAAACAAAATGTATGGAGAACTGGATAAAGAAGGAAAGATGGCTTTTACAGAGGCTGAGATTGAATCTGTATTTGAAAAAACAGAAGTAAAACCATGGGAACATTGGGGTAATCAATACGAAAAAAAATTTATAACAGATGATTTTGCAGTAATATTCACAGCACACCCTTTTTATAGAAAAGATAGAGCATATTGGGAGAGCAGAGACGATGATTTAGAAATATACTATAGGGTAGAGTATCATCTAGAGGCCATTGATGTAGAAGGAGGCACTAGCCTAATTACTGAAATAAAAAGCCTTATTCCAGATATAAGATATCTTGCAGAAAATGTAGATGTAGAAAAGTTTGAAGAAGTGAAAGACAGGTTTTCCAAGATAAAACAAAGAGTACAGGAAGAAAAAGATGATTGTGAAGAGTTTATGGAAGAGTTAGATATGACCCGAGATGAATATAACTTAAATGACCCATATGCGACAGAAAAGAGATATTATTATATAATAGAACAGGAGATAGAAAGAAATTGTTGGACAGACAGGGGGCCATGCTATCGGGATTGTGAGACAGTTACAGTGTGCAAGCCTGTAGAGTGTGAACCTGATACTGAATGTGTTGTTTGTGAGGAAGGTTGTGTAATGGAATATACTGAAATATTATGTGAAGAAGGTTGTCAAGAAAATTGTACCGATATTCCTGATTGTGTAGAATGTGCAGAAGATTGTGTAACAGCATATACAGAGGTATTGTGTGAAGAGGGTTGTCAGGAGAGTTGTGAGGGGTGTGAAGATGATTGTTGGCCAGAACAAAAGTGTCATGACGTATGTCCAGAAGAAGATGAGGTCTGTAAGGAACGGATCATGGCAGAGATTAAACTTGAAGGAATATGTGCAAAAGATAAGATAAATATCTGGATTAGTGCACGGGGAGAAGGTTGGGAACCCCTGGGCCACTTGAACGAAGGAAAAAGAGAGTGGAGTTGTGATGGAGAGATTGAAGAACTTGTAAATTTAAGAAAAGCCTTTCAAGACGATATAAATAATGATTTTGCAATCTGGTTCTTTGAAGATTTTATGAGTGGGGAAGATTATGATAAAATATTTAATGGAGGAAAGGGATTTCAAAGGGTGATGCAGATTTTAATTAGAAATGAAGAAGAGGTTTCACAGAGACTTCAATGTTCTGAAAACCCAGAATGGCCAGAAGGATTTGAAAAAGTAGAAATTACCTACATCAATGATAACACTCATGTAGAAGTTTGGGAAAAGATAGTTCCTGTTGAATGGGCAAATACAAATTACCACACAACATTATACAAATATTCCTGGATTCCAGGTAAACAATTAATGAAAGACCTGATAAATTACAAGGTTTCAGAAACAGATACATTTGGGCCAACTGCAAAAGATATAGCAGCAATAAGAGCTGATGAAGGCCAGATGCATCTCATCACTTCTTTAGCAGAAAGTTATGGAGGTTCTTTTGATGTAATGTTAGAATTAAAAGAAGAGCAAGGCCAAATTGTTAAAAAGTACCTTACAATTAATCCAAACGTTACAGTTCAATTCTTTGACGAAATTAATAGAAGTCCAGATATTTCTATAGAAGTAGATTATGATGTTCTTTATGATTTTATAAAATATATGAGTTATGAAATGGATGGAGGCATAATCAGAGGTCCACACTGGGTCGGGGTACGTGGTGGTGGAGGTCCTGGAAAAATCTTCAGCGCAATAGGGGCCATGTCTAAGCTGTGGAAAGAAGGGGTAACTATAAAACCCAGGCGTGCTTTGTTAAAATTACTCTTTAATTCCCCAGAAATTATTGGATTAATGGGAACAGCAAGTATACAATCAAGCACACAACCAGTGAGTGCAGTAGGACAAGAAGAAAGAATTAAAGTAGAAACGATGGCAAGAGAAGGGGGGTCGTCGGTGTCAGTGTCATATGGGAGCTAAAAATGCAAAAGTCTAAAACAACATTGTTGATACAACTAATAATCAGAGGAATAATCTTTGTTTTATTTTTCTTGAGCTTGTTTGTAGCATTGCCGTCTTTCATAGTATATCTATTACTCTTGTTCATAATCGCAAATGTTGTCATTGGTTTTATCAATAAGAAGAGAAATATATTTCCAAACATTGTTCTTTTTGGATTAGCACTTCTTTTGTTAGTGTTCCTGATAGAATATATAGCGACAATATTAGGAACAATTGTCAGCTTTTTACACTTGTTGTTCTTCTTTTTATATTACCTTAAAGGAGGAGAGGAAAAAAAAGAGGAAAAGAAAAAAGTAGAGAAGGAAGAGAAAAAATAATTAATCTCTATACAAGAAATCAAAATCCCCATAGAAAGGAGGTTTAGGGGGACCAAAATTTAATTCTAGAAATGTCGCTAGTTCTTTTCCTTTTAGATTATGTTCTGTAGCCCTTTTCAATTCTTCATAAAAGAATTTTGGTGTATTAAAAATTCTTCCTAAACAATTATAGACATTTTCTATATATTCTCTTCTTTTTTCCTCTGGCACGCCCAGAGATCTCATTTCCCTAACAAGAGAAAATCTTGAAGGATCTTTACTAAATCTTTTCATATTTTTTTCAGATGTTAGCTCTTTTTAAATATAATTGTTATCTATTTTTTCTTTCTCAAGATTTTAAATCCTTCAAAAGCTACAAAAGCGCCGAGTGCAAACATAATCAAAGATATTCCTGCAAGTACAAAATTATTTTCAGCAATATAACCTCCTGCTCTGAAAGTCAGATAAAGCAGTGCTGAAAGTGTTGTTATTAAAACAAGTATTGCGGGAATTATTATGAATTTAACCTTTGTTTTTCTTGCTATGAAAAATACAGAAACTCCTATAAGAGTTATTGAGGCAATGAGCTGGTTTGATGTTCCGAATAATCTCCATAATGTTTCATAAGAGTTTGTGACAGCGAGAAGCCATGCAGGAATCAGGACAATTAGTGTTGTCAAGGCCCTATTTTTCAGTTTTGGAAATAAGTTTTCTGAAATTATGAATCTTCCGAGCCGTGTTGATGTATCAACAGATGTCAGAATGAACTGATTTACCATAAATGCACCGAGAAGTGCTGCGATTCCGACGCTGATTACAGGAATTGCATTTCCAACAATATTTCCAAAACCAGAGGAAAATAAAACTATCCAGCCTTTATCTAGGGCTGCCTGAAAACTTCCAGCTCCAGCCCC
>SDBV01008683.1_pt1 | contig 13655 bp, 14 predicted proteins | sample 2277081 | NCBI WGS metagenome assembly SDBV01 (sample SAMN10402039, study PRJNA504765) | marine sediment metagenome | isolation source: marine sediment core GS10_PC15, 223 cmbsf | place: Arctic Ocean: Southern Knipovich Ridge | collected 2010 | reverse complement strand
CGTTTTCGCGCTGGGCGGCCTCGTGTTCGGTTTCACCCGCCTGAACGCACGCCTCGACAACGACCTCGAAACTCGGCGTCGCCGAATGCGCATTGAGCTCTACACCGTCAACATGAATCAGGCTGTTTCTGGATGTGTGCTGTGACCTGCGTTTATGGGGTCTGACCTGCGGATATGTCCGAATCTGGCTACTCGTTGTTTGGCATCGTTCGGCACGTTTTGTCAACGTCCCGCGGTCAAACCGCGGTCAGAATGGCCCCTGTATCGAAAAAACGAGAATCGCGAAAAACGGCCTAGGCAAGTGCCGAGTGCCCGAGAAAGGGGGGCAGGGGTCACGGTGGCTGTCGGACTCAAAAAAGCGGTGAGAGCCCCAGTTCCGCGTCGAGTCGGGCACGATGCCCGACGCTCTGTCAACACAAAATCAACATGATGTCAACAGGACGAGACACGAATTCGCTGTTACCGTCGAACTTCAACCAACTCTCGACGAAACGGCTAATGATGAAACTGAAGGAACTTCTCGACATCGTGATTGACTCGACGCCCTACGAATGGAGGGATATCGGCCCAGGCTCGGTATCCCTCGACGAAGACGACCACGGCATGTTTGCTGTCTACAAGCCCGATGTCTCCTTGTCTCTAGCGTGGGGTCAGCAGTACATGGGCAGCCCGCTCGATGGCCCAGGGTACGAGTGGCGCAAGAAGTTCGTCGTCCACGACGTTACCGCCTACTACGCCGATGTCCGGTGGAACGGCGTCACTGTCCATCGTGAGATGCTGCTGAGTGTCGACGGTTCAGCCGGGCACACTTTGCCGGCGCCGTCGCTGAGAGCCGAGGAAACGCTCGCTAATCGAATTACGCCCATGCAACGCGAATTCGCCCGACTCATCTGCTCAATACCGAACGAACAAGGCAACACGGTCGACTCGGCCATTGAGCAAGCCGGGTTCGTGGTCGCCGACGACGACTTCTTACTGAGCCGTATGGAGGACTTCTGATTACGCGATTGGCAGCTATCGCCGACGCCCCATAGGGTTCGCACACAAGAAAGAGTGACCCCCGCGACGTTTACAGCGCCCGGGGGTCGTGGCCACCAACCCTGGAGTTGATGACATGGCAGATACTGCCGATACCCTCCCGCGCGATCGCGGACCCTCGGTCGATGACCTCGTTGCCATCAGGCACCACCGCCTTCGAAAGCGCCTCGGTCGGTTCCCCAGCGTCAACCATCTCATCGCCGCGACCGAAGACATCCATCTCGGCGTCGGAATCGGCTATCTGGCAGTCACCACCGTCCAACCCCGCGCCATCGGCGACTGGACCAGCCGGGCCCGCCGATACTCGACCGGGTTCGACTTCGGCCAATTCTACGAATACGACAACGCGAACGCCTGCGCCGAGCATCTCCGATGCGAGTTCTACTGGCGCCTCGGACTACTCGCAGGCGCTGCCGTGATGAACTCAGACCCGGAAGCAACAGATGCGATAGCGGTCGCTTGGATGGTCGCCGAAGCTGCGAAGTCCACCGACCAAACCGACTACGGATACGACATGCTCACCGAGTGGGACAACGAACACGCGCAGAACGGCATCGAGGGGGCACGATGAGCGTGTACCTGACGCCGCTCAAACTCGACGAGCTTGTCGACCGCATGGGCTACGAGTTCGTGAACTGGCTTCAAGAATCCGGCGACCTGCCGTTCTGGCCCGAATCCGAGACCCGATGTCGCAAACACGTCCAAGGCCTCGAACGTCGGCTCGAATCATTCGCCCCAGAATCGGAACGTGGGCTCGTCATGGAACACTCAGATGGCCATTCGAACAATAAGGCCATCATGTACGACTTCGGTCTGTTCCTCGGTCTAACGCTCGGCGCTCAGATACAAGCCGATGAAGACCGCCAGCGACTCCACCGATGGAGACCACAGAACGCAGACGAGAAGTACTCGGCGATTGTTCGCGCTATGCAAGTCGCGACGAAGTTCACGGATGACTGGAATGAGTCCTTGATCGGCCGCGAACTCGGGTCCGGCCCGAAACAAGTGGCAGCGACGTAGTCGATGCCGTGCACGGCGGCCAGCTCGACCCGATCACCGTCACGCTCAAAGGCATTCTGCTCGACAGCCGCAACCGTCTCGCCGGCATGTATCGAACTCGGGCTCGTACCCGAAGCCGTCATCTACGACGGCGATGCGGAGGCGTTCGCGTTGGCCACGAATATCGCTCGCCGGCATCTGTCAAAGGGGCAGCGAGCGATGATCGCCGCGCAGGCAAGGCGATTGTTAAAAAATAACACGCAGGCCGAAGCCGCCGAAGCAATCGGCGTCCAACGGTCGTACCTCGCGCAAGCCGACACAGAATCCTTCCTAAAGAAGGATTCGCTCTCGCAAGCGGATATCGCACAGTCCGTCGGTGTCGCGCAGTCGTACATCGGGCATTGACCCGCGCGGGTCAATGGTCTTGGTCGGTGCCGACCGCGTTAGAAAGCCAGGTTGGGGGTATCCACTTAACTGGCCTTGACCAGCTCAGGGCGTACGCCAAGGGCGGTTCGCTGACGGGTGATCGACGCTGCACGGGTGACCTCGGCCCCTGGCGGCCGTTGGCGGTTCGCCTTGGGCTTGGGGTTATGGATGAAGCCTGCGAAGAGAAGCGAGCGCCTCCGAAGCTGCCAGCTCGCAGGGCCAGCAAAGTGGATACCCCCAAGCCAGGTTATGGACATTAACATGAGGGACGATATCGAAACTCGAATCTATGCAATACCGACGCAACGGCTGCTCGCCGATCGAGGCCATGTCGGTAACGACGAACAGCTCGACGTGGTCGAGGTCGCCGCCGTCATCGCCGAAACGACACAGGCGAGTCTCGAACTCCACGTTGTCACGGCACGCAAGTACGGAGCGACGTGGGCACAAATCGGCGTGGCAACCGAGATGAGTCGCCAGGCCGCCTGGGCACGCTGGCGCACCCTCGACGCCACCGAACAATAGAGTGGACCCACTGCCGCCGGTCCGAGCCGACTTCGACCTCTACCCCGACGAACTCGACACGACCGGCGCCGCACAACTGCTCGGCATACCAATCGCCGAAGTCCGCACACTCGCCAAGACATTGGAAATGCCGCACCGCTACCAAGCTGACCACAGCAGGTACTTCCTATTCATCCGAGACGAACTGATCGACTGGTTCAACCACCTACCGGGCTGCAACGCCGCCGAGGCACTCCGCTGCGCCGCCGAGGCAACCGAAGCTCGTAACAACTGATTACCGTCCTGATCGGACCCTTTAGATCGTTGTGGGCTGTCGCTATTGGGAAGATGGGCGGATTCGGCCCGTTCGGTCGGTGTCGTTTGGACCGCCGTCACGCGATGGATTCTGGCGGCAGGTAGATTGCGTCGTGTGAGACGGCACGATTCGACTGAGACGCATCGCCCCCGGCGGGGCTGTTAGATATGGCGACGATCGACGTTGTACTCGACGAACTCCGCGGGCTCGACATTTCCGAGCGCGAACGCGGCGAGCTGTTCGAGCGCCTGATGGTGCAGTACTTCACGCATGATCCGCTGTACGCGCAGCGGTTCAGTGACGTTTGGATGTGGACCGAATGGCCCGGACATGAAGGCGCCGACGCCGGGATCGATCTCGTCGCGAAAGAACGCGACAGCGACGGCTATTGCGCGATCCAATGCAAGTTCTTCGATCCGAACCATCACCTCGCAAAAGAAGACATCGACTCGTTCTTCACCGCGTCGGGCAAGCAAGGGTTCACGAGCCGCATCATCGTGTCGACCACGAACAAGTGGAGCAGCCACGCCGAAAAAGCCCTCGCCGACCAAGCGATCCCGGTAGCTCGGATCGGAATAGACGACATCCGCGAAAGCCCGATCATCTGGACGTCGACGTGGAGCAGGACCGACGGCGGGGGAGAGGTCTCGCTGGCGCCACGCAAGACGTTGCGTCTGCACCAGACCGAAGCAATCGAAGACGTCTTCGCCGGATGGGCCGAACACGATCGCGGCAAACTCATCATGGCGTGCGGGACCGGAAAAACATTCACGGCACTCAAGATCGCCGAACGTGTCGCAGCCGAAACGACCGGCCATCGGCCCCTCGTACTGTTCTTGGTTCCGTCGATCGCGCTGATCAATCAGACGTTGCACGAATGGACCGTCGAATGCGAACTGCCGCTCCGCAGCTTCGCGGTCTGTTCGGACAAGAAAGTCGGCCGGCATTCCGAGGACATCACCGCTCACGATCTCGCTATCCCGGCAACGACCGACGCCGACCAGCTCGTAGCCGAGTTCGCGTCGGTTCCTGTCGATGGCGGGTTGACGGTCGTGTTTTCGACGTACCAGTCGATCGACGTGATCTCCGAGGCCCAACAACAAGGAGTACCGTCGTTCGATCTGATCGTGTGTGACGAAGCACATCGCACGACGGGCGTGACACTCGCCGATTCCGATGAGTCACATTTCGTCAAAGTCCACGACAACGACTTCCTCGCAGCATCGCGGCGTCTCTACATGACGGCAACGCCACGCATGTTCAAAGAGGACGTGAAAGAAAAGGCGACCGAGCACGAAGCCGTCCTGTACTCGATGGACGACGAAAACATTTACGGTCCCGAGTTTCATCGTCTCGGTTTCGGCAGAGCCGTCACTCGCGGCCTGTTGACCGACTACAAGGTGCTCATCTTGACGATCGACGAGATGTATCTAGCAGCGTCGCTGCAATCCCAGGTCGCCGACGAAAACAACGAGATCACCCTCGATGACGCCGTGAAAATCGTCGGCTGCTGGAACGGCCTCGCGAAAAAGTCCGGCAACACCGCCGACGGCAGCGGCTTTCCGGCCGGAGCGGCGCCGATGCGCCGCGCCGTCGCTTTCAGCCGCACGATCAAAGAATCGAAACTGCTCACTGACCGTTTCAACGAAGTCATCGACGAATACGACGCCCGCGGCGAAGACACTTTGCGTTGCGAAGTCGACCATGTCGACGGCACCCACAACGCTCTCATCCGCAAAGACAAACTCGCCTGGCTCCGCGAACCGACCGAGGGCAACACGTGTCGGATTCTGTCGAACGCCAGATGTCTCTCCGAAGGCGTCGACATACCGGCGCTCGACGCTGTCATGTTCTTGAATCCGCGGAACTCGGTCGTCGACGTCGTCCAGTCGGTCGGGCGTGTCATGCGCCGCGCCGACAACAAGGACTACGGCTACATAATCTTGCCGGTCGGTATCCCTTCGGGCATCGCTCCGAGCGAAGCACTCAAAGACAATCAGCGTTATAAGGTCATCTGGCAAGTCCTCCAAGCACTACGCGCACACGACGACCGCTTCGACGCAACCGTCAACAAGATCGAACTCAACAAGAACAAGCCGAACAACATCATGGTCGGCCAAGTCGACGGCGGCGACGGCACGGACGACGGTGCGGGAGCGGAGGCGCAGCAGCTCGAGATGCAACTCGTCGAGGACTGGCGTGACGCGATCTACGCGAAGATCGTCGCAAAGGTCGGCAAACGCACCTACTGGGAACAATGGGCAAAAGATGTCGCCAAGATCGCTGACCGCCACGTCACCCGCATCCAAACCCTGATCGAAACCAACCCGGACAAGGCCGCAGCGTTCGACCGTTTCGTCGACGAACTGCGAGCGATCCTGAACCCTGATATCGGCCGTGACGACGCTCTCGAAATGTTGGGGCAACATCTGATCACGAAACCTGTTTTCGACGCGATCTTCGACGAATACGACTTCGCCGCACACAATCCCGTCTCGCAGACGATGCAGAAGATGCTCGCCACGCTCGACGACCAGGCCCTCGGCAAAGAAGCTGAGGCGCTCGACAAGTTCTATGCCGACGTACGGGTGCGAGTAGAGGGGATCGACAACCTCGAAGGCCGCCAACGTGTCATCATGGAGCTATACGAAAAGTTCTTCCGCACGGCCCTGCCCAAAACCGTTACTGCGCTCGGGATCGTCTACACGCCAGTAGAGGTCGTCGACTTCATCCTTCGAGCCGCCAACCAGGCCCTCGAAGACCACTTCGACACCGACCTGTCCGCCGAAGGTGTCCAGATCCTCGATCCATTCGCCGGAACGGGCACGTTCATTGCGCGGCTCATCCAGTCCGGGCTCATCGAGCCCGAGGATCTGCATCGCAAGTATGCGAGCGAACTTCACGCGAACGAGATCGTTCTGCTCGCCTACTACATCGCGGCGATCAATATCGAAGCCGCCTACTACGACACCACCAACGACGCCACCTATACGCCGTTCGATGGGATCGTCCTCACCGACACGTTCCAACTTGCCGAAGACTCCGAGTCGATGGACGCAATTCTGTTTCCCGTCAACAACGAACGCGTCGAACGCCAGAGAAACCTCGACATACGTGTCATCGTCGGCAACCCCCCCTACTCGGTCGGTCAGACCAGCGCGAACGACGACAATCCGAACCTCGCCTACCCGGCGCTGGACAAGCGCGTCCGGCAGACATTTGGTGCGCTATCGACAGCGCGTTCTGCCGCTAGCAAGACCATGTTGAAAGATTCTTACATTCGAGCTATCCGCTGGTCAGCCGATCGCATCGGTGACGCCGGCATCGTCTGTTATGTCAGTAACGGCGGCTACATCGACGGCAACGCGGCAGACGGCCTCCGCAAGACGCTCGCCGACGAATTTTCAGTCATCTACGTCTACAACCTTCGAGGCAACGCCCGCACCTCCGGCGAGCGACGCCGGAAGGAGAAGGGCAACGTGTTCGGGTCGGGTAGTCGAGCGACCGTCGCGATCCTGCTTCTCGTTAGAACGGCCGACCGCACGGCTGGTTGCGAGATCTTCTACCGGGACATCGGCGACTACCTCGGCAAGGAACAGAAACTCGCCATCATTGCGAGCGACGACCTTCAAAGCGTCGTCTGGAGTTCCGTGACACCCAACGAAGCGGGTGACTGGATCAACCAACGCGATCCGTCGTTCCTGAAATACACGCCACTTGGCACAAAGACCAAACAGGCAGCGAAGCTGCCGATCACGATACTCGATACATACTCCAGAGGGCTTGAGACCAGTCGAGATGCCTGGGTGTACAACTACTCACGCGAAACATTGGAAACCGTTGTCGCTCGGACCATCGACGCCTACAACCAACAGGTCGATGACTTCGCTTCCTACTGCACCGACCACTCCATCTCCCAAAAGGATCGGAAGGCCCACGTCGACGACTTCGTGGACACGGACCCAACGCGTATTAGCTGGACCGGCACATTGAAGAACTACCTGAGGCGCGAACTCAAAGCAAGCTATGGCCACACGAAGGTCAGGACCGCTGTTTACCGGCCGTTCTGCAAACAGCAGGTCTACTTCGACAAGATCCTCAACCACTCGCCCGGACTGACTCCGCTCATGTACCCAATGCCAGAAAGCGAGAACTACGGCTTTCTCGTGTCGGGTATTGGGAGTTGGAAAAGCTTCGCGGTCTTGGCTGTTGACATGATTCCGGATGTTCAGCTGGTGGCGAATGGTCAGTTCTTCGCCCGCTACCGGTACGAGGAAGTCGTCGCTTCCGGCGAGCCGGATCTGTTCTCAAGAGATGGTGAGGCCGAGTCTGGTTTCCGGCGCATCGACAACATCACCGATCAGGCGCTCGCCGATTACCAAGCCACGTATGGTCCGGGCGTTACCAGGGACGATGTCTTCTACTACGCCTACGGCCTCCTCCACTCGCCTGAGTATCGGCAACGGTTCAGCGCAGATCTGAAAAAGATGCTGCCTCGCATCCCGAAGGTCACCGACTTCTGGGGCTTCGCCGAGGCAGGACGAACGCTCGCAGACATGCACATCGGATACGAAACCGTCGATCCGTACCCGCTCACAGAAGAAGTCGACGAGGACCGCATCCACACCATGTCGCCGGACGAGTTCTATCGGGTCGAGAAAATGCGGTACGTCGGGCCGGGCAAGAACAAAGACACGACCCGAATCAAGTACAACCGCAACCTCACCCTCGCCGGCATCCCCGACCAAGCTCACGAGTACATGCTGGGAGGCCGTTCGGCGATCGACTGGATCATCGACCGCTACCGAGTCAAAACCGACAAGAAAACTCAGATAGTCAACGACCCGAACGACTGGTCGACCGATCCCCGCTACATCGTCGACCTACTCAAACGAGTCGTGACCGTCAGCGTGAAAACCGTCGAAATCGTCGAGGCACTTCCGCCGCTCGACATCATCGACACTCAAGGCGGATAGACGTCGACGGAGGATGGCGTCGAGTCGCAGAACCGAGTGCGTGGTGGCCCGATGACGGACGTGCAGATTCGTGACATGCTCGGTGACATGAAACGAGGACCGGCGCACATCCGGGTCGCATGCGAATCGTTACGTCGGGTCGGCGTCGTAGAACTACGAGACGACCAATGGCGGCTCGTCGTGTAATGCCGGTTCGTGTTAGAGGAAACCTGCCCCAGGTTTTGTGATGGGACGGGTTTCCGACGTAGCTCGGATTATTTCGTAGACGCGGTAGGAAGCTACGCCAGCCGAGTTTGGTGAGGCGGATCAGCTCATGCCGCCTTCTGTGGTAGTCGACAGGTGCCTCCCTGATACTTGACCGGACGTGCGGCTGAGGCCAGGCTTGTCGGCGGAGGAAAAGACGGGCGGGGCGGCGTGTGGTGTGGTGCTAAAGGAAACCCGCCCCGGCAATGGCTGGGTTAGCGGCAGGGCGGGTTTCGACGTAGCTCTACTGACGAGCGTGCTTCCTATGTCACGACGGCTCGTGTTGCTACGTCGCTGATGTTGGTGAGGCGGGTCAGCCGACCGCCCTTACTCTTGATGATCGACAGCGGCGTCCATGATGCTTGAACCGCTGCACGGCGTTGAGCGGCGGTCGACGGCGGGTGGCGCCGTCGCCATCTTGGAAGTCAGTTACGCAACATCAATTCCATCTGGTGAGCTGGTCCCGTGTTGCCAGACCCCTATTGCCGATGCATGACGGCTTCTTCGCTACGGTTGGCATCATGTTGGAGTGGTTTCGAGCGTTGGATGTGCAAATCTGGGCAGCGATCATCAACGCCGTTCTTGTCGGTCTTGTGTTCGGCGTTGCTGTGGCTTGGATCAACATCCGCAGCGCGGAACGGTTGCAGAAGTCGCTTCTCGAATTCACCGGGGCGACGATGTCGGCAGAACGGCGAGCGCGCGATCAGACCCGGCTCAGCAAGATTGCGAATCGGCTGTATCGGCTCGACGCCAAATTCGACGGTGGGCACGCTACGAAGGACGGCGCGCTGGACCTTGAACAAGAGCTGCGTGATGTGCGCGATGACATCGAGACAGCGGATGTCGGTGCCCCCATCAGTCAGCTTCTCGATTCGCTGCACGAATACATCGAGGGCCTGGACGAGAAGTCGCGACCAGTCGACAAGTGGGGCGCGAATGGGGCTAGAGAGTTCTGTGCGGCATCGTTGAGGCCTGCTCTCCGGGAGTGCGCCGCGGAGTGTGAGCGATTGATGCGGCAGTTGAGGGCCGAGGGGCTGAGCGAGGTCTGATTGCCCGTGAGCGCCGGCGGGGTGTCGACCGCGAGATCGTGCGGTCGGAGAACTGAGACGCTTGAGGAAGCGATCGGAAGGTATTGATGGAGATATGGATCGCGTTGTTTGGAATTGTGGGAACGTTGGTTGGTGCGCTGGTGGGTCCTTCGCTTATCGAGTCTGCACGGTTCAAGCGTGAGACCCGCGCGAAGTCGGATGACCGGCGTCGAAGTACCTACGAGGAAATCCTGTCGCTTGCTGGCGAGGTCAGAGCGAGGCGCATTGATGCTGACAATGCAATCCAGTGGAATGTTGTTGTCGCGCGGGGCACGTTGACAGCGGATGCGTCCGTGCTCCCGCAGCTCAAGTGGCTGGATCATGCAGTCCATGCCGCAATCAGTTGGCGTGCGATCGTGGAGCTTCAGGAGGTGAACGCCGAATTAGCGGAGCATGGTGTCGAACCGAAGGGCAGCAAGGTGTTCGGAGCCGTCAAATACATGCGGCTTGATGGGGACCCCGAAGATCCGCCGGCGTTCGAAGTCGACGTGTCAGAACTGGTCAATGCGCCAATCGAAGAGTCGAGAAGTCAACGTGAGCAAGCCGAGAAGAACCTCAAGATCGCCATGTCGAAGTTCGTGGCGGCTACTCGTACTGATCTGGCGGACGACTAGATGCATGTGAAGGTGCGTGATGGCGTCGGCCGATCTGCCTGGGACGATGATGGGTGTGGACCGCGAGATCGTGCGGGCGATGAACTGGCTAGTACCGCCATGGTGCTCGGGCGAGGACGATTCCGTCGACCGAGCGCGCTCCCTGCTTGAGCAGGTAGCCGGCCACGGCGTCCATTTGGAACCCTGTCGTTTCGACGTCGTCGAAGACCAGCAGCCGCTTGCCTGCGATTCTCGATCGATCGGTGATAGCTAGGGCGTCGGCATGCTCCTTGGCGATTTGGCGTTTCTCGTCGAGGGTGCGACCACGGGCGGCAGACTTGGTTGTGGCTTTCGTCTTGATAAGTGTCCGTGGTCTTGACGTATCAAAACCCCAGAGGCCGAACACGTCGTTGACCGCGGCCTTGAAGACGATCGCCTCCGCGTGCCTGACGGCGGGTCGTCCGTTCGCGAGCGTTGCACCTGGCTCGAGATAACTCGGGTTCGCGACTACGAGATCGATCCTGTCGTGGATGGTGAGGGTGATGTGCTCCAGGAGGACGCGTCCGAGGACGGTCGCCCATCCGTACTTGCCGGCGTACTTCAAGGCTTTGATCGCCGTCTCGAGGCCGCCGGACATTTCGCCGATCGCTCGGATGCGGCCGACGTGTCTCGTCGCTTGTCTGCAAAGAGCGTTGCCGCAGCTGTTGCCGGCGACATGTTGGTCGCAGATTTCGCAATGGGGTTCAGGTATCTCGGCTCGTGCACTGATGAAGCACGTGTAGCAGATCATTGGTATTGCTGCGGCGCGCACCGGGCATTCCATACATTTCGGCAATCCGGCGGGCGTTAGCTCCGGGGCCGGGCTCATGCGAATTCGAACGCCATCTGGTCCTGGTTCGCGAGGGCGTCCACACGGTCGATGTCGGCGAGCTGGTCCATCACGTCGTCCGGGTCTGACACTTCGATCGCGCCGCGTTCGCGTACGTACTTCTGCGCCCAATCTTGGGAGGTGACGAGAGACTTGATCAGGAACACTTTCTTGCCATGTTCGAGCGCCAGGCGCGCTTGCATCTTCGCGCCCGACGTTGACGAGGCTTCGATGACGATGGTCCCTTGACTGATGCCGGATGTGACGACGTTCCGCCGGGGGAATGTCCATCGAGCCGGACCCGACGACGGCCAGAACTGAGACACGAGCGCACCGTGTTCCGTGATCTGTTCCGCGAGCGCCCGATTCTCCGGCGGGTAGCACTTGAGTATCCCGGTGCCGAGGACCGCGATCGTGCGGCCCCCGTTCTCCATCGCTGACGTGTGGGCGGCGGCGTCGATGCCGCGGGCCAGTCCCGAGATCACCGTGACACCTTCCTTGACGAGTTCGCGCGCCATTCTGCCGGCACGCTCTATACCGTCTGGCGAAGCCTTTCGTGTCCCGACGACAGCGACGGATCTCGTGTCAGCTGATTCGATGGACCCCCGGATGAACAGGAACGGAGGGAGGTTCGGGACGAGCTTGAGGTTCGATGGATAGTCGTCGTCGAGGACGGTGACGAGGCGGGCGCCGGCATCGGCGGCCCGTTCGATTTCCTCTTCGGCACGTGTCCTGAACTCGTCGAGTCGAGGTAGGACATCCCGGAGAATCTCTCGGGCCGCCGTGGCCGGTTTCGAGGACTCTTGGATTTGACCTGCCAGCAGGCCTTCGATGTTGCCGGCGGAGCGGGCTTCGCGTGCTATCAGACTCCAGTCGACATGAGCTTTGTCGACTTTGATCGCGCACAGCGCGAGAAGATCTACGGTGGCGGGATCTGTCCCCACGTCGTCACCTTTCCCTACTTGATTTCTTGATGTTCGGTACTTGGGTTTGTCGACCACAGCATAAGTGACGGGTGCGACGATCGCGAGGATCGGCTCGCAAGGTGGTTGATGCCGGCCGTGCCAGCCCGTTAGCGTCTTCGCGTTATGGGGCATGTTCGTAGGCATGGCGAGAAGTGGCAGGCACGATATCGCGGGCCCGACGGGCACGAGCGATCGATCGCCGCGCAGGGCTGAGACTGTGTCCAGCGGCGCTTCGACGACCACAGTCACCCCGATTTCAGACATGACTTCCGTGGATCGTTCCGCTTCGCACGTTTCTTCTGCGTCGTTGGCTTGGCCTCAGATCCGACGTCGGCGAATCTCCAACGCAACCGCTGCATGTCCTCAGGCATCCCGCCGAGCGCCCGCTCGTTCAAACGCAACTCGGCCAGAATCTTCAGAGACCGAGATTCGCAATAGTCTTCGACGAGTGGGACAAGCATCTCCAACCGCCGCCAAGCCGTCTCACCAAACCGTGCTGCCTGCGGCGAACGACGCCACGATTCCCACCAACGGACAGTCGCAGCACACCAATCGCCCTCGGGCATTTCAGGCACCACAACCTGCGTAGCCGCAGGCAATTCCACGAACTCACCCGGTTTGTTCCGGCGTTGCCGGTCCTCAGGATTCTTCGGAATTGGACTAGCCATGAGAATCTCCAGAGTCGTACAGACACACAAAGGGATGGGGCGGGGTTCGCACGGTCGCATCCGTCCAGAGTTTTGACCCGCCCCCCCGGTCTGGTTTGGCAGGCGTGCGTGTCCAGGTCATTACGGTCATGGTATTCTCCTTGCTTGGTCGGTCATGTCTTCGAGTTGTCGGCGGATCAGGCCGCGTTCGGCTCGCTGTCTTGCGAGGGTGCGATCATGCGCCGCCTGGTCTCGGTATGTGACGATCGCGGCTTCGACTTCATGGGCGATCATCGGTGGTGTGAGTGCTTCGACTTGGACGGTGGCACCGAAGTCGCCGCCACGACGATCGGTGGGCTTGGCCGGTGCTGTCGGCAGGTCGTAGCGGTCGATCTGGTCGGGCGTGATCGCGATCATGTCGAAGATGATCGGCTCATGGTCGGGGTCGTATCCATCGGCGAATGCCGCCATGTCTTCGGCGGCTGAGTCGACCTTCGAGCAGCCGGACGGGTCGTAGTCGCCGACACTCAAGACAACGGCAGGGCGGTCGAGTCCGGCGAGCCGCGCGCCGGCGTCATGTTTGGTTGTGACAGAATCGAAACCGCCCGACGAATACGCTGCGATTCCGTACGGGTTGACGACCGAGGCGATCTGCTTGAGCATCCCGGTTGCTTCCACCCAGACCTCCATGTGGTACGGCTGGTCGGTTTGCAGGTCGAGCCGATAGGTGTCGGCTGTGTGGTCGACGGCGTGCCAAAACTGATCGACATCAGCGAAGGTCTGGTGGCGTACCTCGGCTAGGCCGTCGTCTCTGATCGCGTCGAAGGAGATGCGCTTGGACCTTCTGGCCTTCACCAGCATCTCGCAGAGTGTGTTGCATCTGACTTCGCGCGACAGGATCCGCGGTTTTTCAGACCACATTTGAGAGGGTTCCTGGCCTCAGGAGAGGACCAGCGAAATGACATCATCGACACGAAGGCCGAAGCGGTTTC
>SDBV01008682.1_pt1 | contig 13656 bp, 11 predicted proteins | sample 2277081 | NCBI WGS metagenome assembly SDBV01 (sample SAMN10402039, study PRJNA504765) | marine sediment metagenome | isolation source: marine sediment core GS10_PC15, 223 cmbsf | place: Arctic Ocean: Southern Knipovich Ridge | collected 2010 | reverse complement strand
GATAAGGGAGATAAGTGGATTGGGGTCGCATTCGGTGAACCCGAAGGTATATTAGCAAGTCCGCTTACTATTAACAACTGCAGAGATGATAGAGCAGATATAGAGGCGATTATTAATATTGTTAACCAGCATCAAGTTAAGCAAATTGTAGTCGGTTTGCCACGCTCTATGGATGGCAGTATAGGTAGGCAGGCTGAGAAGGTGAAAGCATTTACCGAGAAATTATGTAACTATACTGAAGTTCCAGTAGAGTTCAGAGACGAGCGTTTGACGACTGTGTCGGCTAAGCGATTAATGCAAGCAGTTAATGTCAAAAAAACCAAGAAAAAAGTCAGGCATGATGCTATAGCTGCAGCGCTCATTCTCCAAGGTTATCTGGATGAAGGTTGTGAGACAGGGTTATCATCAACCACTCTTGGCTAGCCTTCTACCTTATTGACAAGAACGTCACGAATCGCTACTTTAAGCCTCTTAGGAGCTGGATTGATAGATTAGGGGGAGATTTAACAATTTATAAAACAGCTAAAAACTATATTGAGGTATTAAAGCCTCGCCAGAGCAGCCTGCTAACCTTTATCGGCGTTTCTGCCGCTATCATAGCTGGTGATGGGCATCCATCCTTAGATAAGCTCCTTTTCGTGGTGATAACGATTTTATTAGCCAGTGCCGGGGCTAATGGATTAACCAATTATTTAGATCGTGATGTTGATGCCAAGATGCAACGCACCAAAAATAGAGCCTTGCCCTCAAAGCGTATTTATCCACCGGAAAAGGTATTACCCTTGACTGTAGGCTTAGTTATTATTGGCTTGGTTCTAGCCTGGCAACTGCACCCATTGGTCTTTGTTGCTGATTTAATCGGCACCACCGCTGCCTTAGTCTGGCGGAAGAGAGCCACCTGTGTTTTCCCGCAGGGTGTGCTCGCCAGTTGTGCTCCAGTTCTTATGGGATGGTTTGCTATTAACCCTGCCTTTGGCTGGGAAATATTGCTTCTGTGCCTACTTGTAGCTCTGTGGCTACCACTTCATGTGTGGAGCATCATGATTGCTAATCGGGAAGACTATCTTGGAGCCGGACTAAGCTACTTCCCCATGAGCCGAGAGGTAAAGGAAGCGGTGAAAGTGCTGCTGGTATTCTGCGTGATGCTTTATGCAGCTGCTATTGCTCTCTTTTTCATAGGCAGCTTCACCTGGCTTTATTTGCTGCTAGCCAATCTGCTAGGTATTACAATGGTCTTTGCCGGTTCACGCTTGGTGATTTCCAGTGCCTCACGAAATGCGTGGAGGCTGTATAAACTGTCTGCTTTCCCCTATCTAGGTTTAATATTCCTTACTATGAGCCTGGATGTCTGGCTATTAAAGTAATCTTCTGGAGGTAAAGTGGACTTCAATCTTAATGAGCAAGAGAGGATGCTACAGAGAACGGCACGGGAATTTGCCACTACTTCAGTGCGACCACGAGCCGTTGAAATTGACCACAGTGGCCAGTTCCCCTCTGACTTGGCTAAAGAAATAGGTAACCGGGGATACCAAGGGCTGCCTTATCCGGCTAAATATGGAGGCAGTGGGGTAGGTTATGTTAGCTATGCTCTGGTGCTGGAGCAAATTTGCCAGGCGTCAATGACAGTAGGTGCCATTATGGCGATCAATACTGTCCCCGAGGAGGCAATCTTTCGCTTTGGCAGTGAAGAGCAAAAGAAGACCTTTCTAACTCCTCTGGCTCAAGGCGAGTTGCTTGGTTGCATTGCCTTTACTGAAACAGAGACAGGTTCTGACCCAAAGGCAATTACTGCTACTGCCCGAAAAAGCGGTAACGGCTATGTAGTCAGGGGGGAAAAACAATTCGTTGCCCTTGCCCCGGTGGCTAATTTGGCTCTAGTCTTTACCAGACATGAAGGAGAGGGGTTAGATGCTTTTATAATTGATACTTCATCTTCAGGATTTATTGTCCGTGAGCCTTGCGAGACTATGGGGCTGAGGGGCTTGGGGACTTCAGTAGTATACCTTGACGATGTTTATGTGCCTCGGCAGAACCTGCTTGGGGAAGAAGGTCAGGGCTTTGACATCCTTCTCGAAGTAATAAGCTTGGCACGATTAGGGGTAGCTGTGGAAGGAATAGGTGTAGCACAGTCAGCGCTGGAACTCTCTATTGATTATGCCAAGCAGAGAAAAACATCAGGTAAACCAATTGCCGAACTTCCTACTATTCAGTGGCATTTAGCCGAAATGGCAACTAGAATAGAAGCCGGTCGGTGGCTGGTATACAGGACGGCTTTCCTCCGAGAGCAGGGATTGAACATCCGGTATGAATCTTCGGTAGCCAAGCTCTTCGCCTCTCAGGTAGCAGTGGAGGTCACCCGTATGGCAATGCAAGTTCACGGTTCATACGGCACAATGAAGACCATGCCTGTAGAACGGCTATACCGAGATGCTAAAATGACTGAGATATATGTGGGTATCTCTGAAATACAGCGGAATATTATTGCTAACTATCTAATATAATAATGAAAATAGCAAAAAATTGAATAGTGAATAATAACTTTCATTTAATACAAATCTCTCCTGATAGCAAAGCTCGGGCTGGAGAACTGATAACGCGCCACGGAGTAGTGCCGACCCCGGTATTTCTACCTGTAGGCAGCCAGGGGGCGGTGAAAACACTTACCCCTGGGGAGCTAAAGGATATCGAGATTCCAATGATATTGGCTAATACCTATCATCTCTACCTCAGACCTGGCATTGCCGTAATTGAAAAGATGGGAGGTTTACATAAATTCATGGCTTGGAACAGAGCTATTCTTACCGACAGTGGCGGCTATCAGATATTTAGCCTGGCCCCACTATGTCAGGTCAGCGATGAGGGGGTTATATTCCGCTCCCATATTGATGGCAGTCAACATCAGATTACCCCTGAGTTAATTATCCAGTTCCAAGAGGCTCTTGGCGCTGACATTATTATGGTTCTAGATGAGTGTCCAGCCTATGGTGATAGCTTTGAAAAAGTGCAGAAGGCAATGGCTAGAACACATCAATGGGCAGAGAGATGCCAAAAATCCCATCACCGTAATGACCAGTCTTTGTACGCTATTGTGCAGGGAGGGGTCTTCCCTCAACTTCGGCGTCAATCGGCTGAATACCTTGCCTCGCTAGGGTTCTCTGGTTATGCTATTGGTGGCTTGAGCCTTGGGGAACCGAAGAAGGTAACCATCGCCATGACTGAAGAAACGGTGGCTTTGTTGCCAGAGAGTAAGCCACGATACCTTATGGGGATAGGCTCTCCAGAAGATATTATTGAGGGTGTAGATAAAGGGGTTGATATATTTGATAGTGCCTTACCTACTCGCGTCGCTCGAAATGGTGCCCTCTTTACCCGGCATGGCAGGCATAATATTCGGAATGCTGCCTATAGCCAAATGGAGCAGGCTGTTGACCCTGATTGTGATTGCTATACCTGCCGCACCTTCTCGGCAGCTTATCTACGTCACCTATTTAATTGTGACGAACTCTTAGCCTATAGACTAGCCACTATTCATAACCTGAACTTCATTAATAATCTAATGCAGACAATGAGAGAGGCTATCCTGAGTGGTACCTTTAGCGCTTTCAAAGATAATTTCCTGGCTAATTATCAACCTACCGATGAACAGATACGACTTAGCCAAAAACAAAAATGGTTAAAGTCTCGCAGTCTAGGCGAATAACTAATCTTGTATAGTCTTCCCTCGTAGGGAGCCCCAAATAGTTTGACACTAATGTAGGCAAACTATATACTAATACTAGACTCGTTTACTTTTGAAGTAGCGGGATAATCTAGGTAGGGAAAACGAGATAGAAGTAGGGACTATGTGAAATCAGATAAATTGGATTTACCTGAGGAAGCCGAAGCCCGTAGTAAAATTTATTATCTTTTAAGTTCGTATTGCTATAATCCTAGTTTCAGCCATATCAAAGAACCCCCCGATAAGTTACCTCTTTTGGTAGAAACACACGGTGATTTTCTCCAAGGATTAGCGATAATTAAAGAGTTTTTGGCTAAACCAGAGGCTAAAGAGCCTGAGAAACTGCGCAATATCCTTGGAGTTGAATTCACCAGGCTGTTTAGGGGAGTAAGCCCTGGATATGGACCACCGTCCCCCTATGAACATGTTTATAGGGATGAAGCTTTAAGGAGCGGAAAGCGGAGGTCAGAGGAAGCCCCAGTAAATATCGGAGAAGTCTTAGAGATATATCATGAAGCCGGCACCCAATTCTATAAAGAAACCAGTGATTTACCGGATTATATTGGCATTGAGCTGGAGTTTATGGGCTATCTTATTAAGAGGGAATCCGAGTGCTGGCGTCAGAAAAATCGTCTTGATGCGGTTGAGTATCTAAAAATGGAAAAGAAGTTCCTCAATGAGCATCTGCTGCTATGGATACCTGATTTCTGCGAAAGGATTATAACTGAAGCCAGAGTCGATTTCTATAGAGGACTGGGCTTATTTATTAAGGACTACTTAAACTTTGATAATCAACTGATTTCAACTCTCCTGGGTGAGGATAATGAACACACCGGATAAACAGGTAATTGTAATTGATCGCGAAAGGTGCACCGGTTGCGAGATCTGCTCTACGGCTTGCCTAAGCAAGGCGATAGAAAGGAACATAGCTGAGGATAAGCTTAAAATATCGCTCAATTATGCTAAGTGCAATTTCTGTGGAGAATGTGAAGCGCTTTGTCCGGAAAAGGCAATAACAATAAAGCCAGGTCTAGCGTCAGGTGAAGGTTTTGTTAGCCTTTTTGAAGACGAGTTGCTTAAATGCAGTCAATGTGGAAAACCGTTTGCGCCTAAATCTTTAATCAACAGGTTCAAAAATATTCTAAAAACGCGGCAGGGGATTCCTGAAACCCTCGACTTATGTCTCAACTGCAAGCAACTTGCTAACAGCCGAAAGTTCTTAGAGAGAATTTCAGCACGCCGAGGTGGTTCTCCCGCCTCTTAGGTGCTGAGTTAGGGTAAAAGGAGATGTCTAAAATGGTGGAGAATACGAGGGAAGAGAAGCTCGTTCCAACCTACTGTCTTCAGTGCCTTGCCGGCGGCCCTGACCTCCTCAAGGTACGGGTGGTGAACGGGGTTGCCGTAGGGATTGAGCCAAACTTTGATTTCGCCGAAATACATCCAGCTAAGGGCAAAGTATGCGTCAAAGCCTATGGGCTTATACAAAAAAACTACAATCCCTATCGAATTAAGGGCCCGATGAAGCGAACCAATCCGAGGAAAGGGGTAGATGAAGATCCGAAGTGGGCAGAAGTTTCGTGGGAGGAGGCGCTGGATATCTTTGCTCAGAAGCTATTGGAGGTCAGGAAAAAAGGGCTGGTTGATGAAAATGGATACCCAAGGGTTGCTTTCACTGCAGGGTCTGCGGGAACTCCCCCGGCCTATCACGGAACGCTTCCGGTAATCTTCAGGGGGGATTCCTTTCAGGGATCGCCCGGAATCTGGGGGCCGGTAGATGGTACTCTAGGAGGAGGGGGCGGAGTAAAGTGCAATCACACCGAGCATCTACTTGGAGAGCAGTGGCATAAATCATTTATTTGTGCTGCCGACACGCCGCTTTGCAAGTATATAATCGCCTTTGGCAAGAACGATAGTGCCACAAGCGGTTCAGTGGGTGTCATGAGGCATGCTGAAGCCAGGGTAAAAGGTCTGAAGCGAGTGCAGATTGAGCCCCACCTTTCTGTTACCGGTGCCAATGCCGATGAGTGGATACCGATTAAGCCGGAAACCGACCATGCGTTTCTCTATGCAATGCTTAACACTGTTCTAAATGAAATGGACTGGCACAAAGTATGTGACATCCAATTCCTGAAGACAATGACCAACAGTCCTTATCTTGTCGCCCCGAATGGCTACTATCTCAGGGGCAAGGATACGAAGAAACCTCTAATCTGGGACCCCACTGATAACAAAGCCAAGACGTTCGATGCTTTGGAGGCGAAGGACTTTGCCATAGAAGGGGAATATACTGCCAGTGGCATAAGTATCGGTCCAGATGGGAAAATAGAAGAGCTTGTCAATGTTGCAGTTCAGCCTTCGTTTCAGCTCTTGATTGAACATATGAAGGGTTTCACTCCTGAGTGGGCATCTGCTATCTGTGACGTTTCGGCTGACACTATTAGGAGGATAACCAGGGAGTTTGTTGAAAACGCCCTGGTTGGGGCGACAATCAAGGTAGAAGGCGTTGAAATCCCTTACAGACCGGCGACGATAGGACTGGGCAAGACGATAAACAACGGCTGGGGGTCACAGCAATGTGTCTGGGCCAAACATGTACTGGAGATGCTGGTGGGAGCTATTGAAGTTGCTGGCAGCGACCTCGGATGCTATGTTCTCTTCTCTGGCCCGGTAGCAAAAACTGATGACGGGTTCTTTGAGTATCCGTTTAACCCGACCGATAAGGAAAGGTGGGCGTTCCTGTCGGGTAGACGTGACGCGGTTCCTACGCTTTGCCCGACGTGTGCCTCCTTTCATGGACCAATGCATCTGGTATGGAGATGGCTACTTGAGCCGCCGGAGAACTGGCCCAAGCCTTCGATACCTGATGTCTTCATCACCTACAAGGTTAATCCGATGATCTCCCAGTTTGACACCCCGGCGGTTATTGAAGTACTGAAAAGGATCCCATTTCACGTTGCTTTCGTGTACACCATGGACGAAACGGCATGGTTTGCTGACTTACTATTGCCGGAGGACAGTGACCTGGAATCTTTGCAGATATTTCCCACTGGAGGAACAAAGGAGAGGGAGAATTTCTGGGAATACATTGGTTTTGCTATTAAGCAGCCGGTAGTTAAGCGTGCTTTCAATACTATGGATATAACCGACATTACTACCGAATTGGCAGACAAGTTAGGTATGTTGGCCGATTATAACGAGGCACTAAATCGGGGGTCATTTGTGGGGAGGAAGCTTAAGGGTACGCCTTATGAGCTCAAGCCCGATGAGAAATATATAGCGGAAGAGCTATACGATAGATTCTGTAAAGTAACAACTATAGGTAAAGAGACGCACGATTTGGAGTGGTTTAAGCAACATGGGGGATTATTTGAACCCTTCTCTAAGATAGGGGAGGGAATATTGCGAGGAAAATTTTATGTGCGCCCATGGTATCTTTATCCGCTGATGAGGGAGAGGGGGATGAGGTTTGAGTTGCCGTATCAAGAGAGACTGAAGAGAATAGGGGAGGAATTGCGGGCAAGGCTGTATGAAAAAGGCATCCACTGGTGGGACCGCCAGCTGGATGAATACCAGGCTTTGCCTAAGTGGGAAGATGTTTCAGAGTATCTTGATGAAGTAACTATTAAGCGATTCGGCAAAAAACCGGAGGATTATCCCCTCTGGCTTTTAGCCACCAAAAGTACGCAATATTCCTGGAGTGGCAATGTTGGGATTCCACTGATGCATGAAGTGGCAGGCCATGTGCTGGGTCACACCGGGATTCAAATGAACCGGAAAACTGCTGAAAGCCTGGGCATCAAGGACGGAGATGAAATCTGGATAGAGTCTCCCTATGGGAAGATGAAAGGCAGGGCTAAGTTACGTGAGGGAGTGAGACCAGATTGTGTCCTGACGACTTCAATGTATGGACAGTGGGCGACCCCATTTGCCAAAGACCTTGGCATACCAAATCTAAATCAGATTGCCCCGGCCCTTATTGAGTTGACTGATGAAAGCGGCGGGTCCAAGGATCATGTGAAAGTCAGAGTTTATCGGGCATAAGGAATATTGAAATGACTAGATTAGGGATGGTTATAGATTTAAAGAAATGTGCTGGCTGTCAAACGTGTACAGCAGCATGCAAGGTTGATAATTTCGTTCCCCCGGGTATCTTCTGGAGTGAAGTCTATGACTATGAAGTAGGAGAGTATCCCAGCACAAGGAGGTTTTTCCTGCCGATACTCTGCATGCACTGTAAGAATCCGATATGTAAAGATGTTTGCCCGACAGGTGCTACCACCCAACGGGAAGATGGAATTGTATCTATAGATTACGATAAATGTATTGGCTGTAGGTATTGTGAAATTGCCTGTCCCTATCGGGCACGGAAGCTTTACAAGGAGAAGGCATACTATTACGGAGAAGCTACCACCCATGAAGAATTTCCCTACGAGTTGCGTACTCCCCATAAAAGACATAAGATAGGCTCTGCCTCAAAATGTACTTTTTGTAAGCCTAGAGTAGATAAGGCTACCTCGCAGGGGCTGAGGGTTGGGATTGACCCTGAAGCTACGCCTACATGTGTGAATGCATGTATGGCTAATGCAAGATACTTCGGGGATATTGACGATCCTGACAGTGAGGTATCGAGATTGATAAGAGAAAGAGGGGGATTCCGATTGCTAGAGGAGCTGGGGACAGACCCCTCCGTCTATTATCTGCCGCGATAGTGGGAGTCAAAGATGGCTGTTCAAAGGCAAACTACTTGAGAGCAATTAATAGTACTGGATATACTTCCTGGGGGAATCAGGGCAGGAATATTCCCAATTTGCTTCATACTAGTTCTTCTTGATAGGATGAGAGAGATGACTACTATTGGTGCCTTGCTGGGGCTGGTATTTGTGATAGTGGGCTCAAATTTTCTGCTTCGGGCACTAGCTACCGTTTTTTACCATGTTTTGGCCCTAAGCCAAGCTAGAACAATGCTCCTTTGGCCTTCATCTGTCTTGCCGCTGGTTTCTTTTTTTGCCATCCCAAATTATTACCAAGGAGCTAATAATGAGACTTGAAGGGAAAGTAGCAATTGTAACTGGTGGCGGGCGAGGGATAGGCCGCGAAATTGCCATACTTTATGCTGAAGAAGGCGCTGATGTGGTGGTGGCTGCTCGCACTCTCTCCGAGATAGAAGCAGTAGCCGAAGAAATAAGAGCCTTGGGTAGAAGAGCCTTAGCTATTCCTACTGATATTACGGTGGAAGATCAGGTCAATCAGATGGTAGGCCACAGCCTAGAGGAATTCGGCAAGATAGACATTCTGGTAAATAATGCTGGTGGCGCCCTGGGGATACACTCCCAGTCAATATGGGATTTGAGTCTTCAGCAGTGGCAAGCTGTATTAGACATTAACTTAACGGGGACTTTCCTTTGCTCTAAGGCAGTTGCACCACCGATGATAAAGCAAAAGAGTGGCATAATTATTAATATCTCATCAGAATGGGGGAAAAAAGGTATGGCGGGCTCCGGGGCTTATTCTGCTGCTAAGTTTGGTGTTGAAGGATTGACCCAGGTGCTGGCAGTGGAACTTGCTCCTTTCAACACCAGGGTGAACGCCTTGCGACCAGCGAGTCCTACGGCCACCCCTGCCCTTTTCCAACACGCCAACAGCGCCCTCCTTAAGATTCTCAAGCGTGTTGATATTGTCCGACCCTTGGCCCTTTTTCTGGCCACTGAGGATTCTGCCGGGATAACTGGTGAGTCTTTCTTTTGCGAGGAGTGGAACCCAGCGCATGGGTTTGGTGATGTCTCCCAATATATGTATGAGCCCCTGCAAAAATAATTGCCAAAACGAAGTTAATTTATAGATAGGTAAAAACCCGGACTCAATTTATCAGGAGAAGGGTAGTAATGGAAGAAAAGGTTTTCTACAATACCTGTCCGGCAGCTGGCTGCCATCAGTTCTGTGTGTTGAAGGTTTGGGTCAAGGATGGGAAAATTCGCAAGGTAGAATCTGCCGACTACCCCGATGAACCAGCCGACAGATGTATCTGTCTCAAGGGATTGTCCAGCATTCGCCTAGTATATCATCCCGACCGCTTGAAATATCCCTTGAAGAGAGTCGGTGACCGGGGAGAAGGAAAGTGGGAGCGGATAACATGGGATGAAGCCTTTGACACTATAGCCAGCAAGCTTTTGGAGATAAAGGAGAAATACGGCTCTCAGTCACTAAAGGTGATGCCTGGGGGCAGCAGTAGCGTTGGGTTTTTGATGGGAGGGCTTCTGGGGAAGAGATTTGCCAATGCCTGGGGTGCCGGTGGCGTTTTTGAGGGCGCAGGATGGCTTTCAGATGGTGGAGTACCCGCCGCCAGCTTGCTTGTTCTCGGCGATTCAGGGCAAGGTCACTCTACTCAAGACTTCATACATTCCAAGATGATGATACTGTGGGGCTGGAATCCGGCAGAAACTTGCTTTCGGGAGATGAAATATATTCTTGACGCCAGGGACAATGGAGTGAAGCTGGTAGTTATCGGCCCTGTCTTTGATGCCACTGCCGCTAAGGCTGACCAGTGGGTTCCAGTAAGGTCTGGGGCTGATGCTGCCTTAGCTTTGGCGATGATGAATGTCATTATAAAACAGGGTTACTATGATGAAGATTACATAGCGAAATACACTGTTGGCCCTTTTCTAGTAAGAGAAGATAACAAGCTTTTTCTGAAAGACGCCAACAAGTACTTGGTCTGGGACAAGAAGGCAGGTGCTCCCAAGCCTTACGACACTACCGCCACCCCGGCGTTATTAGGCAGTTTCACTGTAGGCAATGTTTCCTGTAAGCCAGCCTTCCAGCTTCTGGTGGAACGGGTCTCTCAATATTCGCCAGAGAAAGCCGCAGAAATAACGGGAGTCCCGGCTGAAACTATAAAAAAGCTAGCTCTAGAATATGCCACGAGTAAACCTGCGGCCATAACAATGTCTCATGGTATGGCGCGCACTCTCAATAGCAATTCAGGTTGCCGAACTATTATCACTCTAGCCGCCATTACCGGCAATATCGGCATACAGGGTGGCGGAGCTTCTACTCCGGGAGCAGAGCTTCATGTCCTTAATGATAAAGGAGTTACTTCTCCTCCTGGTGCACCGGGGACAAAGACCATACCTGGTAGTGAGAGTACCATGAGAGGCTGGTCGGCTATAAAAGAGGGAAAGCCTTATCCTATTAAAGCGCTCATTATCGCCTACGACAATAGTTTACAAAACTCCGGTCATATTGAGGGCTATCGAGAGATATTTTCCCAGATGGATTTAATAGTTGTTGCTGATATTGTTATGACCAGGACGGCTCAGTACGCTGATATCCTGCTGCCGGAGGCAACAATCTTTGAGCGTGACGATATTGTCATCAGCAAAAACCACCTGCTGAGGATGGAAAAGGCCATCGAGCCACTCTATGAAACCAAATCGGCCTGGGAGATATGGTCAGAGCTAGCCCGACGGGTGGGCTTGGGAAAATACTTTGAATATACCCCGCAAGAATATATGAAAATCCTCCTGGATACCGACCATCCCGCCATATCCGGTATTACTCTAGAGCAGTTGGAGAAGGAAAAGATGGTTAAAGGCAAAGTGCCATTCGCTCCAATAATCCCCTTTGCCAACAAAAAGTTTCCTACGCCTTCGGGTAGAATTGAATTTTATCAAGAGCGTCTGGTGGAATTCGGAGAGGAACTACCTATCTACAAAGAGCCGCTGGAGAGCCCCCGCAGCTCGGCTCTAGCTCAACAATACCCGCTAACTTTTTTCACAGTAAAGACCAGAGCGTTTACGCATTCCACACTGGCCAACGTGGACTGGGTGCAGGAAATAGACCCAGCACCCGTGCTGGATATAAATCCTGTAGATGCCCAGAGGCGTGGCATCAAAGATGACGATATAGTAGTGGTTTTCAATGATAGGGGAAAGAGTAAACTCAAAGCTAGGTTGAATGAAGCAGTTTCACCTGGGGCAGTCAATATGGATCATGGCTGGTGGCCTGAACAATTCATTGCCGGTCACTATAGCGACCTGCTCCACAGAATTGATGATCTGAGCATAATCAATCCTTCTCTGGAGATAGAACCTGTAATAAGCGATCCTAGAGCAGCAGTGCATCTTATCCACTACGATTGCCTGGTAGAAGTGAAAAAGGCTTAGGGAGGAAAGAAGATGGTTAAGCAGTATGGTTTGGTATTTGATTTGAGAAGATGTATTGGTTGCCATACCTGTGTTATCGCCTGCAAGATGGAGAATAACCTGGATGGGCAATATTCCTGGATGCAGGTAGTCACCAGCAACGGTGCCCTTGTTGATATACCAACTGGAAAATATCCTCAGCTAAGCCTCTCTTGGCAACCCACCACCTGCATGCATTGCCAAGAGCCTCCTTGCTTAGAGTCATGTCCTGAAGATGCCATACACAAGCGCCCAGATGGGATTGTCCTCATTGACAAAGAGAAATGTACTGGTTGTCAGCTCTGCCTGCCTGCTTGTCCCTATGAGGTTATCCAGTTCAACACCCCTGAGAATGTCGCTGAGAAATGCACCCTTTGTAGCCATCGGGTGGACCAGGGCTTATTACCTTTCTGTGTCAAAGAGTGTGTCTGGGGAGCTATCCATTTTGGAGATGTAGGCGACCCTAACAGCGAAGTCTCACAGCTTATATCCCGTCGGAAAGGCTACACCCTGGTTCCAGAGAAAGGCATTCAGCCCTCCAATTACTACTTTGCCCCCTAAAGCTCCCTTAAAGCCTCAATTATAGCTTCAACAGGGAAAGCACCCTCAGCCAGTGCGCTAGGTTGATGCCCACCTTGTTATAAGCTATAATCAGCTATAATGTGTATGAAGTTTCCGAGTTAGGAGACATTTTTGCTTAAAAGTCATAGCTGTGGTGAACTGAACAAAAAGCATGTAGGTACCAAGGTAACCCTGGCTGGCTGGGTAAACCGCCGTCGAGACCATGGGGGACTGATATTTATTGACCTGCGAGATAGAGAGGGTATTGTTCAGGTGGTATTCAATCCAGAAATATCAAAGCAATGCCACGAAATAGCCAGTGAGATGCGCAATGAATATGTGGTCAAGCTTACTGGTGAGGTTGCCCTCCGTCCTCCGGGAACTGAGAACCCTGAATTGCCCACTGGTGATATTGAGGTTATTGCCCATGATACAGCTATACTTAATCCAGCAAAGACCCCCCCTTTTTATATAAATGAAGACACTGAGGTAGAGGAGAGCCTGCGTCTTAAGTATCGCTATCTCGATCTGCGTCGGCCTCGGATGAGGGAAAATCTACTCCTTCGCTACCGGGTGGTGAAATTTATCCGTGATTTCCTGGATGCTAAGGGATTTATTGAGGTGGAAACACCTATCCTGATTAAGAGCACCCCGGAGGGGGCTCGTGATTACTTAGTGCCTAGCCGTCTTCATCCCGGCAAATTCTATGCTCTACCTCAGTCGCCACAGCAACTCAAACAGTTATTAATGGTAGCTGGTGTGGAAAAATACTTTCAAATAGCCAGATGCTTTCGTGATGAGGACACACGCGCTGACCGCCAACCTGAATTCACTCAGCTTGACCTAGAAATGAGCTTCATTGAGGAGGAGGACATCCTTAACTTGCTTGAGGAACTCTTCACCTCTGTGGTGGAGACGATTACACCTGAAATGAGAGTGATAAAACCTTTCCCTCGTCTTACCTACGCTGACACCATGGCGCGTTATGGCACGGATAAGCCTGATTTACGCTTCGGTCTGGAGATGAGAGACCTATCGGATATTGCTGCCCAATCTAACCTCTCCGTTTTTCGTTCTGCCATTGCTAGAGGAGGTAAGGTAAAGGGTATATGTGCGCCCGGCTGTGCCACCTATACCCGGAATCAGCTCGGGGAACTAAATAAACTGGTGCAGGGTCTTGGGGCTGAAGGTTTAATG
>SDBV01008681.1_pt1 | contig 13656 bp, 7 predicted proteins | sample 2277081 | NCBI WGS metagenome assembly SDBV01 (sample SAMN10402039, study PRJNA504765) | marine sediment metagenome | isolation source: marine sediment core GS10_PC15, 223 cmbsf | place: Arctic Ocean: Southern Knipovich Ridge | collected 2010 | reverse complement strand
GCTATGCTTATGACAGGTAAGTACCCTCTGTCGAATCATGTAACGAGTAATTGTACCAGCAACTCCGCCGCTTATGACTGCCAGCTTCAAAAAAGTGATACGACCTGGTCGGATATATTACATGATAAGGGATATAGTCTGGGATATATTGGGAAATGGCATCTTGACTCACCATTTAAGCCTTATGTCGATTGCGCAAACAATAAAGGGGATATGGCCTGGAATGAATGGTGCCCGCCGGAGCGTCGTCATGGATTTGATTTCTGGTATTCCTATGGTACCTATGACCAACATGACAGGCCAATGTATTGGTCTACCGATGCCCGACGGAATGAATTCCATTACGTAGATCAATGGGGGCCTGAGCATGAGGCTGATATGGCTATCAGATATATTTATAATAAGGATGGGGCTTACCGCAACTCTGACATGCCTTTTGCCCTTGTAGTTTCAATGAATCCACCTCATATGCCCTATGACAGGGTACCTGAAAAATACAAGGATTTATATAAGAACGCTGATTCAACAAAGTTATTTTCAAGACCGGATATTCCGCCGGCAGGTACCCAATGGGGAGATTATTACAGGAAAAACATACGAAACTATTATGCCATGATTTCCGGGGTGGATGAGCAGTTCGGCAGAATCCTGGATGCTTTAAATAAAGCAGGCCTGGACAAAAATACCATTGTACTTTTTACCTCTGATCATGGCAATTGTCTGGGAATACATGATAAGATATCAAAGAGCAATCCTTATGAAGAATCCATGAGTGTGCCTTTTATCCTCAGGTGGAATAGCAAATTAAAACCGCACAATGAAGATATGCTGATATCCAGTCCTGATATTTATCCAACACTCATGACTCTGATGGGACTGGGTGCATATATCCCCTCTGGTGTACAGGGAACAAGTTATGCTGATTATCTGTTGAACGGAAAGGGGACGCTCCCAAAATCTCAATTGTATTTCAGCATGCTAAGAGGTTCGGGAGTCATCGGAAGCAGAGGTGTCAGAACCAGTCAGTATACACTGGTAATTGACAGAAGACCCGGACAACCTGCAGATACCATTCTGTTTGACCGGCAAACAGATCCGTATCAACTTAAGAATATTGCCGCAAAGAATCCGGAGATTGTGAATAAATTAATTGTTACCGAACTGAAACCGCAGCTGATCAAAATAAATGATCCGTTTTGTGAAGAATAGCCCCTTTCGAAAAACTGGGGAAACCGTCCATCATGATGCCGAGCGTGATCAAAATCTGGGCAGTGGTTGCATTCGTTCTCAAATTTTAAATTAATTTTCAGGTAATTAAGAAATTTTAAACGAGTGAAAGAGGATTATAAATACATACAGATAATTGGCACACAAAGATCGGGTTCAAACCTGTTGCGTGTAATGCTCAACCAGCTACCGGAAATTGTTGCCCCTCATCCGCCGCATATACTTCAAAACTTCCTGCCAATAATTGATAAATATGGCGATTTGAAAATTGATGGTAATTTTAAGCAGCTTATTGAAGATATATGCAGGTTTGTAGAATTAAATCCGGTTCCCTGGACCGGGGTTGATCTTATTCGGGCCGATATATTCTCCGGTTCGAAAGTGAGATCTGTTTACGAAATCTTCAAGTTGATTTATGAAGCTTATACCGACAGCAAAAATGGATCGATATGGTGTTGTAAAAGTATGACCAATATTAACTATGTGAATGAACTTGAAAAAAGTAAGTTTGATCCATTTTATATCTATTTATACCGCGACGGCAGGGATGTTGCACTATCTTTCAAAAAAGCAATTGTTGGTGAAAAGCATATTTATCATTTAGCAAAGAAGTGGAAGGGTGACCAGGAACTTTCATTAAACTTTTTAAAAAATATTGATGACTCAAATAAATACATGCTTAGCTACGAAGAGTTGATTAAATCTCCTGAAAAAAACTTGAAACAGATTTGCAATAAGTTGAATATTAACTTTGACCGTAAAATGTTGGCTTATTATGATTCTGATGAATCCAGAATTACAGCTACATCAGGTGAGATGTGGGTCAATGTACAAAAGCCTATCATAAAGAGCAATACAAAAAAATATCGAAATGGATTAAGTGTTGAAGAGATTAAGCTTTTTGAATCTGTTGCAAAAGATACCTTGAAAAAACTGGGGTATATGCCCGATTATTACAAAAATGGTCATGTCCATGAAATAAAACAAGAGCAGATTGCATTGTATGGCCTGGAAAATGAACATCTAAAGCTTGAAGCTAGAAAAAGGGCTAAAAGAACTGACCTGGAAAAACGAAAACTTCAGACAGCTTTCTTATACGAAGTTATGAGCAGGTAATCAGGAATCAGGACTAAGAAATTCGTATAACTTAAGCGAGTGGCAAGCTATAAAACAATATCCGGGAAGAGAATTGACCACAAGGAGGATAAAGATGTTAGCTTACAATACTTATTCTTCACCTTTTTAAAACTTGGGTCTCTATCATTTGGGGGGTTTATGGCACTCATATCAGTCATACAAAATCAATTGGTTGAAAAAGACAAAAAAATAAAAAATGAAACTGTTCTGGATGGAATTTCACTGGCCAGTGTTTTACCCGGACCAATAGCCGTAAATGTTGTAACGTTTATCGGCTATAACCTGAGAGGTCTATCCGGAGCAATCATCAGTATGATTTCAATTGTTATTCCCTCATTTCTGTTGTTATGGATTTTGTCTTATGTATATTTTCAGTTTGGAAGTTTACCAACTTTTGATAAGGTTTTTAATGGCATTATGCCTGCAGTATGTGCAATTATTGTTGCAGTAGCATTTAATATGAGCAGGAAAAACATACATGATTACAAACAAATTCTTATTGCTGTAGCATCAGGATTGATTTTACTACTTATTGGAGGATTCCTTTCTACTTTTATTATCATTGTCATGGGAGGAGTGCTGGGTGCTCTTTTGTATCGTAAAAAATATGATGAAGATTCAATGGTTGCTGAAAGCAGGAAGGAGGTAACATCCGGCAGAAATATCATGCGTAATTTAATACCACTATTAATATTGGTCGCAATAGTCTTATTCATTGTATTTATCCCAATTTTCTTACCTGAAAAAGGTTTTTCAACGGTAAACGATTTTAGAAGTATCGCTCTAACATTCAGCGGATTAAGTGTCACGCTTTTTGGTGGTGGATATGTTGTGATCCCCGCAATGCATGAAATAATCGTAGATAATCTGCAGTGGCTAACCAGCAAAGAATTTGCTGATGGCATTGCACTGGGGCAGGTTACACCAGGACCAATTTATATTAGTGCCGCATTCATTGGTTACAAGGTACAGGGTTTTTGGGGAGCACTGATTGCAACAATCTCGGTCTTTCTTCCCTCAGGACTGGTAATGATAATAAGCTCAAAATTCTTAGACTTCTTTAAGAATTCATCCGTAGTAAAAGCTGTTTTTAAGGGCTTAAGACCCGCTGTTATCGGTATGATATTTTCAGCTTCAGTAACAATAGGGAAAGGGATTGACCTGAGTTGGCCAGCCGTGGTAATCTTTATTTCAGTTTTGGTGCTTTCCGTAAAATTTAAAGTCAATGTTGTTTATTTAATCCCTGCATCAGGCATTGTTGGACTATTATTATTCTAAGGCTGATTTCAAAGACTATTTGAAATGCAAAAATGAAAAAATTAATCGTTGTAATTTTAATAGTTGGTCCATTAATAAGTTGTTCATCCAACAAGAAACCTGAGCAACCAATACAGTTTAGTGGTATTTACCCACACCTGGCTTATTACAACAACGAAGGCGAATGCGGTACAGGAGCTGTGGTACCTTGGGCTGACAGACTTTGGGTTATCACATACGGTCCCCATCTGCCTTATGGATCCTCGGATAAACTCTATGAAATAACCCCTGATCTTGAACAGATTGTAAGGGAAGAAAGCCTTGGAGGAACACCGGCAAACCGTATGATCCATGAAGAGAGTAACCAGCTATTTATTGGTCCATACGCCATTGATTCCGAGCGAAATGTCCGGTCTGTTTCATATGAAGATATGCCTGGCCGTCATACGGGGAATGCACGTCATTTAACCGATCAGTCCGGCAAAATATATTACGGAACCATGGAAGAAGGCTTCTATGAGGTGGATGTAAATACACTTGAACCCACGCTTCTGTACCAGGACGGGAATGTTAGGAAAGAAAAAGGTGAAGATGTAACCGCCAATCAATCCAATGCCCTATTACCAGGAGCACACGGCAAAGGATTATATTCGGGACAGGGTGTCCTGGTATATTCCAATAATGGTGAATCGGGTCCGGATGCCCTTGAATTTTTTGATATTCCCTCAGGGTCGCTTTCGGAATGGAATGGCAAGGAGTGGAACTTGGTCCGCCGGAACCAGTTTGTGGAAGTTACCGGTCCAGGAGGAATTTACGGCAATAATAATCCGGAAAGTGATCCGATTTGGACAACCGGCTGGGATCATAAATCAGTTCTCATTGGTGTACGTAATCCCGAAGGATGGGATTTTTACCGGCTTCCAAAGGCTAGCCACAGCTACGACGGGGCTCATGGCTGGAATTCTGAATGGCCCCGGATCAGGGATATAGGCACACCAGAAATTCCGGATTACCTGATGACCATGCATGGCATGTTCTGGCGATTCCCCGGAACTTTTACCGGGGACAATTCTGCAGGTATTCGTCCACGGTCGGCATATTTGAAAGTTATTGGCGATTTCGCACGCTGGAATAATCAGCTCGTTTTCGGGTGCGATGATTCAGCCCAAAAAGAATTTCTGAACAAGCGAAAAGCCAAAGGGCATATCGAGGGACCCGGGCAGTCGAATTCTAACTTGTGGTTTACTTCATTTGACACACCTGATAATCTGGGACCAAATACGGCAGAAGGTGCTGTATGGCTTGATGAAAATATTAAAGCCTGCGAATATTCAGAATCCTTCCTCTTTTCCGGTTGGGATACCCGTTCAGCGTGGATAAATAACGGCGGAGAATCAACCACATCATTTACTTTTGAAATTGATACAAAAGGGAATAATAAGTGGAGTGTGTTGAAAACTGTGTCTGTTGAACCGGGAGCAGCTGTTAATATTCCTTTTGCAGAGAACGAAACAGGAGAATGGATTAGGGTTGCAGCGGATAAAGCTACACTGGCAACTGTTCATTTTTATTATGCCGAAAAAGATACGAGGGAGACAAATCCTGATGCAATGTTCGAGGGGATTGCTATTGTAAAAGAGCACAGTTCTAAAGCAGGATTACTTTATGGTTTGGGTGATAATCGTCGTGCACTAGGTATTTTGGCAGGTGAAACAACAAATAACACTTTCAAAGAAACCGGCTATTATGAACTTGATGTTGAAATGAAACTGGTTAAAAAAGAGGACATCGAAACAGCCAGTTTTATCAGAGAAAAATTTGCAATCCCAACCAATGTTGTAACAATGGATGATGCGTCGGTGTTGGTTATTGATAATTTAGGAAGACGATGGAGGCTGCCTGAAGGGAATGAAAATTACAGTGGTTTAACCGATAAGGGACTGCTGCGGATTTGCCGCGAAGTTGCTACGGAGCGTGATTTGTTCAATTGTGCAGGTACATTTTATGAACTGCCCGCTGAAAATGCCGATGGATATGCCAAAATCCGTCCGGTTGCCTCACATAATTTTCGCATACATGATTATGCTTCCTATCGCGGATTGCTGATTATTACAGGATTACAGGATAATATTCCTAATGGGAATGAACACATCATACGTTCAGATGACGGGAAGGCAGCTGTCTGGGCAGGGGTGATTGATGACCTGTGGAAAATGGGTAAGCCAACCGGGCATGGTGGCCCCTGGAAAAACACGGCAGTTGAGGCAAATACTCCTTCTGATCCATACCTGATCGGATTTTACGACCAAAAAGAGTTAAGCCTGTCTCATTCGTCAACCGAAGCGGTAATGTTTACCATTGAAGTTGATCCGGTAGGTCATGGACCCTGGATGAATTGGAAAGAGGTTACTGTGAAACCCGGAGAAATATTTACCCATAAATTCTCAGATTCGTTCCAGTCCCGCTGGATCCGTTTTAAAACAGATAAGAAGTGCGAAGCCACTGCATGGCTTGATTATAATTAGAAGATTTCACCACTGAATGTTTTTATAAAATAAATTACTCATAGCCAGATGAAAAAATTATTCCTTCTATCTTTTAGTCTTTTCGCATTAATAGCTTATTCACAAAACGATGCAACCATTACAGAAACGGTTAAAACCTTAAAGACCTATCCCTATTCATCTCCCAACCCGATACCCCAACCCGATATCTATTATTATCCCTATTTCAGGTTTGATGGTTTTACAAAAACAGCCATTGATCAGGAATGGAAATTTATTGAGTTAGAAAATGATTATATAAAGATCTCTATATGTCCTGATATTGGTGGAAAAATATGGGGTGCTTTTGAGAAATCTACCGGGAAGGAGTTTATCTATTATAATTCCGTGGTTAAATTTCGTGATATCGCTATGCGTGGAGCCTGGACATCCGGGGGTATCGAATTAAACTTTGGGATCATAGGTCATTCACCTACATGTGCAACTCCGGTAGATTATTATACCACCACCAATAGCGATGGAAGTGTGAGTTGTTTTATTGGTGCTACTGACTTATTCACACGTACACGCTGGGAAACAGAAGTTCACCTGTCCAAAGATAAAGCCTATTTCACAACCAGTACAAAGTGGCATAATCCTACTCCTTTTGTGCAACCTTACTACCATTGGATGAATGCAGCTTATCAGTCAGCAGGAGATCTGGAATTCTGTTTTCCGGGGAGCCATTGGATCGGTCACGATGGTAAGGCACATAATTGGCCCATCGATGATAAAGGCAGAGATTTATCGTGGTATAAGGAAAATAATTTTGAAGGTAGTAAATCTCACCATGTAGTAGGAGAGATAAGTGATTTTTACGCCGCCTACTGGCACGATCTGGACTTTGGATCAGTGCATTATGCTCCGTATGGAGATAAACTCGGGATGAAAATATTTCTTTGGGCATTTTCGCGTTCGGGAGCTATCTGGGAAGACTTATTAACCGATATCGACGGCCAATACGTTGAATTACAATCGGGTAGACTGTTTAACCAGGCTGTAGCAAGTAGTACAAAAACACCTTTCAAACATCATGGTTTCGCACCTTATGCTACTGAAACTTTTACAGAATACTGGTTCCCGGTTTTGCGTTCCGACGGAGTTGTCAAGGCCAATCCACTTGGCGCTTTTAACGTAGAGAAAAGTGAAAATGAACTGAAACTATATTTTTGCCCGACGCAAAAGACAAATAGTGAAATCAAAGTCTATTTTGGAGATGAACTCAAAGCGTCTTTTACAATTAATCTGAATACACTTGAGACCTGGACCAAAACAATGGCTTCCAGTATAAAGAATGAACCCGTGAAGATTGTATTGGGAGACAATGATCTGATTTATTCTGAAAAGCCGGAGGAAACGAATCTTAATCGTCCTGTTGAGTCTCCGCAAGATTTTGACTGGCAATCGGTTTACGGTTTATACATGGATGGTCAGCAATGGATATATCAGAATAAAGTTGGTCAGGCAACCTTGAGTTTTGAGGCATGTCTGGCAAAAGATCCCCATTACGCTCCTGCGCTCAATCAAATGGCATTTCTGAATTTCAGAAAAGCGGATTATCAAACCGCCCTTGAATATGCAAAGAAATCCCTGTCGATCAACGCATATGATCCTGAAGCCAACTTTATCTATGGTATTATCAATAAGCAAATGGGGAAATATATTGATGCGCAGGATGGTTTTTCTGTTGCGTCTCTAAACACCTCTTACAGAGTAGCTTCCCATCTTGAACTCGCAAAGTTATTTATATTGAAAAACGAGTTTCTAACAGCAAAAAAATATGTGGATAATATACTGGTAAACGATCCGGATAATCCTGACGCCAACCTATTGATCTCTTTGATCTATAGAAAGGAAGGTGAGGTAGATGAAATAGAAACATATGCCTGCAAATTGCAATCCTTATCTCCTCTAAACCATTATGTCCGTTTCGAGCATATGTTGTTGAAAAACAATCAGGCCACAAAACAATCTTTTACCTCAATGATCAGAAATGAAATGCCGTACGAGACATACATGGAAATGACTTGCTGGTATGAAACACTGGATTGTTATGATGAAGCTATTCGTCTTCTTGAGTTATCACCTGAACATCCTATGGTATATATCAAACTTGCATATCTTCATCATCTTACCGGGAGAAGTTCGGCAAGTAATTATATTGAAAAGGCCATACAATTATCTCCCGAATTTGTTTTTCCTTTCCGCAGGGAAAACATACATTCTTTGGAATGGGCTGTTGAAATTAGTGATAACTGGAAGCTAAAATACTACATGGCTCTTATCCATTGGCATCTGGGGAATATCGATAATGCCAAAGAACTGTTTGATTCATGTGGCAACCAACAGGAGTTTCCTTATTTTTATGTTGCCCGGGCATCGCTTTTGAAAGATGATGCAACACATAACACTGATGATGATTTAAAGACCGCACAGTCGGTAGAAAAGCTTGTTGGAAAATCAAACAAAGACTGGAGGTTATATATAAAACTGATTGATTATTATCTCGGAAAGAACAGTACTGCAGCGGCTGTTGTGCTGGCAAAAGAGGCAGCAGCTAATTTTCCTGAAAATGATATTGTAAGCTACAATTATGCAACATGCCTGCTTGCTGAAGGAGAATATAAATCGTGTCTGGAAATCCTGGAAAATACAACTATTCTACCAAGCGAGGGTGCACGCAACGGGAGGCTTACATATCACCAGGCGTGTATCTTAGAAGTACTTGCATATTATCAGAATAAGAGATATCGTTCAGCAATGCAATCCATTGATAAAGCAAAACTGTGGCCTGAGAATCTGGGCGTCGGAAAACCCTATGGTGTTGATGAGCGTCTGGAGGATTTTCTATATGCAAAGTGTCTGATGGGCAAAAATCAAAAATCCAAGGCTTTGAAGTTATACGAACAGATAGTAACCTTTACTGAGGAGAAAGCTCCAGCATACCGTTCAGCTGATTATCTTTATTTGCTGGCCCTTAAATATACAGGGAAGGAATCTGAGATTCAATCTTTTCTGGATAAATGGGAAGCAAGTGCTACAAATATTGCTATGTTGAGATGGTCGCAGGCCATGATAAATGACGAAATAGAAGCTGCACAAAAGATAGAAGATCAGATCAACACAAAAACGGGGGGGGGACCCCCTGGAGTCCCAGGTATGCTGATCCTGAATTTGTTTTAATAAAAGAGACAGTCCATGTGGTGAAGTGAGATCTGATTTTTTGAAATAATATATTGCAATAAGCATTGAAGTCCAATAAAGCCAGCTTATTATTATACAAATAATACATATTGTTATTATAGATGTATATAGATAGAAATTCTCTGATTTTCATCTCTTTGCTATTTCTAACCGGCGCTTGTAACCCCGACAAAAATCAATTACCCGAAAAACCCAACATCATTATCTTGTTTTCCGACGATGCAGGGTATGCCGATTTCGGCTTTAACGGCAATGAGAAAATTAAAACGCCCCATATCGATGCTTTGGCCGAAAACGGGATTAGGTTTACCGATGGCTAGGTTAGTGGCTCTGTTTGCAGCCCGTCGAGGGCAGGATTGATAACCGGGAGGTACCAGCAACGATTTGGTCACGAAACCAATCTTGTCGAAAATTACGGTAATATTGATCCCGAGTTATTCGGGCTGCCAGTTGCTGAAAAAACAATTGCAGATTTGTTAAAGGCGCAAGGCTATCAAACAGGAATGATAGGCAAGTGGCACCTGGGCGAAAAACTCCAGTTCCACCCCTGCAACCGCGGATTTGATGAATTTTTTGGGATGCTGGGAGGTGGAAGTTCTTATAATGCTGGTACTGCCAAAGACATTGTAAATAATTTTGAACCGGCCGGCTACCTGAACCTGCCATACTTAACCGACGCTTTTGGTGACAAGGCCTGCGAGTTCATTGAAAAAAACAGGGACAAACCATTTTTTCTTTTCCTGTCGTTTAATGCACCTCACACCCCGATGCATGCGCGGCCCGATTATTTGGAAGAAGCAAGGGCTGATTTTATAACTGAAAGGAGGGCTATTAACGCAGCAATGACCCGTTCGCTTGACGAAAATATTGGGAAAGTAACTACTCTGTTAAAAGAACTGGGTCTGGAGGCAAATACCCTGGTATTTTTTACCAACGACAATGGCGGTGCAATGCCCTACAATGCTTCGTGCAACGACCCTTTCTCGGGCACAAAAGGCACATTTCTTGAAGGTGGGATACGCGTACCGTTTATTATGCAGTGGAAAGGCGTGCTGCCTGCCGGGGCAACTTATGAAAACCCGGTAATTTCGCTGGATATTTTGCCAACTGCCGTTGAGCTGGCAGGAGGGAAGCTGGATGAATCTATTATATATGACGGAGTTAATTTAATGCCATATTTATTAGGTGAGAACAATAGTAAGCCACACGAAAAGCTTTTCTGGAGGCGATTTTACTACGGGGCAGTCCGTAAAGGCGACTGGAAACTGAATTGGTTTGACGACCGTGCACCGAGGCTTCACAACCTGAAAGAAGATGTTGCAGAACAAAACGATCTAAGCGAGCAATTCCCTGAAAAAACAGAGGAGCTTTTAAAAGAGTTCCATGATTGGGAAGAAGGACTGGCAGAGCCAATCTGGAGAACACACCCGATGTGGAAGCAACACACCCTGGACCGTTACAACCAGCAATATGTAGATTCTTTGAAGATGAACTAAAGTACGATTCTATGAACCGAACAATGTTAAAGATAAATCAGGAGATCAACAGATCTAAAACTTTTTTCATACGATTTGGATTGTTGTTAAAAGGGACCTTTTTAATCTTATCAATTGTAAACATATTAAATGTAAAAGGGCAGGAAGTATTGATTTCCGATATGGAACAGCTTTCCTGGGAGAAAGTGCTGCCAGGTGTATGGAAAGCATCAATTGGAAAAAAGGAACTGGGTGCTTTGGATTATGCGGGAACACCAAAATCCGAGGCTATTTCTGATTTAGGAGATCCTCCATTCCCGTTTGATAAGGAGACTGCACGAGGACAACTGACTTCCTCCCGGGTAAGTATCAGGCTCCCGCTTGATGAGTCTGAGAAGATTTATGGATTGGGACTTGAATTTGAGGGGATAAATCGCCGTGGGAATGTATATCATCTGAAAGTTGATCATTATGGTGGAATAAAAGGTTATACACATGCTCCGGTACCTTTCTATGTTTCAAACAGAGGTTATGGTGTGCTTATTAACACTGCCCGCCGGGTATCTATTCATGTGGGTGTTGGAAACCGAAAAGACAGCAAACTGCCCGAATTGGTTGACAGGACAACCGGGGGCAATCGCTGGCGGGCACGTCCGTTATCTGATGCTATTGAAGCAAGCGTCCAGGGTGAAGCATTGGAGGTATTCATTTTTTGCGGAAACAGTCCGCTCGAAGCTGTTCAGCGCTATAACTTATATTGTGGTGGTGGAGTCTTGCCTCCCCGCTGGGGCCTTGGTTTTTGGCACCGCATGCACACCAGAAGTAGTACTGAAGATGTGTTTAAAGAAATTGAAGACTTTCAAAAGAACAATTTTCCTTTAGATGTAATCGGACTGGAACCGGGTTGGCAGGATTTTGCTTATCCATGTTCTTACGATTGGGACAAAACCCGTTTTCCCGATCCGGCAATTTTTGTCAGTAAATTGGAGAAACAGGGAATAAAAGTAAACTTATGGGAGAACCCTTTTGTTGCTCCAACATCATCCATGTATAACGATATTAAACCCTTTACAGGAAGCCATACTGTCTGGCTTGGTGAAGTCCCCGACTATTCCATGCCTGAAGCACAAAAAGTTGTATTGGATCACCATCAGAAGCATCACCTGGGCCTTGGTGTCAGTGGTTATAAATTTGATGAAGTTGACGGATACGATGCATGGCTGTGGCCTGATCATGCCACATTCCCTTCCGGTTATGATGCCATACAGATCAGACAGTTGTATGGATTAATGATACAGGATATGTTTGCGAAACATTTTCACAAACTGAATAAAAGAACATATGGTTTGGTAAGGGCATCAAATGCAGGAGCAAGTCATTTACCTTTTGTGCTGTATAGCGATTATTATGATCACAGAGGTTATGTGACTGCTCTCTCAAATTGTTCTCTTGCCGGTATATTATGGACTCCCGAGATCAGGAATGCCAAATCATCCGAAGAGTGGGTCAGACGCTTTCAGTCTGTCTGTTTCTCTCCAATGATGCAATTAAATGCATGGTCTTCAGGGAAAAAACCCTGGAGTTTTCCGGAGGTCACCGATATGGTAAGAGATGTTATTCAACTTAGGACAAGCCTGTTGCCTTATCTTTATACTGCGTTTTATGATTATTATAAAAAAGGAATACCACCTTTTCGTGCCATGGTACTCGAAATTGGAATAATTGAAGTAACCGACCAGTACATGATGGGGCCTTCTATCCTGGTGGCTCCCGTATTTACAGGACAAAAAGAACGAAAGGTGATCTTGCCGGCAGGGAACTGGTATAATTTCTATACCGGTAAGTATGCTGGTAACAATGAGACCATTGAAGTTGAAACCCGTCTTGAACAGATACCGCTTTTTGTCAAGGATGGTGCAATCATCCCTATGATGCAACCGGCAGAAAATATCAGTCGTGCTGAGACTTTAGCTCTCGAGGTACGGTATTATGGTAATAAGGAAAATAACTACATGCTTTATGATGATGATGGAGAGACATTTGATTATGAAAAAGGAGATTATGCTCTGACAGAATTGACGGTGAGACCAAAGCCAGACGGGAAGCTGGTTGGAGCATCGAAAAAGTTAGATAAGAATGTTTTTCACTATGGGAAGATCACCTGGCGGTGGATGACTGAATAACGTGTTCATCAATGCTTAGCATGATCATCTTACCTGCAGGTTCTTCATCTTTATAAGTTATTACTTTCAGCCATGTAGCATTTTTGGGAACAGAAAGAGGGCTATCATATTTATTACTGTAATGATCAGGATCGGTATTATCAAATGTGTAATAGATATCTAAATCCTTTATTTCAGTTTCCAGTTTTATTTTGAATGCAGAATGCTCATCTAAAAAGGGAGTAACGATGGCATTGTACATGCTGCGGGTATATTTTATTTTACCAAAATCAGCCCGGATAAAGTGTTTCTCTACTTTTTTCACAAAATATTCTCAGTTTTTTAAATCCTCAGGTGTCCACAAAACTTCAGCCAGCGCCCATCCTCTGGGCCATGTCATATATTGGGCATGCCTGAAGTTGGGTACAGATTCAGTCCATAAATTTCCTTGTCCGCCCAGGATTAATTTAGGATCAACACCCTCTGGCACTGGTTCAAAGCTATAGGAATCTGAGAGTCTGCACATGGAATATGTATCAGATTCAACAGAAGGTTCTCCCTGATAGAGGTCCAGGTAACAGTGATTGGTTGGAGTCATAATTACCTGATGACCATCTTTTGCAGCTTTAATTCCACCTCTCATTCCTCTCC
>SDBV01008680.1_pt1 | contig 13657 bp, 11 predicted proteins | sample 2277081 | NCBI WGS metagenome assembly SDBV01 (sample SAMN10402039, study PRJNA504765) | marine sediment metagenome | isolation source: marine sediment core GS10_PC15, 223 cmbsf | place: Arctic Ocean: Southern Knipovich Ridge | collected 2010 | reverse complement strand
CTATGCTCAGCAACATGCCAAGGAACAGACCTGAAAAAACTCTCTTGAATAATTCCCACGAGGACCTGAAACGCTTCTTATAGACTTTGAAGAAAGATAACGCCAATATGTAAATTAGAGTTAAAAATACGAAGCTATTTTTGTAAGGCAGAAAATTATGCTCAGAAAATGGCAGACCATATCTGAAAAAGAAAGATAAAAGAAAACCAACGTTGATTAGAATGCTATTCAAAAATATGAGATAAATTTGTCTTTTCATGACTCAGTTTTTCATTCTGGTTTCTTACACCACAAATAGTAGTTAAGTCTTTTACTTAGTTGGCTTATGTTAAAAATCCTATGCCAATTACTAGACAGCCAAAGATGCTTCTTTAACCTTTTCTTCTATCCAGTGATATGTCTTCTCCAATCCTTCCCGTAATTGGCGCGTTGGTTTCCAGCGAATCTTTTCAAATATAAGTTTATTGTCTGAATTTCTTCCTCTAACGCCTAATGGTCCTTCAATATGTTTTATCATAGGCTTTTTACCGGCGATTTCCATAATCATCTCAGCAAGACCGTTTATCGATATCATCTCTTCTGAACCAATATTGACAGGTCCTGTAAAATCCGAATCCATCAATTTCCTAACACCGTCGAGACACTCGTCTATATACAAGAATGAACGGGTTTGCTTGCCGTCACCCCACATTTCAATCTCTTCGCCATCTTTTGTCTCAGCTACTTTACGACAAAATGCTGCGGGAGCTTTTTCCTTGCCATTATTCCATGAGCCTTGAGGACCGAAAATGTTATGAAATCTTGCAATCCTTACCTTGACATTATGGTTTCTCTGGTATGAAAGATACATACGTTCGCTAAAGAGTTTCTCCCAACCGTATTCGCTATCCGGAGCGGCAGGATAAGCAGAATCTTCGTTGCACTTAGGATTGTCAGGATCCAGTTGATTGTATTCGGGATAAATACAAGCTGATGAGGAATAGAAGATTTTTTTCACGCCCATTTCTTTGGAAATATCAACCATATTCAGATTTATCATTGCCGAATTGTGCATCACTTCAGAATCATGTTCACCGGTAAAAATGTAGCCCGCTCCTCCCATATCTGCGGCCAACTGATACACTTCATCAAACGGTCGGTCTGTTACATTTTTACAGACCACAGGGTTGCGTAAATCGCCTACAACAAAGTCATCAGCTGCTGTTTCACTAAACTCCGGTTTTTTTAAGTCTACGCCACGTACCCAAAAACCCTCTGTTTTGAGTCTTTTAACAAGATGACTGCCAATAAATCCTCCTGCTCCACATACTAATGCCTGTCTCATTTGAGTCCTTCCAAAAAATCATACCTTATCTACATTGCTGATTTGCGTGATCAAATCGAAATATCTCCTCGAAACTTTGCTAAGATTGTATTTCTCATTAATAGCTTTTAACGCATTTGTACTCATCTGCTCTAATTGTCCCCTGTCATTGTAAAGTTGCAAAATACTATTTGCCAGCATTTTTTTTTCACTGGGTTTGATCAGGGTGCCGCAACTTTCCTCTTTTACAATTCGTGCAATCTCCGATTCAGCCGACATTACAACTATTATAGGTACTCCGGCGGCCATTAAGCCAAAAGTTTTTGACGGTACAGATAAACCTTCTTGACCTTCCTGTAAAGAAACTATACCCAAGTCAGCTAATTGCATTAAATGTCCAAGGTCTTCCCTGGCTACATAAGTTTGAAACTGACAGTTTTGTAAATTATGCATGGTTGCATATTCCATAGTAGTTTGCTTCTTATGCCCTTCGCCGACAAATAAAAAACATATATCCTCATTATCTTTTAAGATTTTAGCAGATCTGATAATAGTCTCCATATCGTGGAAACGACCCATGTTGCCAAAGTACCCGACGACGAACTTGTCCTCAAGATTCCACTTTTTTCGCAGAGGATTCTCTTGTTCTGAAGCAGAGCTTATAAGCTTATCGTCGCTCCAGACGCTAATATGGTGTAACTTATCATCCAATTTTAGACCAAATTTTTTCGCTTTTTGTTTTATGACATCCTGCATACATCTTCCAATAACAACGATGGCAGAGGCATGTCTAAACACAAAAGCATTGAATCGTTCCCAACAACGAGATAATAAACCATTTTCCTTCAAAACACCCAACTGTACGGCAGTATCTGGATAAACATCAAAAACAAGATAGACGTATGGACCACCGATTTTAAGGGCTCTTAATATTGCGCAAGAGACAGCAAGAAAGGGCGGATTGGTCAAAACCAGAATTGGTTTTCGGGGACGGTGAAGTAGCAAGTAAAAAAAGACCGAAACTGCAAACGTTAATTGGTTCAGTATTCTGCCTATTAGATTAAGCTTCGGAAACTTCGTTCCCCACACACGTCGTATGTCAATGCCCTTATGCCTTATGTGTTTCGGGGTCCTTTTGTCTCTATTTAAGATTGTCTGGGGACCGCAAATCACTTCAACATTAATACCTAGTTGTACAAGTTCTTCACACAATTCAGTCAACGTCTGACCCGTCGATACCAACTCAGGATAAAATAACTGGCACAATACCAATACTTTAGGAACGGTTTGTGTGTGTGTTTTAAACATTTTTTTAAAGCAACTAATATTTGCAATCACTTCTCAACAGTGTCATTTCCCAATAGAAGTTATCTTTTGCTTTATAACAAAATAAATATATCTGCGCCGTTTCCAAAAGAATTTAAAACAATCAATGAATCTAAAGTTTTTTAAGTATAAATTCAGTAATGTTCTTTTTTGCCATCTTACTAACTCGGCGTATGGCAAACCATCAATTTCCAAAACTTTGCCCCCATATTTATCGTATTCCGACCAATTCTGCGAAAGAAGGTGGTATCCATTCTTGCCTTGCAACGCAAGATCCCATATTCTTGTCCCTGGATATGGGACCATTAACCCCACAGCTATGCTATCTGTATTAAGGTTTATTGCCAATTCAGCAGTTTTTCTCAGAGTTTTGACGGTTTCATTTGGATGTCCAAAAATGTAATACGTTCCCAGAGGAATTCCTGCATCTTTGATTATCTTGACGGCTTTTTTGACCTGTTCAACAGTAATAGATTTGTCTATTTTACATAGAATCTGATCATCACCTGATTCAACTCCCATCTCCAAACGAATACAACCGGCTTTCTTTGCCAAAGCAATTAGTTCCGGAGTGACAAAATTAGCGCGGGTCAATGCACTCCACTTAATTTTTTTGTGTAAGTTGTGTTTGATAAATAATCCCATAAGATCTCTCGTATTTTTGTTATCAAATAGAAATATCTCATCAGCAAAGTTGAAAGTATGGGCACCATAATTTTCAATAGCATAGTTCATTTCATCGATTATACTTTGTGTGGATCTTCGTCTGACTTTTCGTCCCATAACTTGCATACAGAATGCGCATTTATATGGACAGCCTCTGGAAGTAAACATGACATAATATGAGTTTTGGTTAGCCAAAGTTTTTTTGCTTTTTTCGTAATAGTTATCAATCGCCGGGTATGGCAGCGAATTGAGTTCTTCCTCAGTTGAAAAAGGCCGGGCTTCATTTGTTATAACATCAGAGTTTTCGCGAAAAACTAAGCCAAGTATGTTTCGTACCCCAGTCGAGGTCGTACCTTCAATATGTCTCACCAATTCGACAAAAGTATCTTCGCCCTCACCGCAGATGCCGTACTCAAAAACAGGGAACTCTGAAAGCGTTCGTTCGGGCAATGCCGTTACGTGGCATCCGCCAATTACAAACGGAACAGTAATTCTCTCATTAATTTGCGATGTGATCGTTGCTGCCTGTTGTATCTCATGTGTCATAGCTGTTATACCCACTATATCAGGGTTATATTCTGTTACATGTTCGACAATCTCATCAAGTGAAAATGAATGAAAGTATCCATCAAAAACCTTACAATCGTAACCTTCTGCCCTGAGGCATGCGCAGATGTATGCTATGCCAAGAGCGGGTTGACGATACCAGTTAGCGTATGTAGCGGGAGGTTTAATTAAGGCTATTTTCATAGTGTTTCTTTCTGAATTTTAAAAATGTGTTATTCGGTGAATAACGTAAAAGTATTAAAACTCTTACGTTTTTAATCTTCGCAGAGCCAGTTGTAAGTATTTATCCAGTTACGGCCATCATAAGTTGCCAAAAACTTCTGACGGCAATTTTGTGATAAATTGTGAAAATTATTTTCAATATATTCCAAAGCCTCAAGTATCTCTGTTGTTTTTGATGCTTTATGAATTAAATAACCTGTTTCTTTATGTCGGATTGATTCCCTAAGCGATTTTATATTGGTTGCCACTACGGGTGTTCCACACATAAATGCAACCGGCACCAAACCACTTTGCATATTACTGATATATGGGCAGATAATCGCCAAACTATTTGAAGTCATTTCTCTTATAGCTTCATCCGAAAGATTTGGGTCATAAACGATTTCTAATTTACTGCGAGCGATTGGGCTCATTTTTTTTAAATATTTACTAATGTCATCGCCTGTCGCAATTCCGAATTGCCAATCTAATTTTTTGGATGCACTTAATTCTATCAATTCGAAAAAGGTATCGATACCTTTAGCCTTGGCGGCCCTGCCTAGAAAAGACACCAGGGTTCTTTGGCGTACTTTACCTGGCCTATCCTGGAATTGAAGTGGTATAACATGTATATTTTGCTTAGATTTAGGGTATTTGATTTTGAATGCCTCAAGCCCTGTTTCTGAATGCACTACAACATCATCAATCCAGGGCATAGCTATAGACTGTAGAAATTCGACTCCAAAAAAGGCTATGGCTTTTGCTCCGTAAACATGTTTATCCGCCTTATATGGTTCATGCAACCAAACAATAATTTTTGAGCCTGCGACTATTTTGGACATAATGCAAAAAATAGCATTTATAGGATGCCAATTAACTAATAGGATAGTCTCAGGTTTTTCTTTACACAAAATTTTGTATAAAATAAACCAGCGATAAAGGAAGAATAATAACGTATCTAAAAGAATCGACCAAACCGTGTCTGATCTTGTAAAGTGTATAACATTTTTTGACAATTGGTCTGCTATTGGTGATAAACATTTTGAAATAACGAGCATAACAACAAATCCATTTTCCTCGGCACCGACAATAAATGACTTCATATGTTGTGGGTTAGCTGGTGCAGGCTTAAATTCTACCAACCAGAGTTTTTTGGGGGCAGATTCTTTACTACTACTCATACTTAATTACCCTTCCAGTACTTAGTCGCTTAGTCTCTGTTATACCGTCAGACCTGCATACTGATTATGAAGCACTTTTCAACGAGATATCAAAGACTCACAAACATCGATTGTACGTTGAGCGATTTTTGGCCAACGAAATTTCTCTTCAACCAGCATTCTACCCCTGCGACCCATATTAATCCTAAGGTCTGGATCCGCGAGGAGTCTCTTTAGCCCAGCACCAACTGCTTGAGGAGTCCTTTCTGTTATAATTCCTGCATCAGCTTCGACAATTTCCGGCCAGGCATGTTTCTGGGTCAAGACAACCGGTATTGAACACTCAAGAGCTTCCAATACCGACATTGCCAACACTTCTGTTACAGATGGCAGCACCAACACATCTGCTTCCTGAAATAACGCCCATTTATCATCACCTTTTACTGAACCAGTAAAGATAACTCTATCACGTAACCCTAGAGTTTCTGTCAGCTTTTCCATTTCAGCTTGAAGCCCATCTTTTTCAGGCCCGGCAACAACAAGTATCGAGTTTGGAAACTTCGCTGCAATTTCATGCATCGCCTTAATAGCGATGTCAACACCTTTGATAGGCTCTATTCTGCCTAGGAAATATACAATCTCAGATTTGTCTTTAATTCCATATCGTTTTTTAATATGCTCTCTTGAGTTGCTTACTTGCGGCGCTGATTCGATTCCATTAGGTATTACTTCAATCGGAGCTTTAATACCAATAGAACGCAATTCTTCTTTTTCCTCCTGAGTGATTGCGACAATCATAGAAGCGTTATTGTAAAGGTTGCGGTCAAATGCATACCACCAAAAGGTTTTCTTTACCCTACCCTGCATTCTCATTCGAGCCTGAGCGCGACATCCATGCGAATACATCACATAAGGAACTCCAGCCTTTCGACAAATCTTGCCTACCTTTGGTCCATACCAGGTCCAAACCGATGCCATTAAAACCACGTCTACCTCTGAAATCATTTCATTGCACTGTTTGACTAGTTCTGGGCAGTAATGAGGAAGTGGCCGCTTGCTGCCTTTAGCGTAAAACGCTTCGACTCCATCCCACTCACGCCATTCGTTGGCCCAGGGCAGGTGTCCATCACCGTTTATATTTGTTGTGAGTACCTTAACCTCATGGCCAAGATTACTCAGTGCATGCGCCAAGGCATGACCAACGATTGCTGTCCCACCCTGTTTTTCTGCTGGTGGATAGCCACCTGTTACTTTCAAAATTTTCATTATTTGAAAAATCCTCCTTTTTTACCAAATTTTCGGCAAGATTTCACTTATTGCTAACACAGCTGCTTTTTCTGTTATTTCCACGCCGTCTACTGTTGGTATTTGCACTGTCGGTTTAAGACGCGAAGCCAAACCTTTAACTTTATCTTGCTGACTTGCAATCTCATCGACTTCAAGTTCGGGTTTTCTTTTGCGAATCAACTCCGGCTGACAATACAAGAACAATATTAAGTCTGGCTTTGGCACTGTTATCTCACAAAATCTCAAAAACCATCTCGGCACATTTTTCCAATGTGGCTGTAAATAATAATCATAATAGTAACGGTCGGTAACCACAATATGTCCGCGAGCTTTCCAAAAGAGAACTTTAAAATGACCTAAAGCAAAGTCCAGAGCATAGTATGATATCATAAGGACGGCACGTATCGCAGAAAGTGGTTGTCCGGCTTGAACTTTTTTGTCCCCGCCGCACCTTTTCGTTAGAGAAGCACCGAAGATGGATTTCAGTTCGGGCAGAATACTAAATCGATAATATACATAATGCCCTTTAACAAACAACAGCCGTGGCAATGTTTCAAGTAATTTAGATGCAAGCGTGGTCTTGCCAGAGCCGTCTGGCCCGACAAGTACTACAAGTTTACCATATGGTCGCAATACTTTTTTAACAAAACTTGATGCGAAAACGACAACCCCGCCTATTGCATCAAACAAATCAGAAATATTTATTTTTAGATGCTTGAGCAACAGCTTTCTCCGAATTGATTTACTAAGGCAAGCTGTTTGCTCCCAATTGCCAATTGTAATGGAGTTGATTAATTTCTCGCCAAGCGTATCGCCTAGGTATTGCCCTGCTATTTCTTTCACTTCATCAAGTGACTGTTGAACTTCGGATATAACTCTGTCTTTTGCCCTGTCAGGAATTTTTCCTGCAAAGACCAAATCCTTCCAAATCCTAATTGCCGTTCGATATTCAGGTGCTGCTACCTTAACCCCTTTCCAGCTTACAGCACAAGATATAATCTTTTCGATATCAAACCAGCTCAACCCTCGCCATCGAAATTCGTTCCAGACGTCTATCTTCAAAATCCCATCGATTGACGGGGAGATGATTATTGCGTATGAACGATAATCGCTTCTCTTATCCAGCCGAACACAACTAAAACCATGCTGAGTTATTAGATGTTCAATACACTCTTCGAATCTCATGCGGTCATGCGTCGAGACTGCTAAATCAAGGTCATGTCCCACTGAATCAGGTAATGTCTCATAATCGCGCAAAACACAATGAGAGATTTTTTTATCAGAACACATCTTAAGTAATGCGACTGTGAATTGTTCCCTTGTCATACGTCTTCCTTAACTCTGTCTTTGTTCCTTGATCGCATTAACAAATTTATTTGTTACGGATTCAGTGCTAAAATTTAATTTTTTATTTTCTTCATAGATTCGTTTTTGTTCTTTAGTCAAATCATCAAAAGATATACTTTTTAGAAATTTTATTGTATCTTGAACAAAATTTTCCGGATTGATGATAAAGCTGCTCTTTCCATAAAGGTCAGGAATATTACCAAACGGTTTAGTTATTACAGCACAAAGGGAAGCCATTGCCTCAAGTAAAAGTAAAGGCGTGTCAATGGTGCTGCTCAATCTCTTATATGGCTGAATAAATATATCGGCTTCTTTTAAAACGTTTCCTGCAAAAGATTCGACCGAAGGACTATATTTTCGCCTGTCAACTTCTATATATGTAATCGCATGCTGGTTTTTCAACCGATTATGAATTTCAACGGATTCCCTGTGTTCAGGGAGATGTATACCATATATGGAACATTTGAATCTATCATCAGTTTTCAATGCATTAAAAATTTCTATAACCTCTTTTATACCTTTACCAGGGTCTATCCTGCCAAGGAAGGTGATTTGTATTTTATCATTATTGGGCTTTTCTTCTGGTTTTAAGAAATAGTTTTCGGGGACTGGCGGAAGAATATGAACAGGGTCTTTTGCCCATCTGCCTATATAGTCATACTGTCTTTGGGAAATACAAAACAGCTTACCGTTCCAGGGAGCTAACCTTGCCTCATAAAAATACAGCTTTCTTTTTAATAATGAGTCAGGCCAACTAAAATAAATAAAGTGAAAACTAGTCGATTTGCTGTTTCTTTTTCTGAAGAACGCATATTGCAACCTGTCTTTCGGGAGCAGATATATCGCAACTACATGGTCATATCCCTTTATCGCATCAAGGGCCTCTTTGAATGATTTAAAGTACCTTAAATGAAGTCCGGGCTGTAGGCTTATTTCCCGGTTCTCTTTATCTCCATAAAGAATATAATCAACATCATTGCCTTGCTGAGCCATTTGCACAGCAAGTCTTCTGACAAAAGACTCTACTCCTCCTATGTGGTTAAAATCGAAAGAATTTTTTAAGCCAATAAAAGCGATCCGCAAAGCAGGCCTCCTGGAAAATGTATCGTCTATCTTGAACCAACCAAACTGAAACTCAGATTCAAAACTTCGATTAAAATCACATATCTACTCTTCTGATGCCTTCTGCATAAACAGAGTCACGCATGTAAGGACCATCACCATCTGAATCCAAATTGAATGATTGCCACCCCTTGATTCTTCCGGTATTATAAGATTCTAAAGAGACTTCTACAAACCCGCTCTTCAAAAGTAATTGTTTCAAAGTCACACCGTCATACATCCATTGATGGATTTCCCCCGCCTTAACTGCATCGCCACGAATAAAACGTTCTATTTTTCGCACAAGAGGTGTCTGCTCTGTAGTTCCAGCAGGTTCACTCCGAACCATCTGATCCAACAGTCTCCTAATTGAATTCTCATGCGAAGAATGAAAATCGCCCTCATTCGTCTCAACCCCAACCGCTGCTTTAAATGTATCTATGTAGTTTCGGCATCTTATCTCAAGGTCCGGCACCACCACTCGGATGACGCCGGAAGGTTTAAGAACTCTGTAGCATTCTTTTAAAAAGGAACAAGCCGCATTCTTATCTAAATGTTCAAGAAAGTGAGAGTGATACACAACATCAAAAGTACAGTTACTGAACGGAATTCCCTTTCTTAAATCCCATAAGATAATACCTGGATCAACCTTCAAAACTTTCTGGTATCGTTTTTCTGAAAGTATGCATATCTTCCTCAACAGCCCTGCCATCTTCCTATGCCTGGCAAATTTGGACAAAAGAGAAAAATCGACATTAGTCCATTCCGGGTGCATTTTATAGCCACAAGCCACATTCAACATTGCACGACCGTCTTTGAGACGTTTGACATTAAATTTTTTCACCGTTATCCTTTCTTTTCCTCATAATTTTTATAAATATCTATTTCACATTTATCACTTTACTCCAAAAACTCAAACTTGATGAATCTATATACAAAATAAATTTTCTTCGTCAAACTTATTAAATGTAATCTTATAATCATCTCTTAAAAAATAAATTATATTGGGGAGTCTCACTTGGTCATCAGGCAAATGATATGCTGCGAGTGAAAGGATAGGCTTCATTTTAATAATAGTACCAAGTGCTCCCCTTAAAACTTGCTCTTCAAATCCTTCTACGTCCATCTTAATAAAGTCAACTGACGAAATATTGTTTACCTCAACAAATGTGTCCAGAGTTACAATTTCTACATCTTCTGAAAAACCAGCTATTTTAAAGTCTTCTCGCTTCCCATCAAACCTCGCGCCACCATCTCCAAAAAAACGAGAAAAGATCTTACTCCTTTTATTTTTATCACCAAGACCCTTCTGAATTACCTCAATTTTATTTTGAAAGTTATTTAATTTGATATTACTCGTAAGTTTTTTTAATGCACCCGAAACCGGCTCAAATGCGTAAACTTTTTTGGCTCCTAAAAAGGCTGCAAATATAGAAAAAGTTCCGTCATTTGCTCCCGCATCTATTACAATTTTGTCTTGAATATTTTCGGTCATAAGATTATATTGATTATTAAATATCACTTGACGAATTACACAAATAAAATTTTCAAGCTTCAAATCGGATGTATTGAAAACTAATTTCCTTGATTTAAGATTTACATTGACAAATTCAACCTCGCTTAAACTTTGTAAGGGTTTTAAGAGATTCAAACAAACTCCGGCAACTACACTCAAAGAAGGAAAAATAATCCTTTTAAAAATAGGAATTAAAAAAACCTTCACACTTGAAAAAATACCGTATTTTATCCAATTAAACTGAAAGATCGCTTTTGGAGAATAAACAGCTAAAATGCTGAAAAATCTCTCTAGTTTTTCTGGACCTACTAAAATTTTTTTCCCCGAGTAAGTCACAAACTCAATGCTTGATATAAAATTTCTATTCATACACAGATCCTTGGAAAGAATTCATATAGTTGCAACGCCTCACTCCAGTAAAAAAAAGCAGTGATACATTGCCATTATATAACTAGCTAATCAGCTTGTCCAATAATTTTCAATTCATAATCGCTTCCAAGTGCTAACAATGGAGTTACCAAAAAATGATGCATAAATTATACTTTAAAAAACTAAAAAAAGATAGATAAAAAAAACGAGGGAAATTATTGAAAAGCGAATACTAGAAAAAATACTCATCATTAGAAGAATGGACGTTTCATACAAGTCCCTTAAATACTATATCATAGAATATCACTAAATAACTTAAAGCATCTTTAAAAGATTCTGTTGCATAACTAAAAATTTTATTTTCTACATTTCCGTCTAAAATATAATCAACCGTATCACCTTATTGAGTCGTCGTCACAGCAATTCTCTCAGCAGAAAATTCTATACTTTTTATTTAGAAAAAATCATAAGCCCGTTTAAGGCCAAAACTATTCTTATCTTTTAATTTGGCTTCCTTGCTACCACCACTATAGTATCTTTTAAATCGTTTTTCAATAACGTAAAAAATTTGTATGTTTTTAAAATAATTTTACTTATCGCAGTTGTGGCTTGTGCATATCTGTAGTGATATAAGTGGTTAATGCAATTTGCTGAAAGAATCTCAAAACCGGACCATTTAAGGAGTTGAGAAACTTCATTCACTGTAAGTTCTCTAATATGTTCAATAAATGGATCGCTTTTAAAGAACAAGTCCAGTTGCCCTACCGGGTGACGCCCACTTAAGAGCGACAAACGCTTTCTTAACGATGCAAAATTTGGAGTAGCTATGATCAATATGCCGCCAGGCTTTAAAATCCTCATGATTTCCCGGAACATAAATTGCCAGGGAGGATGAACATGTTCTATTAAATCGAGATGTGTAACTATATCTGCACAATTGTCTTGTAATGGCCACTTCTCTTTTTCATAATAGCAGGCATAAACTTTTACTCCGGGATGTTTTTTCTCTAACTCCTCTTGCGAACCGATCCCGCCCCATTCCAGTCCATTAACATCCATTCCAAGTTTCTCTAAAAGAAATGGAAACATCCCCCACCCTATACCAACATCAACAATATTCGTTGATGCAGGATCTTTTACATATTTGGATAATATGCGTAAATATTGAAGTCTTTTGGGTAATTCCGCGGCTTTGTGAAATTGCCAAAAATTATCTGACTTTTCCTGCAAAGATGGATATGATGTTTTCCAAAACTTATATTTTTCATCCATCCATTTTTCGACAGCTTCAATTTCCATTAGCTGGTCTTTCATCTTCTATGAGTTTTCAAAAATATGTTTTTGTAACTATGAATGAAACACACAGAGCTTTCGCTTCCGGCTTAAGGTCTTATATTTGTATTCATAATGCTTACTTCCAGGTTTTTTATTTTGACTTCTGGGACAGAATGGTTGTGTATAAACCATAATAAGGCATTATACGAGCAAAGAGTTTCCCGCATATTGGAAGACCCCAACTGCCACCATGCTTCTTCTTGACTTGAAATCCATGAAGCTTAAGCAAATCACACATTGCTCTCGTTGCAAATAATCGCAAATGGCTATAGCTCGAAATATTACGCGTATTGAATCGGATATTTGATAAAGGATTTCCAAGACCATAGAAACGGTCCGACACAAAATTCATTGGTGGGTTAATTGTTAGCAATAGGAGAAAAATAAAGGCAAGAGCCCCTTGGTTCGGTACCGAAATGATGAAAATACCATTTGGTTTAAGTACTCTATGTGCCTCGCTGATAAAATGATCTGTTTTGGGGATGTGTTCTAAACACTGATTACTAACTACAACATCAACGGAATTGTCGGGTAAATCCCATTTATCTTCACCTGCATTTTGCCCAAGGTATTGATACTTAGAACAATTAACTAGTTCGGCTACTTGAGGTAAATCAAGGATAATCTTGCGATGGTCTACGGTAAGTGAATCCAATAATGGGGCCTCTCCTGCACCGACTTCTAAAAAGGTTCCACTGTAACGAACAAGCCAACCAGCAATAACTGAACGATTTATCTCGTTGGCTCGACGAAATGGCCCTGCGAGAACTTTCTTGAAAGATATTCCTTTATTCATTTCTTTTCCTCATAATTCTTTTGCGTATACTACCGGTTGACATTTTCCATAATTACTACACATACTTGCGCCAAAAAATACCAGGGGCAGGAATAAAAAATATTGCCATCCTTTAGTGTAAAGGCACATTGCTGTTATAATTGAAAAGCAGAGTATTAAACCCTCCCTCAATGCCCTTTCAGTTGAATTGTTATTTTTTGATAATTTACATATTGCTGATTTAAACACTGAAAAAATCAAATATCCACAGGCCAATGTCCCCAATAAACCTACACTGCCTAAAAGCAATAATGGAAAACCTATGGGAAGAAGAATGCTTCCCCATCCAACGCCTATTATTGGTGATTGTTTGAATACATCTATGACCGCATAGCAAGAAAAACTGCGATACTCGGAATATATTCCATATTTATTGCTAATACCCATTTTACCAAGTGCATTACCTAATATAACTTCAAACAAATTTCCGACCATTTCATGGAAAATAAAGGCCAAGACAAATAAGATAAAAATAGAGAAAATAAATTTAGGATTCAAAAGAAGTTTATTGCCGTACATAAGATAAATGCCTGCCAAGAGAAAAACTACTACCATAGTAGAACTGAAAGTCAGGAAGACCGAAATGGCAAAAAAAATCAATAAGCAAAAATCTGCAAATCTATTAATAATACATATTCTATTTT
>SDBV01008679.1_pt1 | contig 13657 bp, 14 predicted proteins | sample 2277081 | NCBI WGS metagenome assembly SDBV01 (sample SAMN10402039, study PRJNA504765) | marine sediment metagenome | isolation source: marine sediment core GS10_PC15, 223 cmbsf | place: Arctic Ocean: Southern Knipovich Ridge | collected 2010 | reverse complement strand
TCCACAATCTACTATTTTAATTCCTGTAAAAGGATTGCTTTTCTCCGATAATATGGTATTGTAAATACGAAATTAACAGGTTTATGGTTAACTTTTTGGGGTGTATAACATGCTAGGAATGAAGGTCCCCGACACATTTTGAGTCACTGGCCAGATAGCCTTGGTAGATGTTGTTATAGCAGTTATAAATAACCGGATCGTTATAGAGTTCTGCGGTATCAAGGGGCGAGTCGCCAAGGTCAAGTTCTAATACCGGAACCGAAGAGATCTTAAGAGTGAGCATCACTCTTTTTTCTTTACAATTAACCCAGACCGTATCAATCAGAGAAAACCCAAACACGGCTAGCTTCTTAAAGAAGTCTTTGCCATCATCTTTAGTAATATCGAGTACCCGCCTTTGAATGATTTTTTTAGCAACTTGTCTTTCATCGGAGTTTTTAATTTTATCTTCTAATTCGCCTATGATTGCTAGGTGAGCTTTTACTTTCCCCTCGAGCTCAATTTTCCTCTCTCTAAAACTTGTCTTACTAATCAAAGTTTCCAGGAAAGAGTCCTCTGCTAACTTCAACTTCCTGTAAAATCCACTTACTATAGTTTTCTCTTCTTTAATTTTTCCTTCTAACTCCTCCTTGTTTGTATTGTCTTTAGCGAAAAATTGCTGCCAAGCTTTCGGGTTTAAGCAAAGAACATGGAGGGACGGTAAGATTGTTCTATTTAAGACACGCTCAGAAATAGATCCACACCATCCTCTACCTTCACAAGTCTTGTCTCTTCTCGAGTAAGCAATCTTTGTAAAATTCTCTCCTCTCATCTTAGTTTCTCCGTAGAGTTTTTTTCCGCATCTCATACACCTAATCATATTAGTATAGAAATAATTGTATTTGCTTTCCCCTACCCACTCACTTTTATTTTTTCGAATACTGTTAGCCTGTTCCCAAAGTTCCTTCTCGATTATCACGGGGCATTTATAAGTCATTTGCTCCGCTTTGTCTGCATAATGAGGTAGCCTAGTAGAACCCATATAAATATCGTTACAGATAATTTTCTTAATAGCGCTATCTCCCCATTGTCGAGAGTATTCTTTCTTAGTCCAAGACTTAGATGTTGGGACCCCTAATTCATTTAATCTTTTGGCGACTTTCCCATAACTTAAACCGTTTGAATATAACTGAAATATTTTTAAGACCCATTTAGCTTTTTCAGAATCAATTATTAGTCTGCCATCAATAATCTTTCCATCAACCTTCTTTTGTTTATAACCGTATGGGGAAGCTCCTTGCCATTCTCCCTGTAGTATGGCCTGCCTCTTTCCTGCGATGGTCCTCATCTTAATCATATCTCTTTCGTGTTCTGCAAAGGCTCCTAAAATATTCCTATAAAGCTTATTGTTATTTCCTCCTATGCCGGGCTCTTTAACAGAGAATAATTTTACATTGTGACTCTCGAGCAACTCATAAAAACCTAACTGCTTTTGTAAATTTCTAAATAGCCGATCAGTAGCCCATACTATAAGATTATCTATCTTCCCCTCTTTAATTAGGGAGACGAGTTTTTGAAAATTGGGACGGTTTTCATCTTTCCCGGAGTAACCATCATCTACCAATTCAAACTTTAATTCCCAACTTTCGTTTTTGGTTATGAAATCCCTACAGTCTTTACCTTGTTTTATTAGACTCAAACCATCAATGGCCTGTTCTTTTGTTGATACCCGACTATAAGTAGCTGTGAATTGTTTATTCATATAAAAAGCCTTTGGGACAGAGTCCCCGAAAAATCGGGGAAGCTCTCCAAAAGGCTTGAGCCTTTACTCTGTCCGAAGAAATTAATCTTCTAGTTATCTTAAAATTTTAACACGTCTTACAACTTACACATAACCCTGGCCGACGAGCACTCGGTTCACCGTGCTTCTCTCCGCACGTTGGACATGGATATTTTTTACTCAATATAACTTTGCACTTAAAGCATCTGTTCTCGCTACAAACTGTACAGAAAACCTCAATAATTACTCCTCCGTTCGCTCTTCTCGGGGCAAATTCCCTCTCACAATTCGCGCAGGATATAGTTTTGCTTTCATCTATCATAATAAAGATCAGTCACATTCCCCTGGTCGGAAAACCAAGAGCCTGACTATGAGAGCCAGGAGTCAAACAGGCCATCGAGATCTCAGGGCCCGATGGCGATACCCTGCACGAAATAGCAGTATCGAACAGGAGAATATGACCGATTCAATTTTTAACTTTCTTGCCCTTCCTGTATAAATTCCCATTCTCCTTTTTTTGCGTCTATTGTTTTATGTGGAGCTCGTTCGATTTCACTCAATATATCTCTTAGGCGTTGGGTGGTTTGTGCTTTGTGTGCTCTACTAATCTCTATTTTTAATATCATGTTTTTTAGGTTAATGATTTATACTACTGGCTAAATACACGTCTGAGGATCTCCCCTTGCTCTTCGATGCTAGCTTTTTCGAATTGTCTCTCTCGACTTAATCTCAGCAAAACATCTCTCAGTAATTTTTTGTTGGTATCAGGTAGTAATTGGTATCTCTTAATCATTAAAGCAGGAAAAACCAAATCATTCATAGTAGCTCTCATCTCACTAATAACTTTTTTAAATTGCGTCTGCTTATCTGATATAGACGCGTCCTGATATTGCGGAGTTTTTACTAACTGCGTTAATACTTCTTTTAGAACCCTGCCGTGGACTTTTTGATAAGTAGAATACTCATCTTCATTTAATTTGATGCCTGAGATCGTTTCTCCGGGTAGTCCAATGGTGACGCCTACCTTTTTAGCCTCTTCAATAACCGGGTCGTCTTTGGCTTCTTTTGCGGCGAATGGATCAACTAAGATAAACGGTCCGCCTCCGGGTACGATAGGCTCGCCGAATATATCTCTGCGTAATGCTAAGCCCTTCGATAGTCCCGGAATCTTCGCTTGGATCGCTTCTAAGATGTTCGCCGGTACTCTAAGACGTGGATCTATTGTGCGAGCAAATCTTCCCACGACTGAAGGGACGATCGAAGCAGCGGACTGTTGGATAAATTTCTCGCTGCTTCTCTCTGGGGTTGTTAGAACGTCCAGGGCTCCCGAGACTCCTTTTAAAAAAGTCTGCTCAGTTAATCCTCTTATACCTGCAAACCCGGTTTGTTTTAATAGACTCAAGCCCTCAAATTCACCACTGAGCTCTTCATATTCGGCCCCTAACGAGAGTAAATTACCAAATGGGGATGTTCTATTAAGACTAAGCCACTTGTCTCCTATGCGAAGAGAATTAGCCTGTTTACCTTCTGCAAAAAATTGATCTCTCTCCTTTTTATTCTCCGGCGCATTTCCGGTCATTATCCCCTTCCTGGCCAGGTATGCTCCGAAAGCTAAGATCCCGGTCCCGGTGACAGCTCTGCTTATATCTTCTATAAAAGCCTTCTGACTTCGTGTAGTTGGAATAGCGATCTTTGCGAAGGCTTTGACGAAACCAATAGGAGAAAAATCTGCTATACGTCCCGCTATGTTTGTGGGAGTTCGGGTGAATGGCGCTATAAACTCTAAGGCAGCTCTTAATCCTTTTGAAGATCTTGCTTTGGCCCCGGAGATCGCATCGCTCAAAACATTCCTCCCCTGGAACGTCGCAAATTCAGCGGCGTCGATTGTGTTGGCGATCATCGAGTTGGTCGGCTCTGTGAGGAGATCCCCTATTCGAAGTTTAGCCGCGTTCCCTTTAAGTCCTTCATTTTTAGCCATTAGGATGGCCTGCTTCTCCATAGCTTCTGACATAGCTGCTTGTCTGAAAACAATATCCTCTGCTCCTAAACTTCTGAAAATACCTTTTGTGTAAAGATCCCAAAATTTATTTTTAAAGTTGGTCTGTCTAGGGATGTCATATTTCGCCAGAATATCGTCTGGGTAGACTCCGGTCTTAAAAAATTTTGCACCTTGCTTAGTACCTTTAGCTAATCCCTTAACTTTGGCCGCTATTGTTCGAGGTGTAATAGTGACGGTACGTTCCCCGGTAAAGAGAGCGGCTAGAATATCAAACGGCACGGCCACTAAATCAGAGGCAGTCATTAATCCGGCCATAGTGATGTTACCTCCTATGTTCGCTAAATGAGTTGTTGGTGAAGTTAAGAGCCCCGCCTTCCAAAGAGCGATTCCTTTTTCTGCAAAATCAGGATCCCGAAGGGTAGAGATAAACGTCGCAAGCCCCTGGCGATCTGATTTGATTATAAGATCATTAATGGCAACAATCATTTCATCTGTTAGTTCTCGGCCACCTAAAGTTTTCTTAGCCTGCTTCTGCCAAAAGAATGGATCCAGGGTTTTCTCAGCTAAGATTCTGAATGATGCAACGGCTCGTCCGGCTTCGGTCCCTCCTTTAATCAATTTAGTTAAAGCTGTATTGATTTGAGCTGAGGCGGCGCCTTGTCTGGCCTCTGCTGCGATCCTAGCTTCTCTTAAAGAAGTAGTGTCGGCTTTTGATAATGTTTCCTGGCCTAATCTTCCATTAATTCTTACAATTTCATCCTGAGCTTTTGCTATGGCGTCGCTGTTAGTCGAGATAATATTTCTTAATCCTATAACTTCGGCGTCTGTTATTCTGCTGGTAGTAGTTTCTTTTAAGAGACGATTCGGATCTATACCAAGAGCCTGAGCGGCATTTTTCATCTCCTCAAATGTTCGAACAGTCCTCTGACTTAATCCGAGAACACTTAACCTCTTCTCTATCTCAAGTAGTTGATTCTCAGGTAGATCTAATTTATCACCTCTAAATCTTTGCTCGACTATTTTTTTATCTATCTGTTGAGGCGAAGGGGCGAGCTCATCAACTCCGGCTCTTGCTAGTCTGGTTAATTCATCAGACTGTCTGACGGTAGAAGTAATCAAAGATTCTACTTCCTCTCTCGTTGTTGCTTTAACTAAATTCTCTACCATTTTTGTTTTAGTAATAGTAGGGAGTTTTCTTAGATCAGCTATACCGTCTACAATTTTTAAAATCTTATCTGAATTTCTACTGAGAGCTATCTTGCTAAGCTTTGCCTTGCCGGCAGTCCCGGGGAATAAGTCTAGCGCGGTTAAAAAAATACCGAAAGGAATTGAGACAAAAGGTTTTTCTGCTATCCCCGAGGGTACTCCTAATCCTTTTAATGTAGTCTCTGCGAAAGGACGGATGGGAGTAATTGGTTCTTTGCCAAATATAGACTGCTGCACTACTCCGCTTGGAGTCGCTTCATCGCCTTCTATTGATGGAAAAAACCCCTCATTAAAAAAAGATCCCGCCTGGTTTAATTTCCCGGCCATCTCATCTGAGAACCCGAGCTTGGTTAAGAATCGGTTCTTTTCTAATTCAATTCTAGCCAAAGAACGTGGGATCTCTCGAGCTGCACTTATAGCAAATTTCCCGGCTAGTGATGCTAGGTTCCCTGTTGTACTGACTGCGGACTTTAAGACTTCTTTAATTGGAGGTGCTCCCGGGGCAGATGGTTGAGCGACTTCCGGAATGTCCGGGGCCACTAGAAGAGAGTCGTCGGGTTGTGATGGTATTCGAAATTTATCAAAACTCTGCGGAGGAGTCGGAGTCGAAGTAGTCGAGACTCTTCTTGTAAGATCTGATAATGCTCCCATAAGATTATTCGCCCGCTAAGGCCTTCTGGATAAGGGCATCAATAGCCGTGCTATCCGCTTCGGGCTTAGGGGGTTCTTTGAATTGAGTGCTCGCCAGAAAACCGCTTATATTTACTATGCGATTAAAAGTATTGAAGAGGTTAGGATCCTGGCCATCTTGCTGTAAGGCTTGCCTGATCTCGCCACTAGATACTCGATTCAATAATGCAGCAGCTATGTCCAGGGCTATCTCCCTGGGTACACCGGCGGCCTCGAGAGCGAGAAGTTGCTCCTCTGGTAATATTTGCCTGCCTGCTGCAGCGGTTGATGTCGGGGTGATGTTAAGGGCTTCAGCTTCGGCCCGGGTGGTTCCAAAAGGTACGCCTAATTTTGCAGCTTCAGAGACAGTTAGCTTTTTATCTACCGGCTTCCTACCTAAATCTTTTATGAATTGCACGCCGGTTTTAAGCATACCCTCCAAGGCTACGTTACCGGTTGCCGGATTGACGATTAAACTAGATCTAAAGATATTGTCAGTGATGTTGGCTTTGTCTGCTTCTAGTTGCGCTTTCTTTAAGAGGTTATCGAATATACTATCGGTCATGCCAAATTCAATTCTCTTAGCTTCTAAGGCGCCGACGCGACGGCTTTCCAGTAAATTTAATTTTTCGGTTACTTCGATTCTTTTTAAGATTCTTTCTCTTCCCTCAATGCCCAGGCCTGTCTCGATTGCTTCAAACTCAGACGCGGCTGCTTGGCGAGTAATCGCGCCGCGCTCTAACACCGCAAGTTTAGCAGCTCTCTCCCCTTGGTCTAAGCCCAAGAGTCGGGCTTCCAATTCTTTTTCTTCATCTGTCTGGAGACCTAATTCTTTTATACCTTCAGCTAAGAACTTCTGCTGCAGTAGATTTTCTTCGACTAACTGTGCCGTCTCATCTTCTGTACGTCCGGCTGTAAGTGCATCTTCAAGATCTAAAACCTTGAGGATTGTGTCACTACCTGGACCGAGATCGAGATCCAAATGAAACGGCTCCTCACCACCACCAGGAAGTCCCGGGACTGTACCGGCAGGAGGTCCCCCGAAGGCGAGACCTGAAAGCTCCTCTGGAGTAAGAGGGACCTCGTTAAGAGCTGCAAAATCTGCTTCATTTACAACACCAGGTCTTGGAGTTTTAAATATTTCCACTTCGGGACCCAAGACACCTGGCTGCCCAGAGAAAATACCAGATATACCCTTGGCTTCTGTTTCAGAAATAAAACGGCCTGATGATTTCTCAAAAATATTAGGGGATCCCTTAAACTGACTAAATTTCGCCATCAATTACTTTAGGTTTTGTGTTAATTTTTTCCGACTTTTAGAGCTTTATAATCCCTCTATTCTAGCACATTTTTGGCTTTTTTTCCAGCTCTTGACGTTTTATATTCCTGTGGTGTTCTCCTTTGGAGGTGGTTCCTCAATGCCACGTCTAATCTTGTCTTGCTTCGCTGCCTCTTGTTGCTGTTCATACTGCGCTCTTTGGTCCTCTTTATTCTTGGCCAATCTTCTCTCTTCTGCCGCCTGATCAAAAGCTGTCTTTTTTCCCCTCTCCTCTTTTTTCTTTTGGGTCTGAGTGTTGGCTTGCTCTGCTATTTTTTGAACGCCTCCTTTTACTATTTTATAGTTGTCTTTCATGGCTCGAAGTTCAGTAGTCTTATCGAGCAGCTCTTTCATTTTGGCCTGCCGGAATTTATCCGGTATATTCTTTTCTTGCTTCATGGTTTGTCTCAGGTCGTAGATCTCGCGCTCCTTACTTAATAGCTCGTCTTGGGTAGGAGTCATTGAGGAAGCGGTGGCTCTGCCTTCGAGGATGTTTTTATTGTCGAGGAGCCATTTCGCTGTTTGGGCTTGATCGAGATCCCTGGGCATTAGTTGTCTTGTAAGTTGTGCCATTCTCTTCTTTTTTAAATCTTGGTTTGGTTCCATGTTTATTTAGGTTTGTTATTCGATTCAAGAGGTTTTTTGATTTGTCTAACTCTTCCACCTTCATCTATTAATTTAATTATCAGATCCATTAATAAATCATTCACCTTAAAATAGATGGGGCTTTTTGGGCTCTCTTTACCGTCTCTATTATAACGACCCGACTCTAGCCATTTTAATAGTTTACAGTTATCTTCAAGTGAATGGCGATTTGAAAGTATTACTTCGTGTTTTTTTATCATGATTTTTTTATTAGGTTTGTTAATTGGTTTTTTCACTTAATTTTTCGAGGTTTGTTTTGTCTCCATCTAATAAAGCCTGAAGCTCATCCCCCGACATTTTAGAAAGCTCCACCTCCTCAAAAGTCATTCCTATTCTCTGGCCGCCTTTGCCTAGAGCTCTTCTCCTGAGCTCAGCTTCTATTTCCTTTTTTCTTAATCGCATTTTTTAGGTTAGGTTAATTATGTTTTTCCGATTTTTTGATTTTTTATTTTGGAGAGGTAGGGCCAATTTTGTCGGTTTTAGTAGAGACTACTATAAGGATAACCTCGCGATGTGACATTGATGAGGGGGGGGAGGGGGTCTTTGATCCCTACCTTTAATACATCTATACAGCCCCGGGAAGTCTCGCGATGTGATATGAACCATGCAAGCTCAGCGCCCGGAAGATATATTACTTAACTACTTTATTAATGTTTATGAACGTCGCACAACGTACATTTTCAGACTCGACCAAACCTCAATCGGTGAGTCATAGCTTCAAAACAGATAGTGTCGCAAATCGGCAAAACTGAATGTGTTATAATATATTTTTAAAGGTAGTCTATAGCTTTAAATTAAAGCACGATTCTTGACACACTTCCCGGGGTTAAATTGGTTGTTCGTCCTCCTTGATCGACTCATCTTGCCCCGGGGTAGTGATCGGATATTCGGGTGGCATGATCGGCTCTGGATGAATCTCTTCTGGTTGCTCCTGTGATGGCTCAGGCGGGAGTTGGTCCTCATCTGGGATCCCTGGGACGTAATCAGCCGGGATGTCTCTCGGTGGGTCTTTTGTTGTCCCAAGCTCTTGTTCTGGTCTTGCAACGTATGGGACAGTGCTAGTAATCCTACTATATATACTTTCAAACTTTTCTTGATCACCTGCATTTTCAATATGAAACCCAAAATATTTTGAGAGAACATCTAAGGCCTTGATCTGCCCGGGGTTAAACTTCTTACCTGTACGGATAACCTCTGTTACTGTCTCTAAGAGCTCTGTTTTATCCATAATAGACTTCCCTACTTCTTTTTTAAGGTCACTAACGAGTCCGTCTTCATGTGCTTGTATTGCAGCAGCTATATCAGGCTCCTTCTTAAGTCTATGAGCCAGGGAGGCGTAAGCATTTTCCCCGGAAACTTCATATCCTGCATCCCGAGCAGCCTGTGCACCTATACCGTGGGCAAAAAAATACTTTAAAAACAATTGCTTGCGCCTGTCGTATCTTAATTTTGTTCTGCTTTTAGTCATTGGAGCTTGATATAGGTTATTTTATACTATTTTATACAGCTCTAAAATCTCGTTCTATTGACAAAATGACGTTTTTATAGCCTTCTATACAATAAAACTTAGTATTTTGAGATTCTCTTGGAGTATACCCTTTAATCAGATTTTTCCTCCTAAAGGACTCGAGTCTTAACTCCCTTAACGAACTGGAATTTTTGGACTTCTTTTTTTGTTTGGTCGCCTTCTTCAAATATCTTCTTACAGGTCGCACATCTCTCTCTAATATAGGCCATCTTCCCTTTTGACCTTTTCTTATCCTTAACACATCCTACGTGAACCTTATTTAACTCTTGGTGAATTACATCTTTCATCTTTTTTTTAGGTTATTAATTATTTCTCTAAGGGGAAATGACTAAAATCCCCTATAATGTGCCAATGACAGTTCATGACGGTTAAACACGGGTTTCAATCTGTAATCCCAAAAATCCTATATAATAACTTTTGGGATTGTAGAGTAAATACCTACTTTTTCCGTCATGAACTGTCATGAATTGTCATAAATCTGGCAAATCTACGTTCTCAGACTCCTCCTTGACCTCCCCTTTAAGGTCATTTTGATTATCAATGATTATTTTTCTACTCTTTTCATCTCTCTGGAATGTCACATTTATACTATTCTTGCGAAGTGCCGGGGCGATTCGTTTTAACTCTCTTCCGAGTGTTAGGGCTGATTTCGGGAAAGATCGGCTCGTCTCGAGCTTAAAATCTTCCTTTATTAATTTATCGTATAATTCCGATGCGGTCCCCTGCCAGACATCAGGACTTCCTATATTATGTCTCATTATTTCTTGTCCTAATAAGCTGCCCTCAATAGCTGCTTCAACCTGTAATGCTACGTTCGCTTGAAATGCCTCTCTAAAGGAATCTTCCTCATAACCCATAGCTTTGCAGGCTCGAAATGCCCACGTCCCGTAGTCTGCTAATCTAGGCAACCAAGACGGCGTATCGCTCGAGCTCATAGTCTTAGCCAGTAGGGTAAATAATGCTCCTAAGACACTCGGTCTCATAGCCTCAATACCACTCCATAATTCGGCCTCCGTGAGTCTGCCTTTGTCTAGGATAGGCTCGAGCTCAAAGATAAGCATCCTATCCAGGAGATCGGGGCGTGACGCGAACTGAGCGATCCCATTCATAACCAGCGCTCTTTTGAACTGGTAGATCACTTCTCCTGAGTCGGTAAATAGCTTCCTCTTAGATGAGCCTGTGCCGGTAACTACTGAAGATAAGAAATCAGATATATCGTCTGTGACTATCGAACAATTATCGAAAGATAATAGGTAGTGGTTTTCACATTTGAGAATTACTCCATCGTCTGTCTTGCGAGGCAGCGAGAACGTCTCAGCGACAGAAGGATCTATAAGCTGCTTAATAATCTTTGCAAACGTGGACTTGGCCGAACCCTGCTCCCCTAGTACAGACAGAATCGGTCTCGGGATATTAGGGATCAAGCTGACTATAAGATAGGAAAGAAATAATAATTCTTTAGAGGGATCTTCTTTAATATTCAGAGCTGACATAATCTCCTTAATATCTCCGCCGACTATTGGCTCGACTTGAGGCTTCTGGTGTTCGAACCTTCTAAATAGTACAGGGGGTTTATTAACTACCTCCCAACCCGGGCCGTCACCTTTCAATAAAGAAGGATGTATTCTGATAGCTCTCCATCCCTCATCGGCTAAATCATACCAAAGAGATTTTTCATACCAAGCGCAGCGAGTGTGAAGCGTGTGAATCTTCCTATCCTTAGAGAGGAAGGAGACCTGAGCCCTTAAGGTATCAAGTACCTGGGCCATCAATTCTCTGTAAACAGTTTTATTCTTGTCCTGGCTGTAAACTCCCTGGATATACGCTCTAAAACTAGAGGAGTCCAGGGGGTAGATCTCTAAGTGACCGTCTATCTCGATCTGGACGTGGGCCCGGCTTCGCTCATCAGAGAACAGATATAGCCCCCTATCTTTCAATGTATCAATGACAACCTTAACAGAGTTGTCTTTTTTGCCGTCGAGCTCTTTTGATGTCTCTTCAAGTTGCTCTAAAGGATCTCTCTCTATTTTTTCTTCAGCGTTCATGTCCGCATGGTTAGGTTTCCTTTTAATTTCTCTAACTTATCCACTTCATCCTTTATATCGGCCATCGCGTTAGCGAGCTCCTCTGTTCGATCATCAATACCTAACCAGTATTTATGAATCTCCTCTTTGGCCTGAGATAAATCGTCCCGGGCGGCGAGGTTGGCCAGCGCGAGGGGGATGCTCTCTTTTAGCACCATTATCGCGTTCAATAGATTCATAGCGAGATTGAGTTGATTGTTGAGCCGGCCGGCAACTGCGTCGGCAAATTGGATCCTACCCATATTTTTTAATCGAGGGATCTCCGGGATATATTGAGACCACCCTACCTCGGATCCTAACTGCAGAATCATTGGCTCCCAAATTACCTTCATTTTCTTTATTGTGTTTAGTAATTCCATTTTATCTGCCTAAATCTTCTTACCCTCCCGGGAGGCAGAAACGGTTGTAGAAGTCCGTTAATTTCCCGAGGGGATAAGAAGATTAAATTATTAATTGATAGCGATAGGTGTTTGTTTAGTTGGTTGTATAGGTTAATTAATTACGGCGCTCTTCAACGTTAAATTTATCTCAATTCGTAATGGTGTCGCTATAAAATTATTTGGATCGCGCAAAACATCTTCAAAAAATAGCTCCATCCAAACTCTATTTTTGTTCGCTACAATGAAAACAATTTTCTTTTCCGTCATTGAGCATCCGATAAATTGCTTAAGCTCAGCATCCTTGACAACCACCCTATAAAATTGTTTTACGTATTTCACCCATAACTCCTGGACGGCCCGGCGCCCATCGTAGCTGAAGAATTTCCTCTCTTCACTTATCTCAGTCGAGAGGACGCAAATCTTATTTCGCGGTGTGATGTGAATTTTCACTCTTGGTTTTTAGGTATTCTCGGGTTTCCTTTTCCAACTCCTTTAGCCAACGAAGCAAGGTATCGCGCTGCCGAGGCATATCGCACGGAGTCCACTTGTCTTTGGCCGGTTCTAAATTTCTCCTCCAGTTTTAGGGTGACTGTATTTTTCTCAAAGAGAAAAACAACTTTCCCCGAGTGTCCTCGATCTACCAAAACCAAATTCGCCCCGCTTGCTTCGAGGAAAACTGCTTCGTCAAAATTAATCGTACTGATTGATGGTGACATTATAAAAAAATAAAACCCTCGTATCACTACGGGGCCATGTCCAAAAAAAATAGATCTAAAATGTTTAATTTGTTGTGGGGCCACCCCGAAACGAAAATAAAAAAAACTCTCAAAAATTCGAGAAAAGTCTTTGTGCCGGTTTCCCGGTAACAATCAGATCTTCCATCAGATTTTTAAGAGTCTGTAGCTCTAACTAACTCTATTAAGATTTCAATACTCTAATTATATCAAAAATTGTGCGACACGAAAAGCGATAGGTGGATAACTTTTAATCTTTTATAAACGGAAAGACATTACTATCCATACAGATAGAATGAGCAGTTTGATAATCTCCTACATTATCTATCTCACCAACCCACTTGAGACATTCCTCTGATCTCACCCCATAAAAGACTGAGAACCAAAGCGTCGCGAACACGGCGCAGATCAACACCCCTAACTTAAACCAATTTTCTTTTAGAAATTTCATATTATGCACTCTCAATTTTAAGTATTAACACTAACCCCGAAATACCAATTGGCACACCGGCAGCCCACATCAACCACGTAGGGGCTATATAACTAAGCTCCTTTAATACAACAACCATAAAAATAAATATTAATATGATCCCGATATTCTTCCCGGTAAAATAACCTCTCTTTGTGTGTTTGGGCTTATCTTCTTTTATTTCCTCCGTCCTTTCTTTTAGTTGATCTTCATTCATATTATTCAATCTCCTTCTTAGCCCATTTAATTGAGCGTACTATTTGATAGACGACGTATGGCCCGAACGCGATGATCCATGCAAACACCAATCCATCATCAAAGCTTATTGCACCAAAGGGACCAAAGACTACCTCGGCAGAATCTAAATCAACGCTATTAAAAATGGCCATAAAAGCTAAGAAGGCTAACCAAAAGAGATACCCTCCGACTAGCCACTTTAATAAGATTATATATTCTTTTGCTAATCGTTTTTTGTTCATATTATTTATAATTAAATCCTTAGCACAGTCCCGGGGGTAATGACAAAAAACCCCGGGGACTAAGATAAAGATTTATCAAGACTCAAGGTGACTGTATTTACAGTATCTATATTTATGGTGTTAAGTCAAGGTCTCTGCTGGTCTTAGATTCTTAAAGGATAACCCCGGAAACATTTCTCTGAAGATCTCAGGAGTTGAAATTTTTCTGAAATATGGCAAACTTACTGTGAACATGAGTGATTTTTGGTGTCCCAAATTATGCTTGGAATGAACGACCTAAAAGTCGGTATCTTTTTTATTTTTGAAGGACAACCCTTCGTTGTTTTAGAATCTCATCACTTAAAGATGCAACAAAGACGTCCAGTAATGCAGACAAGAATAAAGAAC
>SDBV01008678.1_pt1 | contig 13658 bp, 12 predicted proteins | sample 2277081 | NCBI WGS metagenome assembly SDBV01 (sample SAMN10402039, study PRJNA504765) | marine sediment metagenome | isolation source: marine sediment core GS10_PC15, 223 cmbsf | place: Arctic Ocean: Southern Knipovich Ridge | collected 2010 | reverse complement strand
GGGCGGCGATCATCTCCATGATCCCCACGGTGCTGCAACACCTGGAAATCGAGCTCGATTCCAACCTGATCCTGCTGGGCTCGATCGGGTCGATCGGCCGCGGCAACCACGAGGGCATCCGCTTCTTCCTCGACCACATACCCGAGGAGGTCCATTTCGGACTCTGCGTCGAGGGTATGCAACTCGGGCGGCTGAACTTCTTCTCCATCGGAACCGCCCGGGGCGACGTCACCTGTGACGTGCGGGCCGAGCCGTCGCGGAGCTACGGCACCGAAAGCGCCCTGGTGGTGATCAACCACATCATCAATCGCATCCTGGGCATCTCCACGCCCAACCGGCCGTACACGGTGATCCGCATGGGCAAGATGCGGGCCGGGGTGGCCTACGACGTGGAGCCGGACCATGCCGAGCTGGGCGTGGAGATCGTCAGCCACAGCGACAAGATGATCGACCAGATCCAGGGTCAGATCGAGGACATCGTCTCGGAGATGTCGGCCCGGCACGCGGTCGACGCCCACTTGGACCTGTTCTTCAAGACCCAGGCCGGCGGTCTTCCGTTCTCCCATCCGCTGGTCAAAGGCGTGTTGGAAGTGATGCACTCGCTGGGCATCGAGCCCGACCAGGGCCACAGCCCCTCGGAACTTTCGGAACTGATCGGCCGAAACATCCCCGCCGTCACCTTGGGAATCACCCGCGGCGAAAAAGCCCGCAAGAAGAGCCCCGACCACGTGTTGATCGATCCGATCCTCACCGGCGTGGCGCAACTGGTGGGCGTGATCCTGGCGATCGACGAGGGGGCCTGCGATGAAGTCTGAAAAGTGGCTCGCCGAGCGGACCTTCCATCACTCCAATTTCTGGGACATCAAATGGTTGGTGGAGGAGAAACAGCGCCAGGGACTGTCGATCTCGCTCTGCCTGCCGACGCTCAACGAAGAGAAAACCATCGGCAAGGAAATCGTGATCCTCAGGTCGGAACTGGTCGACCGCTATCCGCTGCTGGATGAAATCGCGGTGGTCGACTCCGGCAGCAACGACCGCACCTGCGAGATCGCCGAGAGCTTCGGGGCCGACGTCTACATCGCCTCCGAGCAGCTTACCGAGCACGGCAACCACCCGGGCAAGGGCGAAAACCTCTGGAAGGCCCTCTACCTGCTTCGCGGCGACATCATCGTCTACGTCGATACCGACATCAAGAACATCCACCCGCGATTCGTCTACGGACTGGTCGGCCCGTTGATCCAGAACCCGGACGTCCACTACGTCAAGGCGTTTTACGACCGTCCGTTGGCGTTCTCCGGCGGGCTGCGTCCGACCGGTGGCGGCCGGGTGACCGAGATCCTCATCCGGCCCTTGTTCAGCCTGTTCTATCCCGAGTTGGCGGCCATCCTGCAGCCGCTCAGCGGGGAATACGCCGGCCGCCGCTCGATCCTCGAACAGATCCCCTTCCCCATCGGCTACGGCGTGGAAACGGCCATGCTGATCGACATCTACCGGCGGCTGGGGCTCTACGCCTTCGCCCAGACCGACCTCGACCGGCGGATCCATCGCAACCAGGAGACGATCGCCTTGGGGCGGATGGCCTTCGGTCTGCTGCGGACCTTCATGTCGCGGTTGAAGCGAGAGGACCTGATCCGGCTCGAGCAAGAGCTGCCCATTATCATGCGGCAGTACGAGGTTCACGACGGAAACTACCGGCAGTTGGAATACGACATCGAGGAGAAGGAACGCCCCCCGATGATCGAGGTGGAAGCCTATCGCCAGAAATTCCACCCGGAAGGGCAGCCGGCGTGACGATGAAATCGAAAACCGGTGGCCGCAACCATAGTAGCCGTCTCGCTGGGCGAGACGAGGCATCATCTCGCGGAGCGAGATGGCTACTTTCGGGATGCCGATGAATCTGGCCATCCTCCATTATCACCTCAACCGCGGCGGCGTCACCCGGGTGGTTGAGAATCAACTGGCCGCGCTGGACGCCGTGCTGGATCCGGCGGAACCTTGGCCGGTGGCGGTGATCTACGGCGGGCGACGTAACGGATGGAACGAAGATCTGCCGGGAAAACTGAGGGCCGTCAGGCTCAGCCTCTACGAGTTGCCCGCGCTGGATTATGACCAGCAGCAGGATCTTTCCAAAACCCACCCGGCCGGCGAAGGTAAACCGCTGGCCGACCAGTTGGCGGATCTGCTCGGGCAAATCGGTTTTGGCCCGCAAGAGACCGTGCTGCACGTACACAATCACGCCCTGGGCAAGAACGCCGCCTTGCCGGCGGCCCTGACCCGGTTGGCGGCCGACGGGTATCCGCTGCTTTTGCAGATTCACGACTTCGCCGAAGATTTTCGAGTCGCCAACTACCGCCGGCTCCGCCCGCCAGGGCCGCACCGAGGGAACGTGACTGCGGCGCTCTATCCGCAGGCGCCGCACGTCCACTACGCGGTGCTCAACGGACGCGACCAGGAAATCCTCCAGGCGGCCGGCGTGCCTTCAGGCGAGGCCGACAAGCGGCTGCATCTGCTGCCCAACCCGGTGCCGCCGATGGACCGCCTGCCGTCGAAGTCGGACGCCCGGGGCCGGTTGGCCGAACGATTCGACGTGGCCGAGCACCAGCGGTTCGTGCTCTATCCGGTGCGTTGCATACGCCGCAAGAACGTGGGCGAAGCCTTACTTTACGCGGCGCTGGCACCGCCGGATACGGTAATCGGGCTGACGCTGCCGCCGCTGAATCCTGACGAGGTGCCGATCTACGAAACCTGGAAAAAGCTCGCCGAGGAATTGGACTTGCCCTGCCGATTCGAGACGGGGGCGCCCGGGGGGCTTAGTTTTGCCGAGAACCTGGCCGCTGCCGACTTGATCCTGACGACCAGCTTGGCCGAAGGGTTCGGCATGGTGTTTCTCGAGGCCTGGCTGGCCGGCCACTGCTTGCTCGGACGCGATCTGCCCGAGATTACCCGGGATTTCACCGAACTGGGCCTGCGGTTCGATTGGCTTCGGCCGCGGCTGGTCGTTCCGGTCGAATGGGTCGGAATCGACACCTTCCAACAGATGATTATTCAGGCTTACGGCCGGACCCTTGATGCCTATGGCCGAGACGAGCCGGAAGACTTGACCGCCCAATCGGAATCCCGGACCGAAGGCGGGCTGGTCGACTTCGGCGACCTGGACGAAACACTCCAGCAGCAGGTGCTGCGGATCGTCTGCCGAGACGGGAAAAACCGGCGTCGCGTGCTGCTTGACAACCCGCGGCTGGAGCAGGCGTTATCGCCCCGTGGGGAGCAAGACCACGAGGCGATCGCGCAAAACGCCGAGATCATCCGGCAGCACTTCTCGTGCGTACCCAGCGGCCGGCGGTTGCTCGACCTGTACCGACGGGTGCTATCCAGTCCGCAGAAGCGGCATACGGAGCCGCTGTCTGGCGCACCACGGATCCTCGACCAGTTTCTCGCCTTCGGCCGATTTCGCCCGATCCGCAGTTGAATTTGCCCGCCCGTTGGAAAACGGCAAGCGGGATCTTGCGTCGGGGCGGGTCGCTTGTATACTAGGCTTTGTCGGAGAACTGCAATGTAGCCGTCTCGCTCCGCGAGATGAAGCTTCGTCTCGCGGAGCGAGACGGCTACTATTCTTGGTTGGTGCGAAGCTGCAAGCGGTGGCGATTCTTTCCCGATGATGTTTGGCCCGTACGCTGATATCTTTCGTAAGCATTTCCGGCCGCTTGAGCCGGTCCCCACCGGCGAGACGCCCGTATTGAAGCGGCTCGACGGGATTCGGGCCGTGCTGTTCGACTTGTATGGGACCCTGCTGATCAGCGGCAGTGGCGAAGTGGGCACGGCCGGTACGCCGGCCACCGGGCCGGACCCCACGCCCCGACGGACCATGGCCGAGGCCCTGACGGCGACGGGAATTACGGCCGCCGAGTCGATTGGGCAAGGCGGCGAGTACCTCTTGCCAGCGATCGAAGCCTCCCACGCCAAGTCGCGCCGGGCGGGGATCGATTTTCCGGAGGTCGACATCGTCGAGATCTGGCGGGTCGTGCTGGACGAACTGGCCGGAGGTGGCCTGATCGAGCAGTCAGCCGCCGCCACCGTTGATCTGAAGCGACTGGCCGTGGAGTACGAGGCCCGGGCGAACCCATGCTGGCCGATGCCGCACCTGACGGAGTGTCTCGAGGGTCTCCGCGGGGCCGGACTGGTGTTGGGGATCGTCAGCAACGCCCAGTTTTTCTCAGCTTGGCTGTTTACGGCCTTGCTGGACCGTCCGGCCGAGCAATGGGGTTTCGACCCGCAGTTGCAGTACTATTCCTACCGGCATGGCCGGGCGAAGCCGGGTTTGGCCCTGTACGAAATGGCGGCCGAGGCCTTGCAGGGGCGCGGAATTACCCCGAGTGAAGTGCTTTACGTCGGAAATGACATGCTCAACGACGTCCTGCCCGCCGCTAAGCTAGGTTTTCGTACGGCCCTGTTTGCCGGCGACGCCCGCAGCCTGCGACGCCGCGAAGGTGACGACCGATTGGAGGCCGTCTCACCGGACGTCGTCTTGACGGACCTGGCACAACTTCTCGAATGCGTATTATGATAAAGGATGAAATGTGTCAGCCGCATTGCAGTATCCCGCCGAATTGGCCGATTTTGCCCTAAAGGGGCCATTGCACGCGGCAAGAATCAGACGAACCTCTTCCTCCTGAGCCCCCAGTCTGTCCCGTGTCAAAGAACATCGGCTTTGTTTCGACCCGCTTTTCCGGAACCGACGGCGTCTCGCTGGAGAGTGCCAAGTGGGCTCAACTCCTTTGGGACTACGGGCACGTCAGCTATTGGTACGCCGGCAAGCTGGACCGCGACCCGAGCGCCAGCATGCTGGTGCCGGAGGCCTATTTCTACGACCGGGACAACGTCTGGATCAACGAGCGGGCGTTCGGCATCCGGCAGCGGCTTCCCGAGCTGACGCGGAAGATCTACGAGGTGGCCGACCATCTGAAGAAGAGCCTGTACGAGTTCCGGGCCGCCTTCGAGATCGACATCCTGGTGGTGCAAAACGCGTTGTGCCTGCCGATGCACATCCCTTTGGGGGTGGCTTTGACGCATTTCATCGCCGAGACGGGAATTCACACCATCGCCCATCATCACGATTTCTACTGGGAGCGGCCGCGATTCTCGGTCAATTCGGTCGAGGATTTCCTCAGCATGGCCTTTCCGCCCACCTTGCCGTCGCTGCAGCACGTGACGATCAATTCCTTTGCCCAGGAGGACCTTTCGTGGCGCAAAGGGGCCTCGTCGGTGCTGGTGCCCAACGTGCTCGATTTCGAAAAACCGCCCGCGACGGAGGAGGCGGAACGCTCCGACCTCCGCGAGCGGATCGGGCTGGAGCCGGACGACGTCATCCTGTTGCAGCCAACCCGGGTGGTGCCGCGAAAGGGCATCGAGCACTCCATCGCCCTGGTTTCCCAGTTGAAGAACCCCAAGTGCAAGCTGGTGGTTTCGCACGAGACGGGCGACGAGGGTTTGGAGTACCAGGACGCGCTGGTCGAACTGGCGGAGCATTCGGGCGTGGACCTGCGATTCGTCCACGCGGATATGCCGCTGGTGAGTCCGTTCGGCACCAGCCAAGACACGGGGGCCTCGCTGGAGGAGATTTACGCCCAGGCCGATCTGATCACCTATCCCAGCCTTTACGAAGGATTCGGCAACGCCCTGTTGGAAGCCTTCTACTACCGCAAGCCGGTGCTGGTGAACCGCTATTCGATCTTCATCGCCGACATCGAGCCCAAGGGATTCCAGGTGATCACGATGAACGGCTTCCTGACCCGAAAGGTGCTCGAACAGGTCCGCCGCGTGATCTCCGACGAAGATTTCCGCCGCGAGATGGTCAACCATAACTACGAACTGGGGATGAAGTTCTTCAGCTACTCCGTGCTGAAGCGCAAGCTCCGCTCGCTGATCACCACGTTCACCGGCCTGGACGACCTCTAGCAGCCCGTTGAAAAAGTAGGGTGGGCACTGCCCACCAATCGTCATTTCGCGAACGTAAAGCAATTCTTTGGTGGGCAGTGCCCACCCTACTTCTGATTCATCTGTCTTTCAACGGGCTGCTAGCCGGCTGCAAAGTGAAATGGCCGAACCGTGGTGCGAAATCCCCGACCTGCCGCGCCATCTGCTCGAGTTGATCGCCCAGATCCCACGCGGACGCGTGACCACCTACGGCACGCTGGCCGACGCACTGGGAAATCCGATCGCCGCCCGCTGGGTGGGACACTTCCTGCTGCACCACGACCATCGCCCCGGCTGTGCGTGTCACCGGGTGGTCCGGGCCGACGGGCAACTGGGGCAATACGTCGACGGCCCCCAACGGGCCAAGGCGCGGCGGCTAAAAGACGAAGGCGTCCGGGTCCGCCTCGGACGCGTCGATCTGGATCGGCGCCGCTTCGACCGTTTCGCCTGCGGGCGGCCGCTGCAGAGACTTCGCCTGGTGCAAGAGAGGCTCGTGGCGAAGGTCTCGCTTCGCCCTCGCCGAAGGATACCCAAGCTGGTCGGCGGCCTCGACGTCTCGTATCCGGAGTCAGGCGAAGGCGTGGCGGCCTACGCCTTGGTCGAAACCGACTCCGGCCGGTTGGTCTGGTCGACCACCGTACGACGCCCCGTCGTGTTCCCCTACATCTCCACGTACTTGGCGTTCCGCGAGCTGCCGCTGTTGCTCGACGCGATCGACGAAGCCCGGGCGGCCGGCCGGCTTTCGCCGGTGGTGCTGGTCGACGGCAGCGGTGTGCTGCACCATCGGCACGCCGGCATCGCTACCCACCTGGGAGTGGTCGCCTCGCTGCCCACCGTCGGCGTGACCAAGAAGCTGCTCTGCGGCCGGGTTGATTTGGAAAGAATGCAGCCGCTTCAGTCGCGACCCGTGGTACACGAAGACCGCCTGCTGGGGGTGGCGTTGCGGGCAACCACCGGGAGTCGGCGGCCGATATTCGTCTCGCCGGGCCATCGCCTCGACGTGGCGTTCGCCGAGCGGCTGGTGCGTCGTTTGTTGGCCGGTCACCGTCTGCCCGAGCCGCTCTACTGGGCCGATCGGCTCAGCCGGGCCGCCTCAAGGTGAGTTTCCCTGATGAACGAGCAGCGGCAGGCCTTGACGCCGAAAGATAAGCCGGTATGTTTGCAGCCTCAAACGGCGGCTTCTTGCCGGCAATACCACGGTATGCGAAGCCGCCGTGCCGGAGGCAGCTAAACCGCAGATGCCGGCCGACGTCATGGCGATAGGACATCTCTACAGAATCCACCACATCGGGGAGTTTGATAACGTGCACTTCGGGGAATGGCCGCCGGCACCAGTTGTTGTATAAGAATTAAGATCTAACGTGGTTACTGGTTCGAATCTGCGAATGGGAGATACTCAATGACAGCGATTGTAGATCCGAAAACATGCACCGGATGTGAAACGTGCGTCGAATCCTGTCCGTTGGAGGCGATTGCAATGCAGGGGGACTTGGCCGTCATCGACCCGGAAACCTGCGGCGATTGCGGCGCCTGTGTGGACGCGTGTCCGGTTGAAGCGATCAGCATGGACTAGCGAGTGATTCGGGGCTCGTTTTCGAGTAACAAGGGGTGGGCTGCGCGCAGCGCGGCCCACCTCTTATTTGTTGTGCAGTCCCCGCCGGAGGAGCATGATGGAAGAGCGTGAACACACCGGGCCCGTGGAGATTCCGCTGGTCGGGGATTTGACGGAAAACCAGGCCGAATTGTGCGAGAAGCTGCTGGGGGTGGAGCCGGGCGGCCAGTGCGTGCTGTATTTCGATTCGCTTGGCGGCAGCCCCTACTGTGCGATGGCCTTGACTTCGCTGATCGTCTTGCGTGACCTTCAGGCGACCGGCGTGGTGGCCGGCGAATGTTCGTCCGCCGCCTTGTGGCCGTTTGCGGCTTGCCGCCGTCGGCTGGTCACCCCGTTTAGTGTCCTGCTGTTTCATCCGATGAAATGGCAGAGCGAAGAGAACGTCGGTCTGGAAGAGGCCTCCGAATGGGCACGCCACTTCGGCCTGCTGGAGGCCGACATGGATCTTCTGCTGGCCAAGCTGCTGGGCGCCCCTCCCGACAAGATCCAGCAGTGGGTCCGCGCCGGCCGCTACGTCTCCGGCACGGAAATGGCCGAAGCCGGACTGGCCGAACTGGTCGAGATGAAACCGCTGGATTTCCTGCGTCATTGACGTCGACTCGGTCCCCCGGCCGGTGTAGAATGCCGGACCACAACAGTGGAGGGGGGAGACGGCCCAGCGAGAGTCCCCGGTCCCATGCAACACACGGCATTGATCCTGGCCTGGTTGGGTTTGGCCGTCGGTGGCTGCGGCGGCCGGGCGAAACCGGAGGCGCCCAAGCAGCTCACGGCCGAGCAGTATGGCGAGTTACCCGGTCTGAAGAGCACCCCCGACAAACGGCTCCAAGAGGAACTCAGCCGCATCATCGAAAAGGGCCACACGCCCGCGTTGCTCAACCAAACCAACGTGGCCGAGTTGGACAACGTGGCCGTGGTGCTGGTGGGGTTGTTCCCGGAGAACAAGCTCGCGTCGATTCTGCAACAGGCCCAGCGCATCTTTCCGCCGAAGACGTTGTTGTTGAATCCGGGCCCGCTGCAGAAGGCCATCAACTTCCGAAAAGAGTACGACGCCCAGCGAACGGCCGCCCGCAACGCCTCGACGCGGCCGCAGTGCGATTTCGGCATCCAGTTCAAGGCCGGTTTTCTGGCCGAGTTGAAGTTCATCGACGTGGTGTGGATCTGCGCCCGGCTGGAGACGTTCCAGGCGGCCGAGTCGCTCGCCGACGAGAAGCCGGACGAGGCCATCGACGCCCTGGAGTCGATCCTGCGGCTGACCGGTTGTCTGGCGGCGGAGAAGCACGGTCAGACACGCGCGGAGGCCGCGTTTATTCGCACCGAAGCCTTCGTGCTATTGCAGGCCATCGCCCTAGACGAGCACCTGACGCGAAAACACCTCGACCGGCTGCACGAGATGGTCCGGGCCCAGTTGAAGGCCTGGCCGAGCGACGCCGACGCCACGATCGGGGACCGCGCCTTGGGGCTGCACGCCTACGAGCTGGTCCGCGCGGGCCTGGTCGTCGAATTGCTCACGCCGGAGGAGCTCGAGCAGTTCAGGAAGGAAGGCACGCTGAAAGAGCTTTCGGCGGCGACCGTCCGCAGCGTCGACGCCGACGAACTCTATTACCTGGAAGCGATGCGGAAGATCATCGGCGGCTGCCGCGACCCATACTACGTCCGCCGCGAGTTGTTCGACGCGATGGACGACGAGTTGTACAGGCTCCGCAAATCGCCAAAATACCCCGTGGTGGCCGCGCGGCTGCTGCTGCCGGACGTTCGGGAGCTGCACGTGATGCAGGCCCGGGACCGGGCGAACTGGGAGGCTTGGGCCATGGCCTTGGCCTTGGCCACGCAACGTCCCCTGCCGCCCCACCAGATCAACCCGCTGACGGGAGAGAAATACCTGCACACCAAAGTCGAAAAATTCATCAAGGTGGAAAACTTCGGCAGCGGAAGAGACGACGACACTTCGACGATCACGCTGCCGGAGCTTCGGTTCTGATGACACGCAAGAGCAGCCGCCGGGACTTTCTCAAAGGCCGGTTGGCCGCCGACGCCATGGCCGACGCGCTGCAAAGCGCCCTGCCCGACGAGCGTCTCTACGGATTTGCCCCGAAATCTCCCGCCGGCCCCGCCGCCGGCAAGGGCTACTTGGTCCACGTTTCACGGCGGGCGATGGCCTGCGAGTTCGAGATCAGCTTCAACGCCGGCCAATACGAACACGACACCGAGTTCGCCCTGGAAGCACTCGACCTGGTCGACGCGGTGGAAGCACAGCTCTCCGTGTTCCGGGAAACCAGCGACGTCTGCCACATCAACCGGACGGCGGCCGTCGAGCCGGTTCAAGTCGAGCCGCGGCTGTTCGAACTCTTGCGTCTGGCCGTGCGCGTCCACGACGAAACGGACGGGGCGCTGGACGTGACCTCGACTCCCCTCTGGGAAGTTTGGGGATTCGCCCGCCGGGCAGGCGCCATGCCCGACGAAGAGCAACTGGTCGAAGCGCGAAAACGCGTCGGCAGCCACCTGATCGAATTCGACACCCGGCGCCGGACCGTCGGCTTCCGGCAGCCGGGCCTGCGGCTGAATCTCGGCAGCCTCGGCAAGGGGTACGCCTTGGACCGCTGTGCGGAAAAGCTGCTTCAGGACGGCATCGGCGACTTCCTCATCCACGGCGGCGGCAGCAGCGTGCTCGCCCGCGGACGCCGCGCGACGGGCCAACACAGCCGCGCGACGGGGCAACACGGCCGATCGGCCGCCGAGCTGGCCTCCGGATGGACCGTCGGGGTGCCTCATCCGTTGCGCGGCGACCGGCGGTTGGCCGAGATTCGGCTTGGTGATCGGGCCTTGGCCACTTCCGGCTCCCGGGCCCAATCGTTCGTTCACGGGGGACGCCGTTACGGACACATCCTCGATCCCCGCACCGGCCAGCCGGCCGAGGGGGTGATCTCAGCCACAGTGGTCTGCTCCACGGCCACTCGGGCCGACGCGCTGGCGACCGCCTTCTATGTGATGGGGCCACAAGCATCGCTGGATTACTGCCGAAGTCGGCCCGAAATCGGCGTCTTGCTGGTGTGTCCGGTCCGCCGCGACGGCGGCATCGAGGTCCATACGGCCGGACTGGCCGAAAACGATTTGACGATGCTTTAGTAGGTGGTAGGTGGTAGACAGTAGGTGGTAGATAGTAGGTAGCCAGTATCCGAACCGTGGCGGGAAAGAACTATCGGGATTTGATCGCCTGGCAGAAGGCGATGGATTTGGTGATGATGGTGTATCGGGCGAGCGAGAGGTTTCCGAAGCAGGAAATGTGGGTCATCCGGCAGAAGCGTATGTTGTGGCAAAAACCCGGCAGAAACACGAGCGGAACCTTCTGCTGGGGCTCGACAAAAGGGGCCGCCCCTACCACCTTCGCCATCGTATATCTGGTGCAGGGAAGTACCGGTGCCTCTTCTCTGTTGCCACCGCGCGTCAAATCGTCGAAAAACGTTGTGTTTTGTCAGAAACCCACCAACAGAGAAGAGGCACCGGTACTTCCGCTGTGCGGTCGAGTACGCAAATTCCGGATGAACCGTCTTTCATGCGTTTGGAAATCGCGATTATCAAACGGGTTACGAAAACATGCGCTTCAGTCGGATGAGCCCGAATAGAGACAACCTCCGCGCTAATCGACCTGGCCGGCCAAGTCTGCCGTCTAACCCCCGCGCCGGACAATGCACTTTCACGAGGCAACTAACCGACTACCATCCATCTACTACCTACTATCTACTACCTACTATCTACTACCTACTACCTACTACCTACTACCTACTACCTACTGTCTACCACATACCAGCCCGCCGACATTCACACTATCGGTTCGATCGATTATGCGATGCTTGATTCCGCCATACCGATACAATTCCTTCGACCGTGCAAGCCGCAAGAATTACCTATTATCCCATAGACCCCGATCGGCCGATCCGTTTAGAATACCCTGTATGGTGGATTTTCCGGAAACGGGCGCCCCAAGGAGCGAGCCGCCCTGATGACCGAGGTTTTTCTGATTTCCGGCGTGGACTTGTTCAGCCACGGCCCGACGCTGGCTTACGTGGGCATCGTCGTCTTTTTGATGCTCACCGGGGCCGGACTCCCCGTGCCCGAAGAGGTCTTCATCATCGCGGCCGGGGCGGCCAGCGCCCAGGGCGAACTGGACCCCAGACTGGCATTTGCCGCCTGTCTTTTCGGGGCCTTGGCCGGCGACTGTATTCTTTACTGGATCGGCTACCATTTCGGCCGTCGGGTGGTCCGGGAACACCACTGGTGGACGCGATTTGTGCATCCCGAACGCGAGGCCCAGATGGAGCGGATGATCCGCGACCATGGGCTGAAGGTCCTTTTCTTAACGCGATTTCTGGTGGGCATTCGGGCCCCGGTGTATCTGTCGGCGGGCGTGCTGCACGTCCGGTTTCGCCGCTTCTTCCTGATCGACCTGTTCTGCGCGACCATGGTGATCGGGACCTTCTTCGGATTGAGCTACTTTTTGAGCGACCGATACGGCGAGTCCATCTATGCCTGGATCCACGGGGCGGAGGTCGGGTTTTCGGTGGCGGTGGCGGCGGTGGTGGTGGCCGCAGCGATCTTCTTCTATTGGCGTCATCGCCGCCGCAAGGCGGCCCAGTTGCCGTTGGCCCAGTTGCCGCTGGAATCGAGCCGGCCGGCGTGCCAAGACCCTGAACTCCCGCAGTCCCCAAACGACCCGACCGAGAAAGTAGTCGAAAGTGGCAATCCTGCGCCGGTCGATGTAAAATCAACATCTCGTCGAACGTGAACTCCAGACGCCGGAGAATCGGACGATGTGGCCGAACAAAACCGCACTTGTCGCATCGGCCGTGTTACTATGGACGGCCCCGGCGTTGGCCGCCCCTCCCACCGAAATTCCCATCCTGACCCAAATGGCCCACAACGGCTATTTGAAGTTCCAGATCAGCTCGGGCCGTATCAGCGTCGGCGGGCGGCGATTCGGCAACATCAATACGAGTTCCACCAGCGGCAGCCGGACGGAAAAACTGAGCATTCGCGTTTCCAACGACCAGCCGTTGTTGAACTACGTGCGTTCCACGGCCAAGGAAGACTTTTCCATCGAAGTCGTCTACGGCGGGAAGCTGCGGATTCGGCGTCAAGGCAAGGAAGATTCCACGATCGTCCGGCTCGACTTCTCCCAGGCCCCCGGCGAACCGACGTCGCTGACGCTCGGTCCACAGGGCCAAGAGCAGATCTACCGAGCAAGGGGCCTGTGGCACCTGTTGATCACTCGGCGCCAGCCGTGCCGCGAGCACTTGATTCCGATCCTGCAATTGTTGCATCCCCAGTGGCGACTGGCCGAGTCGGCCGACGCGGTGGAAGCCGAGTTGCTGCGGATGGCGGCCGCCGGCGAGACGCCCGATCGGCAGCAGTGGGCCGCCCTGGTGGCCCAACTCGCCGACGACCGGTTCGCCCGGCGCGAGGCGGCCGACCGCCAACTGCGCTTAGCGGGCCAGGCCGTGCTGAGCTATCTGCAACAGATCGATTTCTCGCAACTCGAAGCCGAACAGCAGTTCCGTATCCGCCGGATCATCCGGTCGCTGTCGCAGCAGACGGCCGGCGACGTTCCCGAGGCGGTCGCCCAACGATTGATCGCTGACCGGAACGTTTGGCTGGCCCTGCTTTCCCGTTCGGCGGAATCGACCCGCCGACAAGCCGCCGCGCGGCTCGAGGCCATGCTCGGCGAGCCCATCGCATTCGACCCGGCGGCCGAGGAGGCCACGCGAGAAACCCAGATCGAGCGACTTCGGGTTCGGCTCGGCCGCGACGCGTCCGAAGGCGGGAACTGGTAGTGACGCCATTGATGCCGTCTGATCGTCGCCTGTCCAAAACGCTCTGGCTGATCTTTGCCGTGGCGCTGGCGCTGCGGCTGTTGGGGGCATGGCGGGCGAACCTCATTTTCGACGAACGGGCCCACCTGGCGCTGGCCGAGACGATCGACTTGCGCCCCGCACACTTTCACCTCGTTTCCCGAACGCTGGATCACCCCTTGCTGAGCATCTACGTGCTGAAACTCAGCGGCCTGCTGTTCGGAACCACC
>SDBV01008677.1_pt1 | contig 13659 bp, 29 predicted proteins | sample 2277081 | NCBI WGS metagenome assembly SDBV01 (sample SAMN10402039, study PRJNA504765) | marine sediment metagenome | isolation source: marine sediment core GS10_PC15, 223 cmbsf | place: Arctic Ocean: Southern Knipovich Ridge | collected 2010 | reverse complement strand
TTTATTTCTGTTGGAAAGGAAGTTGGAACACCAGCAATTGTATTCATAGATGAAGCAGATGTGTATGTACCATCAAAGTCAAACAGAGCAAACATACCTTCAAGGTATCCAATAATCAATCTCACAAAGAGAGCACGAAAGTTAAACATCTCAATGGTACTTTCAACACAATATCTATCAGAGGTTGACATTAGGGCAAGAAGAGAATGTGCAAACAGGATTTGTGGTAAGACTACAGAACTTAGAGACAGAAGAATTGTTTCAGAACTCTTAGGAGAACCAAAGGTTGCAGATGAACTATTTGATCTAAAGGCAGGAAACTTCTTCGTTAGAGGTGAGGCATTCAAGAGTGGAGTATCTAAAATCTATGTAGAGGAATCACATATCACAAGAAAACAAGCCGGAGTTGCAGATTCAGACGAACAGACAGGTAAGATAGGTTTGCTTCAGAACACTAAGAGAATGGTGATTGAAGATCAAATCTTTGAGCAAGCAGTTGAAAACAAGAATGACCAGAACCTTGTAGAGATTTTACAAGGTAAAATTGTAGACTTGCAGAAGCAACTTGCATTGGAGAAGATCAAATCTTCTCAGCAATACAGTGAAGGCTATCAAGCATCAGATACAAAGTGGAAAGACAAAACAATTTTTGAGAGGATGAAATCAAAATGACAAAAGTAACAAAAAATACAATGGAATATTTGCATAGAATTAAAGTGGTTCAAGCAAGACAGAACTATCTTTGTACTGAAGAAAATTGTAGAAAACTAATTCCAAAAGGTAGGAAACATTATACTTGGATTTCAAGAAGTTATGATGAAACATATTTCCGAGCATGTAGTATCAACTGTCTTAACAAACTGATCAAAACGTTTGGTGATAGTGTTTACTATTATATTTCAAAAGACGTTGCTAAACTAAGACACCTGAATGTATCTTACCCAAGAATGAAAAAAGATGTAAACCAATTAGAGAGGTTGAAAACAAAATGATGAAGTTCAATGATGTGTTTATCTGCAACAAATGTGGAACCGAACATAAAATCTATGGAGATTTGGCAAAAGGAATCTGTATTGGATGCGATGAAAAGGAGCAATCAGCAAAATGAAATCTAAATACTTTATCCTAGCACAAGCATTCAGTAGAAAAACAGGAAAGGTAGTAGGACAAACCAGAGAGGAACTAATTGATCTTAAAACAAATGAATTGTTTAAGGGAGTAAAATCAATTCTAGACATCAAGAATTCGTACGAATCATTTTGGAATGATCTTAACCCAAGAAGCATTTCGGTTGTCTTTGTACAAAGTATTAGAACACCATTCAATGGAGAGTTAAAGAAATGACGACTTTTCATACAGAAAAAACTTACGATGAAGAGATTGGAGACCCGACAGAACGATTAAAGATCTGTCCTCGATGTGAAAGTGGCTATCATCATTTGTGTGAGACAACAAGTTGTGACTGTACTGACTCATCCCACAAAATAAAAGCAGTGGAGGATGTTGCACTTGATTAAACGTAAACCGTTACCAGAAAACCAATCAAAGATGCACGTACATGTTCAAGACCAAGTTGATGATTGGAAACTTGAAATAGAACAAGAAAAAAGTAAGGATTCACACTTGGAAACTCAAAAGCAACATCTAGCAGAAATGGAAAAGAAAACCAAACTTGCTATACAAAAATTTGACAAACATATGTTAGGACATGAGGAAAAAGAAAATGAAACTTAAAGTAAAATGTCCTCACTGTCATTATAGTTGGAAAACTTCTGTTATAGATAAGATACTTGTTACATGTGTTAGTTGTAATGTAAAATTCAAAGTTAAGGAGTGTCTTGTATAATGATTAAATTATCAGAACCAAAAAACTTGAGAAAAGTAGAATATGTTCACATGATTGTTGATGGAAAATTTCTTGAACAACATTCAAGACAGTGTTATTGGTTTGAGGATAGAGAAAAATATTCAATGAAACTTCTTAAAGAAGGTTTAGTTGGAATTACAGATGACCAAGTAATGAAAATTATAGAGGGTAATGCACAATTAGACGGTTCATCAATCTGTGATAAGAAAGATTGCAGACAATGTAAAGGTCTAAAACAAATTTCTTATACAGAAACAGAAGATATAAAATTCAAAAATGAAATAATAAAAAGGAAACTATGGCTAAATGATAACTGTTTTAAAATAGGTGAGTTTCATATTTCAAAACATTTAATTCGTGATTATTTATCAGAACTTGCTTACTATTCCAAAATGGAAGCAAGAGATGAAGTATCAGAATTAAACGAAGAAAATTTAGCAGTTTTGAGAGATTCATTATGGACAGTAACATCTCATAGATTACCTTCAAGAGATTACATTCCAGATAAGGGATCAATTGACTATGATTTTACAAGAGTAATGAATGACTTTGTAAATTCAATAGAAAGAAGATTTCGTGAAATAGGTTTCTTCGCTGAAGGAGAAATTGAAAAAGTTGAACATGAAATAAGATCTTTCAAGGAACCATTAGAATCAAAAGTGGAACTCAAAGTACAGAGGGCAGAAGGTTCTGTTTTATTAATTGTTCCAGATCCTCAAGACAACTACAAGTACAAAAGAATAAACCTTTCAAAAGAACATCTCTTAAACTATCTTTCAGAAAGATCTAGGGGTGAACAATCAATGAAGTTCACATTAAGTATGGACTTAGATAAAGACAAAGTTTTGGAACGATACAAGAATCTTCAAAAACAAATGGGTCAAGTACACACTCTATTGATGGAATCAATGAATCTACATCATATAGATTCAGGGATTTACCCAAGAAATTGTATTGAATTTTTTGTTAACGAAGCAGTATCATATTATGTTTTGAGGACATCAATTTGGGAAGATGACAAAGAGCTGAAAAAGATGCCTGACGAAATAAAATTAAGACTTTCAAAGAATCGTGGGTACGTAGATGTATTTGTAGATGGTAAACTTTCAGAAGAAAAGAGGGTAATTAGATAATGACTGGCAGATTTCAACCAACCATTGGTGATTCCGGTTCTTATCGTTGTGAGTTATGCAAAGATTTCTTCAAAGTATTAATACAAACTAAAGATGCAGTTTCATGTTGTGTAAATTGTTATGAAAAGAAATTTGGAAAGGAAGTCACCAAAGAGGCAATAGCAAAACTTCCAGAAGATTATAAGAAAACTGCAAGAAGTCCACTACCTGAACGAGATCTTTCAGACTTTGAATTAACAAATGAATTATTTAACAATTCATACAAACTTTTCAAGTACAGAGAAACAATAACAGATGTATTTGAGGTTGCAAAAGATATTGGATTATCAGATGAAGAACACATGCAGTGTTTTGATTTTCTAGAAAGATTGAAAGAATTAACCTCTGATGAGATACAAAATGTTGGAAGAAAATTAGCCAACCTTGATTCTCTGACTAACTCAGTAAGATTGCCACAGTTAATGGAGATGGTTGAAAGTTCCAATCAATATGCATTAAAGGAAAAATATGGCATGTGTACAAGATGTCTTGTAAGACCATTAAAAGATGCAAAAAAATCAAGAACTGAAGATATTGAAATCTGTTCTCAGTGTGCAATGGAAGAGGTTGCAAAAGATCTTGAAAACAGACCAGAGATGACAAGAGAGCAATATGAAGAGTTTTATGAATCTGTTAAAGATTCACTTCCTTCAAAACACATGGATTTTCTTAGAAGTTTAATTGATGAAGAGATCAAAAGAGGAACACCAAATGATCTAATAGAAAATATAATAATGCAGAGACTACATCACATTGAAAAACATCCAGTTGACTTTAAGGGATGGTGTCATTATTGTCACGCATTCTTCAGATCATCATTAATTCCAGATGAAATTAGAGCATCATTAGAATCATGTCCTGCCTGTGTAAACATAGTTCAGAGACAGGAATTACCAAACGAGTTGATTGGTCAACATCTTAGAAGTCATATCAAAAGACAGCATAAAGATATTTACAAAAAAATCAAAGCACCAGATTCAGACTATTACCAATGGGATTTTATCACACCAGAAGAAGATGAACGAAGAAGGGCAAAAAGATTTTTCGAACAGAATCCAGATGCAGACTCAGAGGATTATGAAAAAGAAAGAACAAAGTTCATCAAAAAACATTATCCAATGACAAGAATAGAACCGAATGAAGAAGATCCAAGTTCAATTTTTCCAGCAATGGATGAGTACACAATGGCTCCAAAGAACCTTGACATTGATCCACAAGTATTTCATAAAGCAAAAAAAGAATCAGAAGCAGTTGCAAGATTATTTACTGAAAAATTAATGAAGTTAGACAAAGAGATGGATGACTTTCTTAGAGAAAAGGGAGCAAGTGAGCAATGGATCAACAGTCTAAGATCAAGAATTCAATCAATGAAACCAGAACAAGTTCTAGGATTGAAAGAAGATCTCGAAGAGCATTTTCTAAAGCATGCTACAGGTCAAAAAATTAATCCAGAAAGACCAGTTGCAAACAATCTTGCAAAAGACATGCTTGCTTGTACGGTTTGCACAGAAATTAGCCAAGATGCAAGAAGAGGTAACATTGATGCTAATGAATACAACCAAAAATTCAGGGCACATATTATTGAAAAACATCCAGAATTTTGCATATACATTGGAAATGGCACAGATAAGGACTTCAAAACATTAGTACATTACACAGACGATTCAGAGGAACAAAAAATTGCAGATAAGATTTTACGAGCATTCTATCTTAAACTAACAAAAACAAAAAAACAAACTATTCCAAGAGCAGAATATACAAGTTGGTTAGGTCAGATAGTTACAAGTGGTTTTGAATCAGAAGGGCATCCACCTGATACTAAAAGTGAGTTTTTCCATAAGGTAATGAGAATTGTAAAACTTGACATTGATAGCAGACTAGAGTTTACAAGTTATGATCCAAGCAAGAAACTAAAACCAAGAAAGTCAGGAGAATACAAACCGAGAAAGGAATATGCAAAGTATGAAGATTTCCAGAAATTCCTCAAAGATAATAACATTAAATCAATCAGAGACTTTATCAGATTCACAGAAACAGAACAAGTTCCAGAAAACATTCCAAAGACGTTAAAAAGTGCAGAAGGATATTATAGACATCAACAAGTTTGGAAGGGTTGGTCATCTGCATGTGGAATACAACGAAAGGAGGCAATGACCAGAGAAAAAATTGATGAGATTCTTGATCACATTTTAGAAAACTTTGAAGCATTCATGAGTTTAAGTGATGCATTACTCCTATACTGGTTTGATTCCTTTGGACTCTTTGGAACAAAAGATCCATTAAAGAACGCATTCTTCAAAAACTTCATCGAGTGGAAGGATCAAGAACAGGGAAGAAAAGCACTATACGAATGGCTCACAGACAGGGACTTTGAAAAAGAACATTATGGATTTACTCTAGTTCAAAAAACGGATGAGACAAGAGAAGATTTTCTTTCAAGACAATATGCAAGTACAAAGCCAAAGAAGGAACACTTGTTCAGAACTACAACTGAATCAATTGATGACATCCTACATTCATCAAAAACATTTGATCCTGTTGATTACAAAAAGAATCCAAAACTATTCAGCATATTTGTTGACTTTGTTGTTGACAGATTGATGATGTCATACATTGATAATCAAAATCAGCAATTCAATATGAAAAAGAACGGTCAGAAATTTAATGACACTGTAATTGATAGATTCAAGGACATGAGAAAAATAATTAAAAAATTAGACTATAAACAAAAAGAGTACAAGGGATTAGAACCAACTTTGCTTCAGTGTTATGGAGTCTACAAAGCAAGAAAGAAACTTGGCTTCCTTAACATGTTTGGTACAGGTACAGGAAAGACAAAGATTGGATTTATGCTAGCAAAACACATTGGAGCAAAAAGAGTCTTTTGGGTCTCACCATACAATGTAGTAAATCAAACAAACGAAATGTGTCTAACTGATTATCCAGACTCTATCACGACTTCAGTTCTTGATAATAAAAAGAACAAAAGAATTCCAGACTCATACATCAATGATCAGACTTCACAAAAGAAAACGAGGTTCCACTTTATCAATTATGAAAAATTCAACAACAAGACTAACGGTAAAAGCATAATCAACCAACTCAATGATACAAAGATTGATCTAATTGTTCTAGATGAAGGTCAGAGAGTAAAAAGCAGAAAGGATGAATCAAATGTTACTGAGAGAACATCAAAATCATCAAACACCAGACAGAATGTTTTAGAATTGGTAAGACAACTCAGAAAGAAAAATCCAAACATGAAGGTCTTGGTTCTGACTGCAACACCAATCATCAACAGTATCAGAGAGGCAATGTCGATTTATGAAATCCTAACAAGTTCAACATTAAACATGTCAGGAGCAAATAACATTAAAAATGGAATGAGAATGTATGTTGAACTCTTGCCATACTCTGTAAGATTTGAACAAAAATACGACATTGACATCATACAAAAACCAATTGTTTGTGAAGGATTCCTACCAGATAACATGAGTGAGGAAACAGGGCAAAAACTTTCTTGGTTAGAAATTGAACAGATTGCAACAAAGTACAGAATACCACCAATGCTTGAAGAGGCAAAAAGAATCATGAAAGAAGATCCTAATGCAAAGATCCTAATTTACACAGACCTGAAAACAGGAATAATAGATCAATTGGTAGAAGCATTTGGTGAACATAAAGAATTCAAGATTGGAATTTTCAGTGGAGATGACAAGACTGGAATGGTCAAAGACTTGGGATTTGTAGATGGAAAAAGAAAGTTCTTCAATCCATTTGTAAAGGGAGATGTAAATCTCTTAATCGCAACAAGATCAATTGCAGTTGGAATAGACGGAATTCAATCTGTATGTAATCACATATTCTTTAATGGTCTTGTATGGACTTGGGCAGACTTTGAACAAATTAGAGGAAGGTTGGTAAGGACTGGACAGATAAAGGATAAGGTTTTCGTTAACATGTTCTTCTCAACTATCAACGGATACCCATACGATCTGAATCTCAAATACAAACGAATCATCAGAAAGAAAGGACTTGGTGAACTCGTCAGAGATGGAAGATTACCAAAGGACATCGATACAGGAGTAACAAAACAAGAAAAGAAAGATTTCATTGAGACATGTTTTAAGAACAGAATTTCTGGATTCCCTACAAAAGAAGAATTAGAATTAAAACACTCTGAGATTGCCCAACAACAAATCGAAACAGATGTAGAAGAACTGCAAGAAGAGTTTCCAGAAATAGATAATGGAGGATTCAACAATGAGTAAAAAATCAATGACTAAGAAGGAATATGATCAGATGCAAGTCAAGGTTGACAAAATGAAATTCAAATTATCTGAAATCAAAAAGAAGAATCCAAAACTTGCACAAAAGATTGCAAAACAATCAGACATAAAGACAGATGCACGAATCAAACTCTCTGCATTAAATTCAGTTATTGGTTACTTGGTTAGAAAGGGTGCTGATTCTGAATTACCAATGGAGATTCTAATTGACATTGCAAACGAATACGAAGGGAAGTTGAAGTGTCGTGATTGAAATAATGATTCGTATATGTAAAAAATGTAAGGTAGAATTAGGTTTTGGTGAAAAGGTGTACTGTGCTAATTGTGAAGATATGGTGGATATAGAAAAAGGAGGAACAAAAAGAAAATGATTCGTTGTCAATTTTGCCAACAGGCTTTTGTGTTGGAAAAATATCTTGCTTCACATATCACAAGCGTACACAAAGAGGAACGAAAATGAGTGAAATAATAATTAAACATAAAGGATATGGTGGAACCAAAAGCATTTGTAAAAAATGTGGCAAGGAATTTCCGATGAAAAGATTACTGAGAGAGCATAAACAATGGGAGCATGCGATATGATGGAAGAGCCAATCGTTTTCATGAATCAAAAAGATTCATGCATTGTATGTTTTAAAGAACCTGAAAAATGGGATAATTCAATTATAGATATAGAATTAATTAAACATCATGTTTCATATTTCCCACAGGTTATTGCGTTTGTTCATTTTAAATGTCATGCAAAGATTCATGATCCAGATCATCCGTTAACTCAGTTCATTCAATACACTAGAGAAGATTCAATAAAATTTTACGAGCAGAAAAAAGAGAAGGAGAAAAAGAATTGAATAATTGTTCAAAATGTGGTCAGACTTTACCAAAACCATTAGATAAAAAAACTTTAGAACACATGGATAAAATGTTAAAGATTTGGATTTCATTATTGATGAAACCAACTAAAGAATTAATTAGCATTGAACAGTTTGATAGGCTCTTCAATCCAAAGGTGATTAAAAAATGAATACTGTTCCGAACCCAATGATTGACCCATCAACTGTTTCTGAATCAGAACCAATCTTAATGGTAGCACTGGCATTGGTATTTCTTACAGGATTATTTGTAGGATATGTTTCTAGGAAATTTAACAAAGCGAGGGAAAAAAATTGGTAGTTTGTAGAAGATGTGCTAATGCAGGTATGTATCAAGGTTGCATGTATTGTGATTGGAAAGACGGTAACTGTAATTTCTGTGATGGAACAGGATACGTTGAGTGCCCATTAATAGAAGAGGATTGGCATAAATGAAACCTAAATGTAATAAACCATATTTCATGAATGATTATCAAACACTCTACTGTGGTAGAGAACAAGATCATAAAGGCAAACATTTTGCAGGAATTGAGTTTAAATGAGAGATCGTATGCAAGAAAAAAACCACAATGTTATTTTCATAAATAATCAATTAGCAGGTGCTTTCTTGTTAATCATCGCTGTGGTTGTACTTATGATAACATTACCATTAACTGAGCAAGATGAAGAAGAAATTGTAGTACAAGAAGCAGTAGTTGAAAAGAAAATAAAATGTCTACCAATTGAATATGAAGTTAAATATACAAGTGGAACCGAATGCAAAGGAAATAGTGTTAGTAGAATATGGTCTAATACTTTGGGATTCAGTAGAACAGATGTCAAACAAATTGTAGGCAGACTTGTTCAGATAGAAACAGGAAATCATATCACATTAGAATCAGGAGAAAGATATGCAATTTCTAATGGGATGTCTGAAATATGGATTGATGATATAGTAAAACTCCATAAAATTAATTTCAAAGCGAACGATTGTGTTTACTCTGCAATAAAATTCGAGAACCGTACAGCGTACTACACAGAAGATTTTCATTTTAAAGATCTAGAAAACTCTAGAACAACTTACACTTTAATCAGTGAAGAAGAGTTAATCGAAAAAAATGAACAGTTCAATGAACTAATTGTAAAATACGAAAAAGAAATTCGTGAACATAACAGATATTGGTATTTCCAAGATGATGAATATGACCAAGATTGTAAGAAGGCTTCAGTATGGGAGATTGAGAAAATTTGAAGGGAGATAAACCAAGATGGATTAGAACTAAAAGTGGTGGTTCAAAAAATATGAGTATTGGTTCTAATTGCAGGTGTTGGATGTGTCAAGCAGTAATGAGATGGGTTGATCAACATCACTTTACTACAGGAAGAAAAAGACAACAGTATGCAGAAAAACTTCTCACATATCTTGCACATAGAATGGGTTACACTAATTGTAAAGTAACAAAATTAGAACAAACACTACCAAAGGAGGAAGATTAAATGAGAATCTTTGTACATAATCTAAAGCAGACCTGTGAGTGTCGTTGGAGTATTTTTTACAGAAATTGGGGAGGTCATCACATCCTACATTTGCTTGGTATTAGAATCACATGGGGAAGAATAAAAAAATGAATCTTGAACCTAATGAATTATCAATCATGAAAAGTTTGATACAAAAGACAAAGGATCATCCAGATGACGTATGGCTAAAAGAATCTTTGAATCAATACATGGAAGATATTAAAACCAAATACAAGATTTCTTTCTCAACTCATAATTTCAATATGGAAACTGGTGAAATAGTTAAGGAGGTACAAAAATGACGACTGTTATTAACAGAAGGAAAATCAGATCAGAAATTCAAATGCTTCAGGTTTTCAAAGACAATTTCATGAGAGACCATAAATTTACAAAATCAAAACGTGAAAAGGTTAGACTAGAAAAAAAACTTGAGAAAGTTGAACTTGCAATTGAATTGAAAAAAGCATCAATCTCTAGAAAGAGACCTGAAAAAAATAAAGATAAACCAAAACAATGCCTGATGTGTGGAAATGAAACTACAAACCCATCTGGATTTTGTGACAGTTATGCAGGATCAATGTTTGGTTGTAAAGAAACTTGGATGGCAGAATATCATTCAAAGCCTACGAAAAAAGAACTCAATTCAAAATGGAGAAATATAAAATGAAAACGATATATCACTTTGATGATTGTACAAAAAATCCATGTATCTGTTTAGATGCTCAAGTTCAAAAAGAACTAAAAGGGATACATGATTGTATAACAAAAACCTATGAAGGATATATCAAAGAAGGTAAAGACAGAGCAAAATATTGGCATAAACAATTACTAAAACACAAAAGAGAGGTAATTAAAAATTGACAGGAACAATTACCTTCAGACATTGTGGGATCTGTGGAAAATTAGTTAAAGAAAAAGATTCATGGATCACTGTACCAACCTCAATTAAGATTGGGGTTTTACAAGTTTGCCAAAGTTACCATTGGGATTGTTTTGATAAGGAGAAGAACCTTTAATGAAAAATTTTGAAAACGTAAAAGTTTCTGGAACCAGAAACCAACGCCTAAAAAATATTGCAACTGCAATTGAAATGGAATTACTTGATATTATACTGAAGGAATTTGAGGATAGAGGCATAAAGGATATTCCAACTTTAGGACTAGCACTTGGAATCTATTCTATCACAATGCAATTTACATCTGAAATTCAAAAACATACACTTCACTTAATGAACAAAGCACAAGCAGAAAATGAAATGGTGAAATCCGATTGGAGGTACGAAAAAAATGACTGATAAAAAAGATAGAGCAAATTACGCACTTCTTTCAGGATTGTTACAAGGTTGGGTCAGTGCATTAAAAGATCCAAAAGAACTTGTTAGAGTTAAAAAAGATATGATAGAATATTCAAAAAAACTTGGAAAATTAGGTGGAGTTGTTTTAAAATGAAAGTAAAACAAATCAAGATTGAGACAGTAAGCCCAAAAAAATACAAAGTGGATTGCAATTACGGAGTGGTTTACGAATTTCCATTTGATGCATTAGATAAAAGCACAATGAGATTAGGTTCTATTGAATGGCATTTGGAACCTTTTACAGAATATTGCAGAAAGGAGAAAAGATATTACATAAACAAACTTTGGGTATGGGCAACTCAGACTGTAGATGAAAGATACAAAGGAAAATTTTTTGAGATACCATGTTTCACTGAGATGATAAAAGGGAATCCACCAGAGATGTTTTCTACAAAAAAAGATGAGGAAGGTTTTCTTCAAAGAGTTTGGGACTTTAAACCATATTCTGATAATGGAAATTATGTTTTAACAGCATATCCAAGACATGAACATAATGTATTAAGGATTGAGGCAGGTAGTTCAATTTTCATTGAACCAAAATTTCTAACAAAGAGGGAGAAAAAATGAGTGAAGAAAAAACTCACAATGGACTGTGTTGTTGGTTCCTTGATAGAGATGATGGAAAATACAAATGTGCAATAAAAGGTTGCAAAAGAGTTTTGGAGAGGAAACCTGATGAATAGAAGAAAAGGATTAGCATGTGATGTAACATTCCATTTTCTAAAGTGGGATATTATTACTAAGGAGAAAAAGAATTGAACCCTGATTCAAAGAAAGAAATGTTATCAAAATTAGATGATGCACTTACATTAAACAAGTTGAATAGAAAAAAAATGTTAGAAGTAAAGAAGGAATTGGAAAAGAAATGAAAACGATTGAACAATACAATAGAGAAATGTTATTTATAACTGCTGAACCTAATCCAAAAAAAATTGATAGAACGGTCTGTGGATTTTGTGGTAGTAAAAACATAGACATTCCAGATCCAGAAGAAATTTGTCAATGTGTAAAATGTAAAGACTGTCTTAGAACAGAAGGAACATGGTGTAAGTATCAATGAGTGTGGATATTTTTGAGTTTAGAATGTCAGGAGATCCTCATTGTTGGGAAGGCTTAGTTGATATTAGAGAAATTTCAGTAGACGAAGTAACAAAAACTGTTTTGCTAAAGATAGATGGAGACAACAATAAAACAAAAGCAAGAGAACAGATACAATTCCACATGAGACCTTCAACATTTGAAGAATTAATTGAAGGCATCAACAGAATTATGCCTCAATACAAGGAGATGAAAAAAAATATACAATAAAATAATTGATAATCTGTTTTTGGGAGAATTAAATGATGTTCCATTATACATCAGAGATTTTCCAGAGGGAGAAATTCTATGTGTATTAGAAAATAGACCTATGCAAGAACCAGAAAAAGCATTTCAGATACCAGTAGTTCATGAAAAACATGGAACAATTAGAGTTCATGAAGAACAACTTGCTCATACTTTTACTTTCATAAATCGTGTTTTGAAGGACAAAAGTGATTTATTAGTTCACTGTTTGGGAGGATTTGAAAGATCACCATTAGTTATTGCATATTTTCTTTCAAAAAATTTTGGTATAACACTTGATGATGCATATAAAAAAGTCAAACAAAAAAGACCTCAAATAATGAACAGGAGTGATTGGATAATTGGAGTGAAGAATTTTGGGTAGCGATTATCTCTTTAGTAAAAGTGGAAGATTCCAAATTATTATCAATTTTGAAATGAAGGATGGTCAATTCGTTAAAAGACCAATAATAATTGACGGTAAACCAGAAGGAAAAATCTACATTGAAATTGTTGAAGGAACAGGAAGAGGGATTAACAAATGATGGTGGTTATGAAGAAAGCAAAAAGACCAAACTTTTCAGACGTTGAACAACCAGAACACATCTATGATTACAGATGTGCAACCTGTCATCAAGAAGTAAGACAACCTTATCTCAAAGAACTTTGGTATCATGTGTATAATTTTAGAGATGATCCTTATGGATGCCAAAATTTAGTTCCTAGAAAATACAAACCATTTGATAAATGGAACTGTGATCATGACTATAGATTTTCAAAAGATATGACAAAGGCATTGAAGTGTATAGAGTGCAAATTTCCTTTAAGATTTGATATGATAGATACTGAAGTGTATTGCTGTGACAGATTCTATTGTAACACATGCAAAAAAGAATTCAAGTTAATGAGTGCACATATCAAAAACCACAAGAGAAAACCATTTGAGTTTAGGGTGTTGAGAAATTGAAAAAACTTGGTAAAAAGAAACTGGCAGAGATGGAATTCAAGATAGATTCAATGATGTCAAATATGCTAGCAGAGAATCCAGAAATTAGAACGTTTTGGGAGTTGATTAACATAAAAAAACAATTGAAGAGGTTGGCAAAAAAGAAATGAATCTTAAAGTAAAATGTGGTTATTGTGGTGAAGAATTCTATTCAGGTATTTATCATGCATTTGTACATATTACAAGAAAAATTTTTGGAGGGAAAAAGAAATAATGTCAGATACAGGAAATCCACCACCTGATTTCTATAATAAAAAAAGTAGGTTATTGATTGTTATTCCA
>SDBV01008675.1_pt1 | contig 13661 bp, 17 predicted proteins | sample 2277081 | NCBI WGS metagenome assembly SDBV01 (sample SAMN10402039, study PRJNA504765) | marine sediment metagenome | isolation source: marine sediment core GS10_PC15, 223 cmbsf | place: Arctic Ocean: Southern Knipovich Ridge | collected 2010 | reverse complement strand
AAGGATGAAATTTTTTCATTCATACTTGTATAATTAAAAAATAAATTAGTATAATAGGATGATAGTTGTAAAATTCCATAATAAAGTAATACTGGTTGATTAATTGGATGGACTTTGTCTACATTCAAAATATAGTTAAAACCAGATATACCTTGATAAGAGATAATTCTACAAATTTTGTCTATTTCTACTTCTGATAATTTTTAATTGTATTATACTAATTTTTCAAATTATATAAACGCGTTAATCTTATGACTGTTTTCTTGAATAATATTAATGTTACAAACAGGATATGCATTTATTACCAGTATGAGAAAACAAGAGCCCGTAGAAATTAAATTTCCATATATAATATAATTAAAAACTAAATAAAATGAAATGGTCAAAAGAAATCAAACATTCCCAGCATTGTTCCTTCAAAATAATCTATACCGAGATCTCTAGATCCCTTAACTGAAAAGTTTAAAAACAGAGTTCAGAATATATATCACAATACATGAAATTTATCAGAAATTCAAGGTTTGATAAAGAATGGTTGATCTAGAGCTAAAATTCGTAATCAGACTAACTAATAATGACTTTTATAAAGGACCACTTTTTCATAGGTGGCTACCTAATAATGAAACTGATACCATAGTTCTTGGCAAGCATTTCAATATAAAAGTTTGGTTTGAGAGGAGAGGTTTTATAAGGAATTCATTTATTCATTATGAATTAGATAAACGTGAAATAAATAATGAATTAATCCCCAAACAAGCTGTTCTCGATGGGGGGTTTTTAAGGGGATCTGCTAAGTTTAAAGCATCAGAGGAACAAGTCAGAGCAATTCAAGCAGAAGAGTGTGATAATAATGATTATATTCGACTTGGAAAAGAAATAAATGAACATATCTTACCCCCCATATCAAAATTCATAGATCTCTTACGAGTAGATTTTGGTCAATATTGGATCAGACCGCTATCTGGGTGGGATGCACGTAAAGAATCTCTAGGAGCATATTTTACTTCTATAGGGCTTCATTGGCGTTTAGATACAAATTCAGAATGGAAAGTCTTTCAACCTACTAGAAATATACAAAAAATCACATTGAATGTTCTTTCTGATGAGGGTTATCAAAGATATATCACTCAAGAAGATTGGAATTATCTTAAACAATACACCATTGAGGAACACTTTGAGAATTACAAGCCAAGTCTAGCAAAAACAACCTTAAATAAGGCGCAACAGAGCTGGGATGAATCAAATTATTCAGAAGCATTTATGTCCGCTGTGAGTGCTTTAGAATTAGCAATAACCTCATTTATAAAAAATAGAGTTCCTGCCGACCATACAATTTATAATAGATTAACTAACGTTTTTAAAGGGAAAAAGCCAAAGATTACCCTGGCTGAACAAGTTATTACTATTTTTTCAATAAAGAAAGATTTCGAATTAGATCTTATTGAAAAAGCTTTAGATGGTATTGTAATCCGTAATGAAATTATACACCGTGGTGAAGAAAAGGCAACTGAAAATAATATTAATGAATTTAAAGCCTTATTGAAGTGTGTACAATCCTTAATTTTTGAACCACATTTCAAATATCCAATATTTACAACATCAAATAAAACTGGATAATCAAATAAAAAACAAATTACTTTAGTGACATAATTTAAAATAATCTTTTCTGTAATCGAAGGGAGGCGTACTCCCTTATATATCTTTGCTCAAAAAATCTTAGAGATAGATTTTTTTTCTTTAAATAAGTGTTAAGGATTGATGAAATGTTCTACTTTTGCCCCGTTTTGTATTGCCAGGGTATCAAGTTTGCCATAAATTTTCTGATATTCTTCATTATTTAAGAACTGTTTTAATTGTTCAGGAGAAGAAAAATTGAGAATAATGGTAATACTATTATCAGGAATGTGTTTTTTATGATATTTTTTAGACATTTTTATTTCTCTTATTCAATGTTTTAGAGCCTTATAATAACAAATGAAATCAATTATTTATAAATATTACTGATTGTTAACATTTAGTAATAATTAGTAATATTTATATACAAACATTACTATTTTTATAATTAACATAAATTGTATCTGATGGTGAGAAATTATTTCTGAGACAGATTGTTATATTCAAATTATTGAAACGTATGAAAGTTGTTGTCAAGATAAAAAAAATATTGTAAAATATGTCAGTAAAGAACTGCTAAGATTAATGGACGTTTTAAAAAAGACTGGTAATAAGAAATTAGTAGAAAATGGATTATTACTTACTCTTTACCTTTATGATTTAATTCTTGACGATCCTCATGAGTACAATAAAATAGGGTATAATATTCATGATTTATTGAAATTAAATGCTCAGCAAGAAAAGTCTGACTATTCTGTATTTAAAGAGATATATCAAAACATATTAAAAAATGAGTTTCTTCCTAATTAAATTGCATTACAATGCAATTGTAATCTATTGATTCAGTAGCATAAGTAGCATAAGAAAGTTTTTCTTTAAGTAAATCAACTTCTTTTTTATCTATTGCGTATATTTCATTCTTAACCTTTTCCCGTGTTAATTTCCATTCCTCCAAATACATCACTACACTAGATTAATTTACATATGTAAAGAAATTTAAGACTATAAAAATATATATTAAGTTACGCTCCTGAATTTCTAATAATTTCTCTTTATCATAATAATATATTCATTATTCCTTAGAAGTTTATCATTTTTGAACCTAAAATTGACGACGAGAATTCTATTAGATCAGATAACACATATTAATAGTTTGAGATAAAATTATAAAAAAGGAAGCTTTAAGGATGGGATACCCTTTAGACCTTCTAAATGAAGAGTTAGCAATATGAAGTCTGTATAAAGTAGATTGATGATAAGACTGATCTGCCTGATCTTTTATAATTTTATCTCCTTTTTAAAAAAAAACTAATAATGTTGAACGAAGTAAAAGAGGAGAAAACCTTAAGGGCAAGAAAAATAATTATTAAAGTAGAAATTGACGAATATAAATACAAAGATTCCTGACGTTAAAGACTTGTTATGGAAAATTACATTACAAGTCTTTAAAAATAAACCATTAACAAATAATCTATTTTCCACAGATATTGGGAAACAATTAATTGAAAAATTAGATCAAGAGACTGATATTTCTAAATTTCAATGGAATTTTAAATCTAATGGAAGTAGAAATTTATTACAATCTTACTTTATTCCACACTTTCTCAAAAAATGCCTTAATATAGTTAATTCTAAATATGACGAGTTTTCAAAACTATTTGAAATTTTAGAAAAAGAAATACTATTATCTAATGATTTCACATATAGATTAAAAATTCCAATTTTTAGAGTATGGTTTCCTGAGAATGTGAAAATTATATACTTCGATAAAAAACATCATTTAAGAGATATTAGAGAAGAGGAATTGCCATATGGAGAAAAAGAACCGTTATGCAAATTCAAAGATATCCCAAGTAGTTGGTCAAGATTTAGGGAAGAACAACCTGAAGCTAGTTTCGAAATCGAGTTGAGAATCCCGAAAAGATTGAATCATGAGGCTGTTTATGAGCCAAATTTCACACCAACAGCTCCTTTTAATCCTCTCGAAGGAACTAACCCTATTTTAGAAAAGGTTAGAAGTCTTTATGCATTTTTCTTAATTTATAATCCACTTTATAGTATTCGCCCATTTACTATTGGAGATAAATTTTTTGTTAAATTGCCACCTTTTTCTTTGGATTATCAAGATTTCACTATTCATACTTATAATGAATTTCCTCCTCCTAGTGGCGTATTAGATTTGAGAAATAATAATAAATTGAATGATTGGAAAGATTGCTGGAAAAATAATTACTCCGCGTTCTATAAAAAGTATTATCGTTGGACTAAAGTTGATGAGGATATTAGGATTTTCAGATATGCACTTGAAGTATTAGGTACGATACCTAGTATACATTATGTAAAAATTAAGAATTTTTTAATCATTTCGACTTTAGAGGGTTTACTTTTTCACGAAAAAATTAAAAAAAAACTAAAGATTACAACAAATGAAAAAAGAAGACCTGTTATTCATGCATTCTGTAAAGTATGTGGAGATCAAAATGAATATTGGCAATTTATTTTTCAACGTAAATTTCCACTTAAGATTAAATTAAATTCATATAAAACTGAAAAAGAACTGAAAGAATTACTAGTATGCGCATATGATTATAGAAATAATATTGCTCACCCCAAAAAGATTAAAACCATCAAACTTAAACCAAAAAGTTTATATCCTCCGCTTTCTAATGAATCAGATGAAAGAATTCTAGAAGGTGTTATTTCTAATAATTTTCACTTATTTATTTTATTTCTATTAAAAACTTGGGTTAAAAAAAAGTTCAAGACTGTTGATGAATGGATGGATTATTTATTAAGAATTTCTTGATTAAGAAACATCTTTAGTTAACTGGATCATTTCATCTCAGCAACTCTGATTATTTCTATCTACTGTCTAAATTCGGGAAATTCCTCTTGTTTTTATTTAATTTCGTGAAGACTTTCAGTGGCGTGATGCCCTTAACTTTTTATCAGGTGAGAAGTGTAGATTATATTTATCTTTTGCTAACTTCTGATATTCCATCCAAATTTTTTGACTCTCTACACGCGTAAATTGCATCTTTTTTACAATTCTCGGATCGATATTTACATATTTATAAAAATCTGATATTGGATATGTTCCGATTTGATTACCACGGCCGGAAAGCAGAACAATTACATCATCATCTATATCTTTAACAAATTTCAAGAATTTAATTAAAAGATCTGTGTATGTTCTATTTTTTTTAGTAAGCTTTCTTATTTTTTTAATCAGGTCTTCTGTTAAATCTGAATATAAAAGAAAAAAAGAAGAAACAAGTAGAGAACAAAATCTTAAGAAAGCGTTAGGGATTAGAGCTGAAAAAATTCCAAAAATGTAAAACCTTAAAATATCTATTATGAACTAATTATATTAATTAAATTCAAAAATTTAAAAGAAAATCCAATGTCTTCAGAATTTGGACAAAATTTAGAAAACTATGTAGAAGTAATATTAAAATTGGGTCTTAATCTACAAAAAGGACAACGTTTGTTGATTGGAATATTGGGTATTGGTACACCTCTTCTTGAATTAGCTCCATTTGTCGAATTAATTACTAAGAAGGCATATCAAATGGGTGCTAAATTTGTTGAAGTAATATGGAATGATCCACAATTACATTTGATTAGATTCCAGCATGCTCCCCGAGATTCTTTTGAGGAATTCCCAACATGGATAAGTAATGCATACCTTGAGTTTGCAGAAAAAGGTGATGCTATACTTCAACTTTGTGCTAATATCCCCGATTTATTCGTTGACCAAGATCCTGAACTTATGGCAATTAGAAGTAAGACTGCTGCAAAACATTTTAAACCTTTTAATGATTTAAGGAGTAAAAATGCGACGAATTGGACCGTAGTTGCTGCACCGGTTGATGGTTGGACCGACAAAGTTTTCCCTGATCTTCCCCCAAATAATCGAAAAGCTAAATTATGGGAAATAATTTTTGAGATTTGCCGCATCAAGTATGATGATCCAGTTTTAGCTTGGCAAGATCATATAAATCAACTCGCCGTTAGAAGCAATTATTTAAATCAAAGGCAGTATGTAGCTCTGAAATTAGTGGCTCCTGGAACAGATCTTAAGATAGGTTTACCTAAGAGACATATTTGGCTAAGTGGTAGCATGACTAACCAGAATGGTATTGATTTCACTGCTAACATACCAACTGAGGAGGTATTTACTCTACCTCACAAAGATAAAACTGAAGGAGTTGTAACCGCGACTAAACCTCTTTATTATAAAGGGAGTCAAATTGAGGATTTTACACTAACTTTCTCAAAGGGAAAGGTTATAAAGGCAACTGCTGTTAAAGGTCAGGAGTTCTTAGATCAGTTTATAAAATTTGACGAAGGTATGAGCCGTTTAGGGGAAATTGCCCTTGTTCCACATAGTTCTCCCATCTCACAGTCCGGATTACTCTTTTACAATGGGTTAATTGATGAGAATGCTTCTTGTCATATTGCTCTTGGTAGGGGTTACAGTTTTTGCTTGGAAAATGGTGAGAAAATGTCTGACGAGGAATTTATGACTGCTGGGGGAAATGTTAGTCTTATTCATATGGATTTTATGATTGGTTCGGGAGAAATGAATATTGATGGATTCACAGAAGATGGAACAGCTGAACCAATAATGCGGAAGGGAGAATGGGCTTTTGAGGTTTAATTTGAATTAAATTACATTAATTTTTCTAAATCCATTTCATTCTCTTTATTTCTTTTTCGCTTGATATAAATTGTTCGCAAGTTATTAAAATCTGCTTTAAAACAGGTTTGACATTCTTCCTCTTTATCAGGAGTTGCAGGATCAACTCGAACTTCGTAGCCAATTGATTCATACAGTTCTACATATTCATTTACTCTATTTTCTTCAATTGTGAAACCCCTCTCCCAGTCTTTCCCTCTCGTTGGAAGATCAAGATCTTTTTTGTCGTTGCTTTTTTCTTTATCCGAAGCCATAATAGGTCTGTGTCATTTTCAATTCCAAGAGAGAATCAAAATCTAATATTTTATCTTTTAACTCGTTAAGACTTGATTGAAAATCTCCTATAGCTTTTTCAACTTGTTCATTTAAAGATTCTTCCATTTTTAATAAATCTCTTAGTATTTTGTTTGAATTTTCTAAGTATGATTCGAAATTACTAAGGTTATGGAAAAATAAATAATTATTCGGAAACAATTGGGGCTTTTATTGGGGCTTTTATTTTTTTGATACCTTAAAGAGAATCTATTTCTCATTTCCTTTTAGATATATTTTTATTTTGCCGATTAGTTTTTTTATCATTACTTTTCTTTAACTTTCCAATCGTGTATTCAAATTTATGTAAAGTATAATTAGCTTTATTTAATCTATCAAAATTTTCTTTATTGAAATATGCAAGTTTTACTTTTCCACCTCGGTTGAAAAAGTATCTTTTTCTCGCATTTATTATATTTGAAATTAACCAATGACAAATTATAATCTTTTCAAAATCAATCTCATAATCAAATGATTTAAATATTTTCTTTATTAGCCCCTTATCATTATATAAGAAAGCAAAAGTATTATCTGAGCTAAATCTATGAATCGGTATCATTTTATTTTCTTTTAATCCTCCAAATTCTACTCCCATAGATGTTTGAAAAAATTTTAATGAATGTTTATAGGCATTATATTCATTTCTATCAGTAAAAGTTTCAGCGAAAATTACAAGTATTTGTTTAATTTTCTCAAAATTTTCTTTTATTTCTTTAATTGGAAGTTCTTCTAATCCTAAATAAAAAATGTAATGAATTAATGGTATTTCTTTCTCTGAAGGTAATTTAATTTGTTTATCTAAAAATTCAATTTCTCCTTTACTTATCTTTTCAATTCTTTTATATGTTGCTCTTGAAATTCTGTATGAAAGGGATAAATACAGCCATAATTTTTTATCATCTCTTTTTTCTAAGGTAAATATTAGCTCGAATAGTGTTTCAATCATTTGAAAAAGAGTAAAGTGTATTTCTGCTTTAAGCATTTTAATACAATCTTCTTCTATTACATCACCTAAATCTTTAAGGATTACATTTTTGATAGAATCAAAATTTTCAATTATATTTTTTAGCATATTTGCCTTGTATATCCAATGGTCTATCGGATAATACTTATAAAATTCTAAAATTTCATCCTTTTTTTCTATATTTGCCATTTTAACCTTTTAATGATAGCTTTTTCTTTTTACAATAATGTGGATATAATTAAAAACTGCATTATTAATAAGCGAATAGAGACTATTACAAAACTAATTTAAAAATTGATTGGAGCAAAATTAGGATTGACAAAAATATAAAAGTATAATAATAATTTTATTATTTATGGGTAAAAAAGTTAAAAAGACAAAGGAAAATATCTCAAATATTCCCTCCAAAGACGGAAACTATAATCTTTTTAATAGAAAAGAAGAAATTGTCTATACTGGGCAAGGAAATATAAAGGATAGAATCTCTACTCATTCAAATGATCCAGATATGCCATTCACATCATATTCATACAATCTAGAACCTTCTGCTCGAAAACGGAATGAGAATGAAGAAAAGAGAATAAAACGTCATAAACCTCCTCTGAATAAGCAAAAAAAATAATGTTGTCTTGATTTTAAATTATAGAATCTCTAGAAATTATCCAAGCTAATAGGCTCTCTATTTATTTAAATATTTGAATTCTTTTTTATTTACTATAATGTTAAGATTTTTGAGGTAAATTTAATTATGCCAGATGCAAAATTTCTTGAAGAATATGCACTCTATAGAAAATTTGATTTTCCTATAAAAAGAAATATAAAGCTTTTACCTATTAGCTTTAATGAATTTCCAATAGTTAATTTAAATATGTATTGCCCAAATTGTAATAACATCCGAACTTTTAAATTTAATTATAAATACATTCATAAAAAAGAAAAACAATTATTTATTAAAAACATAGATGATCATTTTCAGATAAAGTATGACTTTTCAAAAAAGGCACAAAGACTTTCTTCTCAAGTGTTAGAAGAAAATGATATTGTTAATCTAAATTATATTTGTGCATCTTGCGAAGATTACTATCGGTTTTTTGCTATAAAAATGGGGAAGGGATTGAAAACTATTGAAAAAGTTGGACAATTTCCCGCATGGGATATAAATATTGAAAAGAATCTAAAAAAGATATTAAAGGGATATTCTGAAAATTATAAAAAAGGTAAAACATGTGAATCTCAAAGTTATGGAATAGGGGCTTTTGCTTATTATAGGAGAATCGTTGAAGACATCATTGGAGAATTACTAGAATCGATTCCAGACTTAATGAGTGGGGAAGAATTAGAAAAATATCAAGTAGCATTAGAAGAAGTAAGAAAAACTAAAAACACTACAGATAAAATAGCACTTGTAAAAGACCTATTACCAGCAATATTAAAACCAGAACAATATAATCCTTTAAAAACGATACACGATGCTTTAAGTAAAGGGTTGCATGGAAGAACAGATGAAGAATGTTTAGAAGATGCAGAATCAATTAGAACTTCATTATTATTTCTTGTAGATTCTATATTGAGTCGAAGGAAGGGGCAACAAGAATACACGGAAAGTATGAAAAAAATTCTAGAGAAACAACGGAAGAAATTAATAAAGGACAAAAAACAACAAACTAAGAAAATTGCAGAAGAAAAAGGGAAAGTTAAAGAAAAAAAGGCATAAGAGAAGAAAAGCAAAAACGTAATTCTATAGAAGAAGAAGCTGTAGAAAAAAGAGAAAAAATAAACAAATTTTCTCACTCTAGTTGTTTAAAAAGTTCGTATTGTTAACCTTTATTTGATAATTATTATGTTCGTATTTTATAATTCTTAGTCAATTTTTTTTGATTCAATTTTTCTTAATTTTTTTTCTTTATAATATCTGATTGAATCTATCAATTTATTCGACTCTTCTTTCCAACCAATACTTTCAAATCTCTTTTTAACTTCTCTATAAATTTCTATTATTTTTTCGTACGGACAATCAAGATGAAGGATGTTACCCCTTTTTATCTCTTGTTGGTATTCTTTTGCTATTCTTTCAGCATTACTAATCATATTAAAAATTTCTTCAGACTCTTCAATTGCATAAATCGATGATTTCCTTTTTCACATCCGCAACGCTCTGAGTTGCAAATATTACACCATAATCCCGTTTCCTCCCGCGGTGGACAACTTCATCCAAGAATTTTATAATACGCTTCTGATATTCCAAATCTGATTGTGATTTCGATTTAGGAAGAAGTCGTTGAATCTCATCCAAAAAGAAAACCACATTGATTTTCTCTTTCCCTTTTAAAGCTCGTTTATGTAAAATTTGTTAGACCAAGTTTGAAGGAAAATATTGATTTAATATTGAAGATTGGTGGGATTCCCGTTTTAGCCCATGCTTATCGTGGACCAAGAAGAAAAGCCTTATCTGATAAACAAGTATTCGATTTAATTCATATATTAAAGAGATACGGTTTAATGGGAGTTGAAACACATCACTTTTTTCATGTTGCAGAGCATAGATATGAAAAATTATTGAAGATATGCAAGAAACAAAACCTAATTCACACAATCGGCAGTGACCATCACTCATCAGCAAATTTACATGAAGGGATTACTGATAACGATAAGAGAATTAGGGTATTTAGCACAATTAATTGTGATTTCAATGAAATTATTGATTTGTGTTTAAATGACTCTAATTAAGGTATTAAAATTAGAAATCAAAATTAAATTTAGAAGAAATTTTATCCATTTCTTAGCGACAACATTTTCAGAGCAGTTTCTAATAATCCATCTTCCGGTATATACGCCATAGCAGACCCACACCTCCCTGTGCAAACCCAAAACTCCTTTTTAAATTATAGGCTTAACATATATCAATATGGCCAAATCTCTAAGCCGTGTATAGAATTTCTAACATCTCTTGATAATCTTATGGCTTTAATTGCATTTTGGTTTCTAAACTGATATACTGAGATGGTTGCAGGTGAACTTCCACCGACGATTATATCGTTTTGATCTACACACAATCCTCTAGCAAACCTTTGTCTAGCATAGCCATCAGGTAAAGAACTATTAATTAATTCTTCATTATTATATTTTATGATTTTAAAGGATTCAATGATTTTCCCATTTGTGTCCTTATATGTAATTAGATTAGCTTTTGTATCACACATTAATACGCCATTTTTATATGGTCTTATATTATGATTCCCTAAACTACCTCGTGAAAAACAGGCTAATTTATTCTCCTTAATATAATAGCAATTAATCGTATGGGTACCGCTTATATATATCGATTCATTTTCCTTCCACACACTATTAATATGATGAACATCCAATTGTGTTGGACCTTTTTCTGTGGTTGGATCAAATGAGATTAGTTTGGGTTTGCTATTTTTTGGTTTTGAGGTAATAAATTTAAAAATATCTTCAATTTTATTTTTAAGAAATTTATTTGTTATAGTTTCTATAAATTTTCTCTCAATCTTTAAAATTAGTCTTAGAAACTTACCAGGTTTTAAATGGTAACCCTTAATAAAAGATTTGGAGTTTAAATCATATTCTAAAATAGAATTAAAGCGAGTGGATGTGATATAAAGAATATTACCTTCAATAAAAATTTCATGACATGCCTTTAGATAATTTCCTTTAATAGTTTCTAGCAAACTAAAGTTTTTATCAAAGACGAGAATTTTTTCAGATGATGCCACATAAATAAGATCACTATTAATTGCTATACCTCGTAACCCTCGATCGTATCCACGTTCTTTCCAACTTATTGAATCTTCTTTCCAATCAAGAACCTCCTGAAATTTATCAGTATTTAAATCTACTAAGTAAATTTTCCCATGGCTTTCTCCTCTTTGAGCACAACGTACAACTGTACTACATATAACCTTAGGTAATTTATAATTCTTCCATCTTAACTTGTCATTATTTTCAAATATTTTTATCACCACACTCTTACCTAACATCTAAAGACTGGATTACAATTGAAAAAAGAAGGTGGTATAATTGTGGACTTAATTGAAAGATTAAGTTAGTATACATTCATATTGATATTATGTACTCATATTAAAAATATTTATATTTTCAACCAGCTCAAATTTTCAGACAAATCAGTATTCAAGATAGAAAATTAAGAGTTTATTTTTTAATTATGAATAGAATTTTTTCAAAATTTTTTTACTTTTTGAATAAATATGGATAGTATTGAAGACTAACTTTGAATATTGGAAAAATTAGGAATTACTTAAATTAAAACAAAACATTAAATTAATGAAAGATGAAAGCGGGCCGGAATAATTGCAAATGATAATCTTGCTATAGCTTGCGATGAATGGAACTTATTTGAATTTAGGTTAAATCGACTAAATGATCCTTCTGAAAAGAATGCGAAACCAAAAACTATTCAGCATGAGAAGGGCACATTGGTAGAAGCCATTTATGGTGTTATATATTTGGAATTTGGATTTGAAGAGTTAATTAGAACAATACCCTTGATTCAGTGAGATTCTAACTAAAGGTTCTCCAAAATTTCAAGAAGTGAATGTAAAATAATAATAAATGGAAAGATTGAAATCAAGACCGCTATTGGTGAAGAAACCACTAAGAAAGCTACTGAGTTTAAAGTTGCCGAGAAGATTTTTGTTTATTTATTTCTGACCAACTTCCTGATAAAAATGTTATAAAGTCATCATTACATGAATTACTTATTATCTATCAAAGAATTTCATAATTCCAAGAAATTTGATATCATCTATATTATATTTCTCATAAATCTCGGGCGTATTAATTCCAAGAATCCGCGATTTAATATTTTTATAGCTCGCAATTCGCATTACTGGTAAATAATCCTTATCACTGCTCACGATAACAAAACCTCGAATCTCACACCTTTCAAGGATTTCTACTCCGTTAGCAATTAGATAATTATCAATTCTTTTTTTTTGTTTATATTAATTATTAGAAATAGTTATTCGAATTTTTATAAAAGGAACAGTCTTTGATTTATCAATTTTAACTACTTTTCCAGATAAAAATATACCAGAATCCATTTCTGGAGCAAGAATTTGAGCATCCTCTTTAGGGATATAACCAATTAACTGATCTGACCAAAAGATCCCTATAGCATTTCGATCTATAATATTATCATAATCCCTTGATATCTTAACTTCGTCATTTAGTTTTATTTGGGCAGCTATAAATTTTCTATTATTATATTGGATTCCTCGGACATCAATTATTCTTGGAAGGAAATAATCAATGTTTTTATAATCCTTAAAAAATGGATTAATTCCTGAATAAAGGATTAATTTTCCTACATCCTCTAATAAAGCACCCTTTAAATTATAAACATTCTCTAGATCTTCTATACTTATTGTATTTATCCATTCAAGAAATTTCTCATATGTGATTCCATCTTGGGATTCTCGGAAAGATAATGCAATTTTGCTAGCAAGGTTTCGGGAAGGAATTCCAAGAGACAATTTTGCTAGCAAGGTTTCGGGAAGGAATTCCAAGAGACATTGCCCAACATGCTATTGGATCCGGAACACCAAATTTTATCATTGAGGGAAAAAATTTAATGAATAATGAAACTTCTGTAGGTTTAATTTCTAATATTTCAATAGCAATACGAATATAACTTGAAATTCCCCATGGAAGTTTATATTTTATCAAATCATCTATAAAGTTACCTAATTCTTCATATGAATCTATATATTCTTCAAACTCCTCTAATATAGTATGAATATCAAAACTATTGATCCAAGATTTTACCAGTTTAATATAATTTCCAGTAAATTCATTTTTTTGGTTGAATTTCCAGTAAATTCATTTTTTGGTTGAATTTCTGGTAGTGTTAAACAAGATGGAAATAATGTATTAATAATGTATTAATAATTTTATCTAGTTTTATCACGTTCATTGAAACGTACCACCCTCCAGTATTTAAGCCCGATATAAAAGAAATCGTCGTTTATACCGAAAGTGAAACATATCGCATAGAAAATGGAAAACTGGAGTATGAATCAAGCTCTG
>SDBV01008674.1_pt1 | contig 13662 bp, 11 predicted proteins | sample 2277081 | NCBI WGS metagenome assembly SDBV01 (sample SAMN10402039, study PRJNA504765) | marine sediment metagenome | isolation source: marine sediment core GS10_PC15, 223 cmbsf | place: Arctic Ocean: Southern Knipovich Ridge | collected 2010 | reverse complement strand
GAAGAAACAATAAATTATTTCGTAAGACGCTTGAATATGTACGCTCAAGCAATAGATGGATATATATTTGAGATTGCAGCTTCAGTTAAAAGTAAAAAAGCAAGAACATTGATAGGTAAAGATTTATCTGAATTCTTGATTCCTGAATGAGTTTTTTACTATACTTTTAAAATTAGTTAGAAAATTCTTAATTTTAGTGAAATTTAGTTTTAAAGCTAGAAGAAAATAAAAAAAATTTTTAAAATGATATTATAATTTAGGTCTTTTTTTAATCTTCTATTTCTTCCTTGATTAACCAGTTAGATATTTTATCTGGCATTATCCACCCAATATATCCTGTTATTGAACCTATAATTAATAGAGTTCGTATTAAAATTATAATAAACGCAGTATCGGGAAAGAATGTACCAATTATCGCAGCTATAGTAATAAAAACTACGGAAATTGACAAAAATTTTCCTCTCAATCTAATCTTAGGTGAATCTGAAAGAAAGATTGTTCTAATGAAGATAATCATTGTAATTAAAGTCAACACGCCTGAAAATGATAGATAAGCATTTATATAAAGAAAAGTTTCGTTAGTAAATTTACCAGTTCTACGTCCCAGACTATCAGGGTCATTGACTATAAAGATATAAAGAAAAATGACATATAGAATACTTATTGTAGAAAATATTAATACAATCTTTTTTAGCAATTTTGGGTAAACAAGTACTGAAAAAGAATAAAACCAAAAAATAAATCCAATAGGCACTAACATATGAAAATATAAATGAAAAGATAATGCGGGTTCGTAATTAAATAGGAGTATGGTGAAAAAAGCTATGGAACTAGACCAATACACTGAAGAGCCGAAAAACATGCTAATTCCAACTGTAATAAGTTCTTTCTTTCTAAACTCAAGATATTTGTATGATATCCTTAATCCTAATAGGATACTAAATATTATGTAAAAAGTAGTGGATACTGCGTTAATAATATCTATTTCTGATAAATCGTTTAATCCCATATCATCACTTTTTTAAATTGAGTAATAAAAAATTAATATCTATAAGCTAAATGTTTATTTAAATTGTTCTAAAATAATTATATACTTAATTAAATTGGTTCTTAATTATTTTAATTTTAATTTAATCAGTACCTACTCGTAATAATAGAAAATAAAAAAAATTTTATTATAAAATTTATACTACGGAAATATTAGAGAGAGTAAAAATTTTTGGGAAGACTAACATGGTGTATGATGTAATTGAGATAAAATCTTTAATTTTACAGGTTTTAAAAAAGAATGATGTAAAAAAGGCGGCATTATTTGGATCTATAGTTAGAGAAGATGCTACTGAAAATAGCGATGTTGACCTACTTGTTGAATTTGAGGGAAAGAAAAGTCTGCTGGATTTAGTAGGATTAAAGCTAGAACTTCAGGAAATTTTAAATCGTAAAGTTGATGTTCTTACTTACGATTCTCTCCACCCCCTTTTAAAAGATATAATATTAAATGAACAGGTTGTTATTTTATGAAAAAAGAAGTTAAAATTTTCATAGAACATATATTGAATTCAATTGAACTCATAGAACAATATACAAACAACATTTCAAAAGATGATTTTATTAATTCTAAACAAAAACAGGATTCTATAATTCGTCGAATAGAAATAATCGGAGAAGCTGCAAAAAACATACCTCAAGAATTTAAAGATGAAAATTCAGTAATTCCTTGGAAGAAAATATCTGGTATGCGTGATATTTTAATCCATCAATATTTTGGAGTTGATTTAAATTTAATATGGGAAGTTATTGTAACCGATATTCCTGATTTAAAAATGAATTTACAAAAAATTAAAAAGACATTAAAGTAAGGTTTCTATAAATCGTAATAATGAAAATATGGATTTTATAAAAAAAAAAAATTATAAAAAAATAATTTATTAAATTAATTGCTTAATTAATTGCTTAAGACCGTTTATTACCTAATCTTCTTCTTTGACGATATGTGACGACATATCATCTTCATAGCTATACATGTGGAACTTGTTTGGGGAGAGTAAAAAGTTAGGATCAACCGTATGCTTCATATCTTTGAAGAATTGTATAAATTCTGGAGTGTACGCATCTGCTTCTACTATCGATTGTGAAATCGACTCTCCAAGCCAATAGTGTGCTCCACCGTACCGAACTTGGGCCCTCGTTTTCTTATGCCATATATCCATATTCTTTTTACGTTGAGCATCCACATTATCACCACCAATTCCTCCTAAAACAACATAATTACCATTTGGCAAAAAATACAACATAGAAGCAAATATACCTGGAAAACTTCCTACGGGATATTCTGCTTTATGCTTTAAACTAAAGTCAACTATCTTTTTGTATGTATCACCCATGCTAGAGATTGGAATTTTATGGCATGTAGCCATTGAAATTTTAGGAGGCATAGGGGAAATACTGGCTTGAAAATATTGGAAAGTTTGCTTCAAATTATAACCAAATGCGGGGGCAGATTCCAGATCTGGACTAAGTAATTGAGGTGAGAATTTCCAAGAATCTTTTTCCATAATTTTTTCAAGTTTTTCGAAATGAGTATCAAGTATACTTTGTTCGGTTGCTTCCAATGATACAATCATTAGTGGACCCCTTATCTTAGGTTTTTTAACCCCCTTCGGAGTGTTTTGGGCAGCCACCATTTGAACTAAGATAGTTGGCAAAACTGAAAGATCCCTTAATCCTTCAGCAATTTCAAATCTAATCTTGTGTGATAATTCAAATACTTTGTTATAATCTTCTTTATTAAGGATATACATTTGATTTTTCTTATATGGAGGATCGCGACATAATCTTAGAAATGCCTTAGTTTTAATACCCATAGTTCCAACATCGCCCATGAAGAGTCCCGTAAAGTCTGGAGCAACACCGTATCGGCAAAAGGGTTTAGCGTACTTATTTGCTGCTGAGCCTGTTCTGATGATAGTCCCCTGAGGATTTGGAAGTACTACCTCAACTCCTAAGCAGATATCTGGAACTAACCCGTATTTAGTTGAGCCACCCCCTGCCGTGCTATTTGAAAGCCCTCCGCCGATTGTTGCTGCAAAGCCGCTACCGGGACCTATAACACCCGTGGTATAACCTGTTGGGTGCAATTCAGATATTAAAGCACCCCACGTTATTCCGCACTCAACTTCGACATAATAATCATCTTTGTTAAACTCCAAAATTTTATTCATTCTTGTTAGGTCTATGAGAATCCCCCCTTGGGTAGCAGATCCGCCCACAAGGTCAGCCCCTCCACCCCTTGGGACCATGTGAATCTTATATTTGTTAGCAATTTTTACTATATCCGAAACTTCTTCAGATGTTTCAGGTCGAACTATTATATCTGCCCATCTGTCTGGAAAAGCAGGATCAACGTTTCGAGAATATGCTGCCTTCATAAAATCTTTGTCGGTAATAAAATCAGGTCCTATAACATCTTCTATTTCTTTATATGCGTTTTTAACCTTTGACATTATCTTCACATAGTTTTGTTAACTATTAATATAATTTATTATCATGAATTATTTAATTTTTCTTTTTATATTCTTCTTTTTTTAAATTTTTAATTACAAAAAGTCTGAATTTCTTTATCGCCTTTTCTTCGATTAAATATTATAGAATAAAAAAAATAGAAATAATATAGAAAATAAAAAAAAGTTATAGAAAAATTTAATTTCAAAATTATTTTTAGGGGTTACTTTTACTGTTATTTAGAATTTAATCTCTCTTTACAATGTATCCCGCTTTTTCCCTGTCGTAAGTGGTTTCTGAAATCCCTCGTTCTTTAAGGAAACGTTTCATTATTCTGTGAACCTCGCTTTTTGGAAGCTTTTCAACAAAATCTATAAAGCGAGGGATCATAAAATAAGCCATCTTACCTTGACAGAAATCTAAAATTTCTTCAGGTTTCATTGTTTCACCAGGTTTTAGAACTATAGCTACCATAACCTCATCCTCGCCTAATTCTGATTTAATACCATAAGCCGCAGATTCTAAAACTTTATCATTTAGATTAATTATTTTTTCAATACTGAAAGACGCAATATTTTCACCCCTTCTTCTGATGGAATCCTTTTTCCTATCTACGAAAAAAAACCAGTCATCTTTATCTTTGTAAGCTAAATCACCAGTATGGAACCATTTTTGCCCATCTTTGCCCACTCCTATTCGACTTTTAGAGGCATCTTCATCTTTATAATATTCAACTTGTCTTGCTTTGATCTCACTTTCCTTTACTAAAAAAACTAATTCTCCAACTTTTTCAGGCACATCAACAATCTCCCCATTATCATCCATTATAGCGGCAATGACTCCAGGCTGGGGCTTTCCCATGGTTCCTACTGGTACATTTTTTTGTCCCCAGCTACCAAGAGAAAATCCACCTCCATCCATAGCACCATAAGCCTCAGCAATTTTAGCCCCATATCTCTCTTCAAATGCGACCCATAACTCTTTAGGGCATGCAGCTGAGTTTACTTGCTTCACTTTATGATCTTTATCATTATCTCGTTTAGGTTGTTTCATTAATATAGGGATCATGGCTCCAAGTGCATTAAAGGCAGTAACCTCATATTTTCGACAAATATCCCAATGTCTGCTAGCGCTAAATCTTTTACCAAGAACTAAAGGTTTTTCGCTAAGAAATGCAGATAAACTAGTTAAAAATAAAGCATTCCCATGAAATAAAGGTAAGCTTGTAAAAAAAACAGGATTCGGACTACCACCAAAAAACATAGCTACAGCACCAAGAAGTTGGAAATTCCCTGGGCCTTGCTTAAATGTTACTGCTTTAGGAAGACCCGTGGTTCCAGCTGTATACATAAGTAAAGATTTGTCATTCTGGCTTATCTCGATATTTATATCATTATCTGGGGCTTCCATAACTTCTTGAAGAGATATTGTTCCTTCTGGTAATTTAAAATCTGTTCCTGCTTCATTAATATCAACTATTACATGCTTAATTTTGGGTGTTCGGCTTTTTATATCTAAGAATGCTTGTAGTAATGACCAGTGAATAATAATAGCCGACGCATCAGAATGATCTACAATATATTTTAACCCATCTCCTCTTAGGGCAACATTAATTAAAACAGAATATATTCCCATTTTGAATGTTCCAAAAATTGTTGATAAATATTCAGGAGAATTAATTTCCATTAAAGCTATTCCATCTCCTCTTTTTAGACCTAGATTAGATAAACCATTTCCTAAACGATTTGACATTAGATGTATATCCTTATAGGTATATGTTTCATCAATGCCTTTATCAAAATCTCTAATATAGGTCATGTAGACTTTATCAGGTACCGTCTCTGCCTTATGTTTAATTATCTCTCTTAAAAATGTCTTACTTGTTATTTTAAATCTTTTTTTTTCTGACATGATTTTTATTTACACTTTTTATTGGTATATAAAATAAGTTAAAAAAAATAAAATTTAGTTCTAAATTTTTAAAACTTTTATAGTAAGCCAAAATTCTTAATCATCTCAAAAATTTTTAAAACATAATGGTTCCAGCGCTACTTTCATTTAGAAGATCTTAATTACAATTATCTTTAAAAAGAATGAGTAAAAAAAAATATAATTTTCAGATTTATTCTTCATCCTTTATTATATGTTTAGCAGTATCATATTCATAGCTATTTAAATGAAACTTTTTTGGACTTAAGAGAAAATCAGGGTCAACTGCCTTTTTCATATCTTTAAAAAATTGCAGAAATTCAGGAGTATATGCTCCAGCCTCAACTACTGACTGTGAAATGGCCTCTCCGAGCCAATAGTGTGCCCCTCCATAACGCACTTGGTTTCTGATTTTCTTATGCCATATTTTCATTGTTGTATCACGTACTTCATCAAGATTTTCAGCTCCAAGCCCTCCTACAACTACGCAATTCCCATTTGGCAAAAACATTAAAAATGCAGCAAAAATTCCCAGTGGTGCATTTCTCGGGGGAAATTCATTTTTATATTTCTTATTAAAGGCAATTGATTTACTTACTGTTTGGCTTAATTTAGAGATAGGAATCTTATGGCATGTTGTGCAAGAAATTTGTGGTGGAGCCATTGAAATGTATTTTTGAAAAAAATTGAATTCTTCTTTTAAACTGAATTCCCAATCTTTTGATAATTTAATATCTAGATCGACCTCTTGCCATTCAAATGGTCGAGTAGCATCATTTTTAGTCATGATTTTATCAACTTTTTCAAGGTACACATCTAAAATTCGTTGATCAGTTGCTTCAAGCGTTACCGAGAAAACTGGTCCAGTTATTTTTGGCATCTTACGAGGTCGGTTAGTTCCTGATGTCGCTATGGCAAAAGCTAAAGCTATTGGTGCAACCATTAAATCGTTAAGTCCATCTCCTACCTCTTTCCTTAATTTATGACCTAACTCAAATACTATATTGTAGTCATCTTTATTAACCATATAATATCTCCGTGCTTTATATGGAGGATCTGGAAAAAGTCTTAAGAAAGCTTTTGTTTTAATTCCCATTGTTCCTACATCACCCATAAATAGCCCTGTAAAGTCTGGAGCTACACCATATCTGCAAAAAGGAGCCGCATATTTGTTTGCTGCCGCTCCGGTCCTTATAATAGTTCCTTGTGGATTAGGCAGTACAACCTCTACACCCAAACAAATATCTGGTACTAGCCCGTATTTTGTAGAACTAAATCCTACAGTGGCATTAGAAAGTCCTCCGCCGATTGTTGCTGAATAACCACTCCCCGGACCAAGAATTCCTGTGGTCATCCCTTGTTTCTGTAATTCTGAGAGCATCATACCCCATGTAATCCCGCATTCAACCTCACAGTAGTAATCTGAAACATTAATTTCCAAGATATTGTTCATTCTGGTAAGATCTATAAGTATTCCCCCTTGAGTTACTGACCCTCCTACTAGATCAGCACCACCTCCTCGTGGAACCATTTGAATTTTGTATTTATTAGCAATTTTGACGATATCACTTACTTCTTCAGAACTTTCTGGTCTTACTATTATGTCAGCCCATCTATCAGGAAAGGCGGGGTCTACACCCCGGGAATACGCTGCCTTCATGAAATCCTTATCAGAAATAAAGTCCGCTCCTATGGCATCTTCAATTTCCTTATATGCATCTTTTACTTTGGACATTTGATTCACTTTTGATTATATTATATTATATATTAATTATATATTAATAAAAAAAATAGGTCATGTGAGTTAATAAAGGTTTTCTTGTCAAACCGTTTTTTAGTAGAAAATTAGAAGCAAAATGAATAAATTTTTAATACGAAACAAACTCTTAAATTAAATTATCCGATCCTAATTCTGCTTCCCTAGATTGACCGCCTAATTTTAGAAATTTTTCCATTCTTCTTTTTGATTCAGGAAGCCTTACCGCAATCTCGAAGAGGTTAGTTTCTATTATTAAACCTTCAGTAAAGGATTTCTCTTCGGCAGCAATCACACATTCTTTTATAAGCTTAATGGTCTCTGAGGGAATCATAGCTATTCTATATGCTAATTTATCTACAAAATCTCCAATTTCATCTGCAGGAAGTGCTCTGTTGATCCAGCCATAAAGTTCAGCGATCTCTGCTGTAAAATTATCACAGCCTAGCATCGCCTCCAGAGCTCTTGAACGACCCATTTTTCGTGTCAGAAGCTGGGTTCCCCCACCACCAGCTAAAATACCAACCATTGCTTCCTTTTGGGAAAAGATTGATTTGCCAATTACTCCAAATCGCATATCAAGGGAAAGACAGAATTCACTTCCACCTCCACCGACAATTCCCTCAATTTTAGCTATTGTTACTTTTGGATTTGATCTCAAGGCAATGATGCCCTTTTTCATATTAGGAAGTTCAGTTTTTTCAGCGGGACGCTTTTTTGGCATCGCTGTAAGCAGTGAAACATCATAATGTGCGATAAAGAATTCGGGATCGGCACTTTGGAACACTATAACCCTCACATCATCATCTCTTTCCACTTGATAGAAAATTCGTCCCATCTCCGCAAGAAGTGGTAGATCCATAAGATTAATTGGTGGATTGTCAATCGTAACAAAAGCTACTCCTTTATCCACTCGGATCTTTAGTTTTTTATAATTTTTGTACTCCAAATTAATCACTTAGTTAACTTTAAAAAATTTTGATTGTTATTACTTAATTTAAATGAAAATTTACATATAGATTTTGATCTCTACATAGTTAAATTCAAAAAATATTCTTTATATTCCTAATAATAATATAAAAAAAAACGTGAAAAATTTATGGTTAATCAAGAAACAATTCGCAAAAAAATTGAAGATGGAACTTTTTCAGCTGCTGATATACCTGAACTTTTTGAAGTTTTTTCTAAAATACTCAGTGAATCTGAAGGCATTCAGAAGAATATTGAAAATTGGAATAGAAAATTTAATTTTAACTTAGGAAACTCAGCGGATTTTTGGTTGGACGTGGAAAATGGCAGGTTAAATTTTGGGATGGGAAAAATTGAGAATCCTGATTTAATATATACAATTTCAGAAGAAAAAGCAATAAAGATGTTTACAGGACAAATGGATGGTAGTCATTTATCCACATCAGGGGATATGAAATTTGATGGAGATTTGAACGATGCTTTGAAGCTAGGTATCTTAAATACTTTAATTTTAGGTGAGTTAGATATATCTCCAATTGAAAAAGAAATTAAAGATAAGGAGTTAAAAAAAACTTATAAGTTAACTAAAGAGGACAATAAAAAAATAAAGAAATCCTGGGCTGTTAAAGGTGATGCTATAATTAAAGGTGGAGCACTGTTGAGTAAACTTACAGCAGAAACAAAGAATTCCATAGGGCTTCGAGTTGAAGAAAACGCAAAAAAATATCCTGACAAGCTTGCTCTCTTATACAAAGATATACAATACACTCATAAAGAGTTTAATGAAATGATTAATCGTTATTCTAATTATTTTCTTGAATTAGGCCTAAAAAAGGGGGATATCGCTGTCGTTTTTCTGGAAAATCGACCAGAAACAATGTTTATTATTGTCGCAATGGCTAAAATAGGAGTAATATCTTCTTTGATTAACACTAATCAACGTGAAAAACCGCTTATACATAGCATAACTCACACTACAGGTAGAGTTTTTATAATCGGAGAAGAGTTAACTCAAGCTTTTGAGGATATTAAATCTAGACTTGATTTAGATGATGAACAAAAACAAAAAATCTTCTTTTTACCTGAGAAGGGAAAAATAAAAACACCTAAAGGGTATATCAATCTTATTGAAAAGATTAAGGACTCTGATGTTGGCAATCCTCCTACTACACCAGAGATTCAGGCTAAGGATGCATATGCTTACATTTTTACATCTGGTACTACAGGCCTTCCCAAGGCTGCTATTATTACAAATAGACATACATTGACTGCGATGACATGGTGGGGTGATATGGTGGTTGGAATGAAACTAGATGATGTAATGTACATTACAACCCCAATATTTCATAGCAATGCCATTAACGTTGCGTTTGCTTCTGCTCTTAGCAAAGGATCAGCTATGGCTATTAGTAGAAAATTTAGTGCAAGTAACTTTTGGGATGAAACAAGAAAGTTTAATGCTACATGTTTTAATTATGTAGGAGAAATATGTAGATATCTTTATAATCAACCACCGAAACCTGATGATGCTGAAAATCCTATAGTAAAAATCGTCGGAAATGGACTCAGAAATGATATTTGGTTAGATTTTAAAAAACGATTTAATATTTCTGAAATTAGAGAGTTCTATGGTGCAACAGAAGTAAATATACCGACTTTTGCTAATATACATAATCTTGACCAAACATGTGGAGTATGTTTGTCAGCCTATGCTATTGTAAAATATAATATTGAAGCTGATGAACCGATCAGGAATGAAAAAGGTTTTATGCAAAGGATTAAGTCTGGTGACGTTGGGTTGCTATTGGGGCAAATTGAAGACCCCGATTCATTCTATATGTATAAAGACAGTAAAGCTACCGAAAAGAAGATCTTCCGTGATGTTCTTAAAAAAGGGGATATGTATATAACTACAGGAGACCTTCTAAGGGATATTGGTTATGGTCATGTACAATTCGTAGATCGCCTCGGTGATACATTTAGATGGAAGGGAGAAAATATATCTACAGAGGAAGTAGAAGCCGTTATCAATACATTCGATCAAATCGAATTTTGCTCTGTTTATGGTGTTCTAATTCCAAACACAGAAGGTCGTGCAGGAATGGTATCGATAGTCAAGAAAACCGAAAGCGAATTCAACTTTAAAGGTTTCTTAAATCTTATGAAAAAATATTTACCTCATTACGCAATACCTTTATTCATTCGTTTTAAAAGGGAATTGGATATTACAGCAACTCTAAAGATTCAAAAAGTAAAGCTAAAAAAAGAGGGTTATAATATTATCGATATAAGAGAGCCTACTTTTGTCTTATTACCTGGTAGTTCAGAATACGTAACTTTAACGAAAGAAATTTATGACGGAATATCTGACGGGAAATATAGATTTTGATCCAAGATTGTTCCATAGAGTATTAAAAATCAACTCTCTCTTATTTTTATATATAAAGTTTAAGAATAAGTAATTCTATGCTCAAAATTATAAAAAATTGTGTTGATTGCGGAGAACTAATAGATTTTGAAAAGTTTTGTAAGTTAAATCTTTCACTTGATAAAAAAACTGCTTTGGATTTATGGGAAAACCCATTAATAAGTATCTATTGTCCAAACTGTTTTTTCCATAGACCAGAAAGACCCTTCAAGGTAAAGAGGCGAAATTTCGCGTATATTAAATCTTAGCTTTAAACATATACACACTACAAGTTAGAAAAAAAAAAGATAAAAAATTTTACCTTAACAGATCGAGAGCACTCTTGTTTCCTACTTTATGTTGTTCCGGAGGAGTTATATCCCTTACCTTCACCATCTTAATTGCATTTTGGGGACAATTAGCTGCACATACACCACATCCTAGGCAATAATCCTCCCTTAATACTATGCGTTCATCTGAAGAATCTGATTCGAGAGGCCATTTATGATAAATTGCGTCATTGGGACATTTTCTTATGCATGTTTCACATCTAGTACAGAGATTATTATCAAATTTAGGAGCATAATTAGAAGGGTGAACTCCCTTAAGATGAAACTTTTTTGCAGGAACGAGCATACCACAATGACAGCCGCAACAATTACAAACAAAAAAAGATGATTCATTTCCTTTATCATATATAGTGTTGTGAACCAATCCAGCCTTTTCGGTTTCTTTAAGAAAAGTTATGGCTTCTTCTTTATTCATATGTCTTACTCCAGAAAGTTTTTGTTAGACCGCATTTTGAGCAGCTAAACCTACTAAAAAACAACCCATCGACGCAGGTGCTACTTTACAGGTCTCACCAGACAATTCAGCAATTAAGCGACATTGACAATCTATTACCGCAAAGTGTTCATTTTTATCGATTAATCGCTTTACTAATTCGTAAGGAAGCGCTTGAGATTGAACATCAAAGGCTTCATTAATTTCAATTAGTTTTTCTTCTGCTTCTATTGGGAGTACAGGTATGAAAAGTCTGAAATCCGATTCAAGGCTATTTTGTGGCATAACCTCTTTAATAATATCACGGTATAATTTAGCTGCCATGATTTCGTTTTCTTTGGTGTCTCTTCTCCTTTGAAAATATTTTTCAAATATTCCAGGTATAATTGGTTCTAGACAATATTTCGTCAAACTTTTAGAAATTGTCCCGACTTCTACCGATCTAGCTAAAATCCTTTTAATCTCGTTCTTCGGAATGCCAGTTTTTTCCTCCAATTGTTTTAAAGTAATCGATTTGTCGGCGCTTTCAAAATGGGACAAAATTTTTATTTCTTCTTCATTCCAGAATACTTTCATAAGTTTAATAATTTTTCTATGTTTTGGCGCATTTAAGGGTCCTAATACTAGTTTTTGTCTAACATTCTCATAATAATCAACTTCTGTCATATTAGATCTAAGTCCAATTTAGTTTAAAAATTTATTGTTTACTTTAAGGAGTGGAGAAATAATTACTGATTGTAAGAAATAACTGAAAGATAGAAAAAACTAGTATGGTTAAATTAGTTTATAGTTTCTTTTAAAGCATTTCTTATTATCTTATAAAGAAGTAATTAAAATAAATACTCCAACAGATACAAAAATTACTACAGAAGCTAGTTTGAGATGAAATTTTGGTATTTTTTGAGCAATTGTAGAGCCAAAAAAAACTCCTATCCATGCCAATGAAATTAATGCCAAAAAGGAACCGAGCCACACTTCGAAGGGATATGGATAAATAGAAGCAAGAGTGATCGTTAATATTTGAGTCTTATCGCCCAGTTCTATTAAAAATATGAATGAAAATCCAGCAATATATGGATTTTTTTTTAGTTTAGAAAATCTTGATGTAATATCATGATTTATATTCCCTTCCATAGTAGCTTTTTTATTGCTACTTAAAATTTCATCACTTTTTAAATCACATCTCTCCCGATAAAGACTTTTTAGAGTTCGTGCCTCCAAAATACCAATGATTATAAATATTATTCCAGATACAAAGGTTATAATAGAAAGAGGGATAAATCTGGTTATTATTATTCCAAAGAAAACACCGACGGTAACTATAACAGCAAAGCCAAGAGTAGCACCAATACCAACTTTATATGGGCGGAAGTCTTGTTCTATAGCAAGATTAAATACTATTAATTGAGTTTTATCACCAAGTTCTCCAAGAAATAAAATGCCAAATACTATCAGAAAGATAATCCATTCCATGAATTTCTAAAACAGTTTTAAGAAATAAATTTTACTAAGTTTTATCCTTATCCACCAAAATTTATAAATTATTAGCCCAAAATATACATAAAATTAATTTTCCTATTAAAATAAAGAATTTATATTATTAAATTAGGTAAAAAAAATGAGTATTGTTTTATTATTTATTGGAATTGTTATGGTAGTCGCCGGAGTTTTTGTTTTTTATATCGGTAACAAAAAAGATACCCCCAATAAATATCTATGGGCTGGCTTTCCTATTTTGCATGGATTACATGAATTTGCTGAATATGCCTTAGATTTTAATGCACCGTTTATCGTAGAACAATTTGAAGAATTTTTTGCATTTGCAGGGGCATTTGTACTACTTGCTGCGGCTATTGAGTATAACGATGTAATTCCCCGCCCCATGGGGAAGTTCGCAGCCCTCATAGGCCTTATAGCTGCAAGCTATTTCATCTTCTTTATTCCTGAAGTAATCTTTGAAGAAATGGAGCATTATAAGTTTGATTTTGGTATCGTAAAAACAAATCCTTTAAGATTTTTCCAAGGAGTTTTTATTACGATTTTGGTAATTATAACTTTTCTTATCTCGGCGCTTTATTTGTTTTTAAAATCTAAAGGAGGTTTAATATCTATAGATGTAAAAAAATTATTTTTAACAACAGGAGTTTCTGTAGTTTTATTATTGATCTACGCTTTCTTTGAAGGTTTCGAGTCTGATGACCCAATTTTTATAACTTTAAAGGCAGTAAGTTTATCATTATTATTAGTAATACCTGTATTTTTCATATTAGTGAATACAGTTGGACTTCAAAGGCTCTTTGTTATTCAAGAAGGAGGA
>SDBV01008673.1_pt1 | contig 13662 bp, 14 predicted proteins | sample 2277081 | NCBI WGS metagenome assembly SDBV01 (sample SAMN10402039, study PRJNA504765) | marine sediment metagenome | isolation source: marine sediment core GS10_PC15, 223 cmbsf | place: Arctic Ocean: Southern Knipovich Ridge | collected 2010 | reverse complement strand
AACCCGGAAAAAGCTATCGAGCTAACGGTCGAAGAAATAGTAAAATCGCTAAAAGCTGGTAGCTAACGGCTTTATTTTGTCAGAATGACCTTGTGGTCTAAGAGCTCGACCTCTAGTATTTTACCTTCAACGACTTCGCTCTTGCCGAGAATGTCTCTTAGAATTAGCTTATTGCCTTCCGGAATAATGCTGATGCAATCTTCCATCAAAAGTTCCAGTTCTTCATCTTTTTTCAAGTACACTTTTGCTTCGCACATGATTTAAGCTTAGCACACGGAACGAGATGACCGGAAGCCGGGCTACTCAATAAGTCTGTAAAGTTCATCAAGGCTAACGAGTCTGTAACCGGCCGCCTTTGTTTCTTTGATGATATCAGGCAAGGCTTGGGCGGTTCGCATTCTGTTGCCGCCGCCATCGTGCATCAGGATGACTTGGCCCGGCTTGAGATTGGCAAGAATTTCATCTTTAATTGCTCTCGGGCTGCGGCCGCGCCAGTCAGCAGTATCAATATTCCAGAGCGAGATGCGGTAGTCGTTTTTTACCAAATAGTTAATGGCAGAAGAGTTCAAAAAACCTCCCGGCGGGCGAACCCATTTTGGCTTAACTCCGCTTGCTTTAAATATCTCATTGTCAGTCTTGATCAGCTCTTGTTTTATTTTCTTGGTCTTGGCTTTATTTAGAGGTATATGATTATAAGTATGATTTCCAATCGTGTAGTGTCTTTCTGCCATAACCTTGAGTAATTTTGCCCGTTTTTTTATGTTTCTACCCGTTAAAAAAAAGCTCGCTTTAGCTTTGTTGTCTTTTAATATTTTCATTATTAGGGAAGTGTATTTGCTCGGTCCGTCGTCAAAAGTCAAAGCTAGTACTCGACGGTGGCGGATATTAGTTTTGCCTATCGTAAAAGATTGAGGAGTAATAATCCATTTGCTGCGCACTATTTTTTCGCTGACTAGTCCTCTTTTTATCGTTCTAACTCCCAGACGGCCTTTTCTGATCAAATATATGAAGGCTCCGTGGCCCTTGTATTTAAGTTTTGATTGTATTTCCTCGACTTTTTCAACGGTAGGCTCGGTCTTATCGCTTCCAGCTATTATCTTTATCGTCTCGCTTCCCTCTATCGGATACCCAAGATCGCTTCGTTTTTTATTTACGAGAACAATTGGAGGATTTCCTTTTTTATCTGGGATGATTTTTCCGTCAACATCTAATAATCGGCCGTATTTTGGCACTTTGTTCTTTTTCTTGAGCAGATCCAATAAAGGCTCACCCTTTTTGGCAATGATTCTCTGGTCGTTGAGGGTTATAGGAACAGAGTAGTAAAACTGATAAAATAAAATTTGCACGGCAATAAATGCCGCGATTGCAACGGAGAAGATTGAGATATTTTGCATGCTATATGTTTGCTTTATTTTCATGTCCTGATAAGGGATTTTAGACTATGTACTTCTTAATTGCCATACCTAATGATTGCTAGTTACTTAAAATAAAATGGTAGAATCCTACTCAAAAGCCGGAGTCGATATAAAAAAAGCTGAAAATGCCTTGTCTGCCACCAAGGACTTGATTCTAAGTACCCACAATAAGGCGGTTATCTCACCGGAGAACGGATTTGCAGCGCTCTATGAGATAAATGATAAGCAAGTGATTGCCTCGGCTACCGATGGAGTCGGAACTAAGCTCGATATTGCCATAAGCATGAAAAAGCATTCGACAATCGGCATAGATCTCGTAGCCATGGTGGTAAACGATCTGGCAGTTTATGGCATAAAGCCTTTGTTTTTCCTGGATTATCTGGCCACTTCGAAACTAGAACCGGAAGTCTTTTCTGAGATTGTCAAAGGAATAGTTGAAGGTTGTAAGCAAGCGGGCTGTGCCCTTATTGGTGGAGAGACTGCTGAGATGCCAGGATTTTATCCTGATAAAAAGTATGACCTGGCCGGTTTTGCTATCGGTCTTGCTAACAAAGGTGAACTGATAACAGGCAAAGATATCGAGCCATCAGACGTTATTATCGGTTTTGCATCATCCGGTCTTCACAGCAACGGTTTCTCACTCGTCCGTAAAATAATAAAAGATAAAGATCTATCTTTGGATAGCGAGTTTGACGGCAGCTCGCTTGGAAAAACGCTTCTGGAGCCGACGCTCATTTATTCCTCTTTAGTTGAGGAGCTTAAGCAAAAAACGACACTTAAAGGACTGGCTCACATCACCGGAGGCGGGTTCAAAAATATTGAAAGGATCTTGCCTGACGCCACGGCTGCATTTATTAGCAAAGATAGTTGGCAAAGACCGGCGATTTTCGATTTTTTAAAAGAACAGGGCGAGATAGATGAAGCAGAGTTATTTGATATTTTCAATATGGGTGTTGGCATGGCGGCAGTTGCTGCCGAGTCCGAGGCCGAAAAAATAATGGGGGTAGCTGATGGTAAAGGGCTGGCGGCATTTAAAATAGGCTGGGTAAAGAAGGGCAACAAAGAGGTTTCAATTGAGTAACATGAAAATAGCTGTTCTCGCGTCCGGGAGCGGTTCAAATCTTCAAGCCTTGATAGATTCTATTAAAGACGGTGCGCTTCCGGCTGAAATTGCTCTGGTCATCAGTAATAATCCCGAAGCTTTTGCTCTTGAGCGGGCAAAAAGAGAGGGCATTGAATCGAGAGTGGTACAGGTGTCCGACTTTGATAGTCGCGAGAATTATGATGAAGAACTAATTAAGATAATTAAAGAGTACAACGTCGAATTGGTAATTCTGGCAGGCTACATGCTAATTTGCTCAAAACCTTTTGTAGAAGAGTTTTACGGAAAGCTCATAAACCTTCATCCTTCAATGTTACCGGAATTTCCGGGAGCTGATGCGATCGGCGATGCTTTAAGAAGCGGTGCCAAAGTCACCGGTGTAACTGTCCATTTTGTAGATGAGGGCTGTGATAGCGGCCCAATAATCTTTCAGGAAGAAGTCGTTATTAAAGAAGATGATACCGAGGAAAAGCTGGCTGAGCGGATTCACGCAGTCGAACATAAGATCTTGCCAAAAGCGGTCAAGTATTATGCACAAGGTCGTCTACATTTAGAGGATCGCACTGTTAGCGTGGGTTAGTTATATTAATTTCTTATCGGTGATTATGAAATCGACTTTTTGGTCATTTTCCTCTGTCGGAATCTCATCAACGATCTGCTCTTCAAAGGCCAGGCCAATTGATACAAATCCGCCTTCGTCTTTTCTAGCCAGCAGCTTATCGTAGTAGCCGCCGCCGTAGCCCATTCTATGGTGGTTTTTGTCATAGGCAACGCCGGGAACTATCATCACGTTGATGTCAGTTAGCCCAAGTGATTTTTGGCGGGCTTCCGGTTCAAGAATTGTCCAGGCTCCAGGGCTCAGTTGACTAAAATCGGTAATTTGTTTGACTAAGAGGTCTTTTTCCCAGACCAGGGGGACAGCGACTCGTTTTTCTCTAAATGATTCCTTTATCAGATGATGGGTTTCGACTTCTGAGCCAAAACTGACGTAGAACATGACAGTGTACGCTTCTTGAAAAAGCTCGAGTTTTTCGAGTCTTTTTTTTATCGCAAGGGATTTTTTTGCCCTGTCTTTTTCGGAAATGCTATCGCGCGTGCCAAGCATTTTTTTCCGAAAAGCTTTTTTGTCCATAGGCTTCATTATAAGTGAAGATGGCTGGCGCATGTCAACCAAAATTTGGCATATACCGGTGGCAAAAGCTGGCAATGTGAGAAGCATATCAGTTACAATTATTTTAGGAAAAGGAGGCGGAATGGATTACGGCAAGGCATTCAGTTTTGTGTTTGACGATGAAGCTTGGATTTCAAAAGTAATAATCGGCGGTTTGTTGACTGCGTCATTTATTCTGATTATTCCGGTCTTTATTATTTTAGGATATAGCGAAAGAGTAGCCAAAAGAGCTATGCTGGGCGAAAAAGGACTGCCGGAGTGGCAGGACTGGGGCGATTTGCTCAAGCGAGGTTTTTCGCTCTCCGTTATCTTTTTCGTTTACATGATACCGGCATATGTTTTTATTTTAATACCGGTTATTGGGCTGTTTGTACTGGGAGCCGCAGCTGACGGTGGCGGAGGCGATGCGCTAGGCGGATTAGCCGTTTTATTATTGCTCATGGCCTATGGTGTGTTTTTTATATTTATTATCCTTTTCAACTTACTGATGCCAGCGATAGTTGCTCAATTTGTTAAAACCGATAGCATTGGCGAAACTTTAAATATCCGCAACTTATTTACGGTGGTAAAAAATAATTTTGTCAATATTTTGATATTAGTGGCGTTCTCTATGGTAGCGGGAATTGTAGCTCAAATCGGATTTATCGCGTGTTTTATCGGAGTATTTTTTACCGGTTTCTACGCTCAATTGATGCTTTATAATCTCTACGGTCAATTTGCTAAAACACTAGTAGAAGAAAAGACAATAGGCTCTGAGCAGCCAAGCGAAGCTTAAGGAAACAAAACCCCGCACCTACGTTGAATCATCTGCAAGCTACGCAATAATTATTATTTTTTGAAATATGTTTTTCTCAAAACAAATAATAATTCAGAGTAAGTGCGGGGTATATTCAGCAACCACCTTCGTCGCAGTAGCCGCAATGCGCTACACGGGGTACTAAAAATCTTACAGTACTGATTCTCATACTAAGCAACCCCCTTCCCGATCTTCTCGAGTTTGTTAGTTTTAATTATACACTTGGTCGGGCATACTTCAAAACATTTACCCAGATTAGTGCATTTTTCTGTGTCAATTTTTGCCAAATTGTCCTCAAATATGAAAGCATCGGATTCGCACTCTTTTACACATTTTTGACAGCCGATACAACTCACATCGCAAGCTTTTCTTGACACGCCGCCTTTATCTTTAGACGAGCATTTCACATAGTACTCTTGCTTAGGCGCTAAAAGCTCAATGATATTTTTCGGACAGCTACCTACACATATACCACATCCGGTACATTTTTCATCTATTATCCTCGGAAGGCCGTTGTCATCCATAAACATGGCGTCAAACGGACAAGACCTTACACAAGTGCCAAATCCCAGACAACCGTAGCCGCAGACCTTCTGGCCGCCACCTAAAAGAGAAGCTGCAACGCAGTCCTCGACACCGGTATAAACGCCTTTGACCTTAGCCTCTTTGTCGCCACCGCCGCAGAGTATCCTTGCCTTGACATCAAGTATTTTGCCGACCTCGATATCTAAAAGGCAACCCAGTTCTTCGACTTCTTCCTGACTGGCCACACGGCAAAGCGTCGGGTCATCAGTTTCGCCTGTCGCCAAGGCCTCGGCAAAATTATGGCAACTTGCAAAGCCACAGGCCGCACAATTTGCTTGCGGAAGCAGCTCGTTTACTTTTTCTATCATCGGGTCCTCTTCAACCCTTAGTTTTTTGTCCGCTATTGCCAGCATCGTAGCAAAAAATATTGCCAGCAAAAGCATTGTCACTGCTGATATTAAAACCATTTATACCGACACCATCCCTGAAAAACCCATAAAAGCCAGGGCCATCATGCCTGCGACCAAAAGGGTTATTGCCGGACCTTCCATAGCTTTTGGAACGTTTCCGAGCCGTAACTCTTCTCTTATTCCGGCCATCATCACAAGCGCCAACGTAAAGCCGACTCCCGTGCCGACTCCGAAAAACAGAGTCTCGATAAAACTGTAGCCCCTCAAAGATGCAAACAAAGCGAGTCCGAGAACCGCGCAGTTAGTCGTGATAAGCGGCAAGTAAATACCGAGCGAGCGGTAAAGAGTCGGAGACGCTTTTTTTACATACATCTCGACAAACTGCACGAGTGAGGCAATTGTCAAAATAAAAGCGACGTATTGCAAAAAAGGCAGATTGAATTTAATAAGCACTAGATTGTTAACAAGCCACGAGATAACGGCTGTGAGTGTCATGACAAAAGTCGTCGCCATGCCCATGCTAAAAGCAGCCTCGGTCTTATTAGACACGCCGATAAACGGACAGATGCCCAAGAAATACGTGAGCACGAAATTATTTACTATTGCTGCTGCAAAAAATATTAAAAATATCTCACCCATTAGTGGCAACCATACTCCTTATCATGCCTTTCGCCTGAAAACTGGTTGATCAATCCCAGGACGATACCTAAGGTAATAAATGCTCCTGCCGGGAGTATCATTATGACCATCGGCTCATAACCGCTCCCAAGTAAGTTGAAACCCATGATTGAGCCGTTTCCGAAAAATTCTCTAAAACCGCCCAGCATTACAAGTCCGATTGCAAAACCGCCTCCCATTCCCAGCGCGTCGGCCATCGAACGGTGCACCGGATGATGTGAAGCAAATGACTCCGAACGGGCAAGTATCAGGCAGTTGACGACAATAAGCGGCACATATGGGCCCAGCGACTTGCTGATAGCCGGAAAACTACCGGCTAAAAACAGGTCGGCAATGGTCACATAAGCGGCGATTATCACAACGAATCCGGCCAGCCTTATCTGGTGCGGTACCGCTTTTTTCAAGATCGCAACAGTCGTCGAAGCCATAAAAAGTACGAACAAAGTAGCCATACCCATTGAAAAACCGTTTACGACAGTTGTCGTGACCGCTAAGGCCGGACACATGCCCAGGATCTGGCGAAATATCGGGCTCTCCTTCCAGATGCCGGCACTAAAATCTTTTCTTAGGCTATAATCTTTTTTTGGGTCCGGCAGATTTATCTGTTGTTGTTCTATCTGTTGTTGTTTTTGGCCTTGCTTGGTCTCTTGCGCCATTTATAAGTCCTTCTTTATTCTTGCGATACTCTTATTCAGATTATCAACGACCGCTTTTGAAGAGATCGTTGCTCCCGTTATTGCCTGGATCTCATTATCCTTCGACGGTTTTTGGTTTTTTACGTATTGGATTTCGGGACTGACCTTAACGTCCTTAAACTGTTCTTGAAAGCCCGCTTCTGTAATCCGACTACCCAGTCCGGGCGTCTCTATTTGCTCCATTACATAAAGACCGGACAGGGTCCTAAGATCTTTGTTTAAGCCAGCCATAACGCTGATGTTTCCTTGATAACCTGCTCCTTCGGCAATAAAGGCGTAACCTACCTTTTCGCCGCTATCATCCTTTCCGATAAAAACGGTGATGCCTTTCACACTCTTTTGCTCATAGTTTTTGGCATGCGGCAGAACTTGCGTGACAGCTTTCTTTATGACCGCTTTTTTGTTGGCTGCTATTAGCGGGCTGGTAATGGTATAGACGTTTGCCAGGGCTAAAGCTACGGCAACGGCTATTAAGCTAAGAACCGCTAATATCTTTATAACATTTTTATCCATCGTGACCAAACACCTTCGGCTGCGTCCATTTGTTTATGACCGGGGTTAGCGTATTCATAAACAGGATTGAGAATAGTACGCCTTCAGGCAGCCCCCCGAATATTCTTATCAAAATAACCAGCACACCAGCTCCGAATGAAAATATCCAGATGCCTTTGTTTGTAAACGGTGTTGTTACCGGATCAGTCGCTATGTAGAACGCTCCCAGAATAAGACCACCAGCCAGGATCATAAAAGTCGGGGTCGGGTATTTATCGCTTATCAGGCGCATTATTCCGCTGATAACCAGTACGGTTCCGAGATAACCTACCGGCATGCGCCAGTTGATGTATTTCTTATAAAGCAAGTAAACTGCTCCTACAAGCAGAGCCACGACTGAAGTCTCACCGATAGAGCCCGCTATTGTTCCAAAGAGCAGCTTGGCCGAAGGAGCCAATTTTTGCTCGAATTTAAAGTTAGCCAGCGGTGTTGCTACATTGATAGCATCTACTTTTTGAAGCGCCTTCCAGTAGTTCGGATTTGACCAAGTCGTCATAAACACAGGATACGTAGCCGCGAGAAAAGCTCTTCCTACCAGGGCCGGATTAAAGATGTTATTTCCCAGTCCTCCAAATATCTGTTTTCCAAGGGCTATGGCGACGACCGCACCCATTACGACTGCAAACAACGGTAGTGTCGGTGGCAATGTAAGTGCCAGGATAAGCCCGGTAAGGGCAGCGCTGCCGTCAAGCACTCGAGTCGTGTCCAAGTTTCTGATTTTTAGAAAGAAAAATTCGGTAAGCATTGCCGCGGCGACCGAGACCACGACCACCAGAAGGGCTCTCACCCCAAAAATATACACTCCGACGGCCGCAGCCGGCAAAAGTGAGGCGGACACCTTCCACATTATTTTAGTTACCGTTTCCCCGCCGGTTAAATGCGGCGATGGAGCTAATAAGTGTTTATTCTCCATTGTCTCTCTCACCCAGTTTTTGTTTTGAGTATCTTATCCAGTGTACCAGCGGCAATCTTGCCGGACATACGTAAGTGCAACAACCGCATTCGATACAGTCATTAGCATAAAGTTGTTCCAGTTCATCAAACAGGCCTTTTTCCGCATAGGCTTTTATTCTTAGCGGCAAAAGTCCTACCGGACAAGCGTCGACGCAACGAGCGCACTTAATACATGGCTCGGGAGCACGGACTTTTTTTGTGCTGTCATATTTCAAAACAGTTATGGCTGATGTTCCCTTGATTGCCGGCGCGTCCAGGCTGGTCTGAACGATTCCGGTCATCGGACCGCCGGCGATTATCTTGTTGTGTTCGCCATCGATGCCACCGGCTACTTTTATCAAGTAGCTAATAGGTGTTCCCAGTCTTGTAAGCAGGTTCTTGGGGTTTTTGATACCTTCTCCGCTTACCGTGATAACTCGCTCGATAAGAGGCTGTCCTTTCTTGACCGCTTTTCTGACGGCAATAGTCGTGCCTACGTTTTGGACCAGGCAACCGACGTCTACGGGAAGGCCGCCGCTAGGCACTCGTTTTTTAAGGATCGCGTCGATAAGTTGTTTTTCCGCGCCTTGGGGATATTTTGTCTTGACTGCTACCACATGGATATTTTCCATCGAAGCCGTCTTTTCTCTAAGTAGTTCAATGGCGTTCATCTTATTGGTCTCGATTGCGATAAAGCCTTCTTTTGCCCCTACGGCTTTTATGATGAGCTTGAGGCCTTCGATGAGCTCGTCGCCTTGTTCAAGCATTTGGCGGTGGTCACATGTGATATACGGTTCGCATTCGCAGCCGTTTATAAGCACTGTCTCAATTGATTTTCCTTCGGGCGGGTTTATCTTGATGTGGGTCGGAAAGGCGGCTCCGCCTAATCCAACTAAGCCCGCTTCTTTGACGCGCGCAATGATTTGCTCCGGCTTTGCATCGTCACCGAGAGGTTTCAGTTTTTGAACCGAGGAATCTTCCTTGTTTACGTCAATTACGATCGCTTCGACTTGCAGTCCGCAGGTGTGTAGCTTAGGTCCGACAGCTTTTACAGTTCCGTTAACGCTGCTATGCACGGGGCTAAAACAAAAGGCGTCAGATTGGCCGATGACTTGGCCGGCTTTTACCTCCTGCCCTTTTTCGACCTGTACTTTTGCGGGAGCGCCGACGTGCTGTGAAAGAGGAATGACGACTCTGTTCGCTAATGGACAAACTTCGATACTCTTACCGGAGGCAAGCTCTTTTCTATATGGGGGGTGGATCCCGCCCTTAAACGTAAACGGTTTGTCAAAGTTTTTTACAGCCATAATAGTCCATTGAGTACGTATTTATTCTGCGAACCAGGTAACAGAAAAGTACAGCAAAAACGCCCTTTTTGTCAATAAATGAGCGCTTTAGAGGTTACTTGATGCGTTGCCCGCATGACTGACAGAATTTGTCGCCTTTCTTGTGTTTTTTGCCACATTTGGGGCAGAAGTTGGCTTGAGCCTGTGTTTTTGCTTTTTGCCCGCAAGACTGGCAAAATATTACATCTGAAGGCAAAGCTGCTCCGCAATGAGCGCAAGCCGCAACCGTTTTTTTAGATTTATCTTTTACTGTCGGCACTGTCGGCACTGTCGGCACTGTCGGCACTGTCGGCTCTTCGGTTTTTGAGGACTGTTTTTCGCGCTCTTCCAGTTTTTGCATTGCCTTAATGGCTTTTTCGGAATATTTCTCTTTTATTAAGCCATAGTCTTTATCAGATAGCTTGCCGGTCTCATAATCGAACTCGGCTTCTTTTATAGCATTATATGATTCTTCCTTTTCTTCTTCCAAGCTTATGCTCTCAAGGTCGAGGACAACCGGTATTTCGCCACTATCATCACTTTTTATGATGGGTATAGCGATATAACCAACAGAAGCCGTGACTATGATTGCTATTAATACTATGTCTAGGACGCCCATAATTTATCACCACTCATGATCTTTTAACTCTTCATTCAGTTTTTTGTGGTACTCATCAACCTTTTTATCAACCACAGGTGACTTTTTCGCTTCAGAAGATACAGTTGCAGCTTCTTCGGCATCTTTTTTCTCAGTAGCTCTTACCCAGCTAATTATCACCATGGCCAGGACGATTCCGGCCAGGCCCCATACGACAAAAGGAGTTATCCAGGCTGTCAGATTAAAGCCCTTTTTTGTCGGGGCAGCCAGTATTTGCTCGTTGAAATTCTTTATCATATAGTTGACAACCTTGTCTTTGCTCCAGCCGGCATCTATCTTTTTGGTTATGACACCTCTAAGATTTTTTCCGCATTGCATATCGCAGGCCGGTAACATCTTATTGCACCCACAATTACATATAAACTCTTTAGCTACTTCTCTTACTTCATTGGAAGTCGCTGCGTATATCGGCAAAGTTATAAACAAAAACAGCAAGCTCAAAAGCCCGGTGGCTGCGATCCTCTTAATGTTTGTAAATCTAGATTGCATTTATACACCTCATGATCCTGATCCGTATTTAGCCGCCAGCCGCTTTTTTTCCAGAGCATCTGGCCACATAACGATGATCGTTCCAAAAATGATCACGAACCCGCCTATCCACATCCACACGATCAGAGGATTCACAAAGACTTTAAAAGTGCCGATTTTCTTATCGAGATCAAAATTACCCAGGATAACGTAGAGGTCTTCTTTGAGATTCCACATAAGATCGACTTCTGTCGTCGGCTGGTTTTCTTCATCACTCTTATAAGGATTAGGGTGAAGGTTTTTCTGTGGCGCTATCTCTCTGAGTTTTTGAACGGCTTTGCCGTTTTTCATGCGCCAAACATCCATGTTTGCCGCGTATACTACCTTGCTGGGATTTTCACTATTTGGCGGTTCCGTATAAGTTTCAAATTTCTTAAAATACAATAGGTAGTTATTAATGGACATAGATTCGCCCTCTCTAAGCGTCGCTGTTTTTTCGACTTTCCAGGTCGAGGAAGCGGTAATGCCGATAAACATCAAAACTATCCCGACATGTACGATATATCCGCCGTAACGACGCTTGTTTTTCCAGACAAGAGTCCCAAACGCTTTGATGACCCGCAAAATATTGGCTACTTCAAAACCTGTTATTTCGGCACGTTCTTTATCATGCTGATAACGAATACGGGTGCCCCTGTAAAATTCGAGGGTGATTGTTGCAAAGATGAAAGCTAGCAAGAAAAAAGTCGTCAAAGCCCACGGATGCTCTATTTTAAGACTACCGAAAAAGAGGACAATGCCTGCGATCGAACCGATTGCAAGGCCAATGCCGGCCCGGCTTTCTTTATTTTTGGCGATGATGACGACCGAGCCGATAAGCGCAGCGACCAAAAATCCCGGTAAGATAAAGCGGGCACCGCCGGCTGAATTCATTGCGAAGAATATGGCGGCACCGACGACTGTTATACTGGCTACCGGTAAGAGAAGTTTTTTGTTAAGCGTTGCTACTATCGCTATCACTGCTAGAGCGATCAAACTTGCGTAGAATCCGACATTTTGAGTTATTGTTACACCTATTAGCAAAGCCAAAGCCACTGATATCGCGATTGAAGCCACAAACGGTCTGGAAAAGTTTTTGGCTAAGTTTTTTCTGGTGGCTCTTCGCCAGGCAATAAGCGGGCAGATAGCCGTTATCATAAACAGTCCCAGAGCAACGGGCACCATGACTTGTTCGTAAAACGGAGGTCCGACTGTGGGTTTCTTGCCCGTAAATGCTTCTGCAATCAAGGGAAATACAGTTCCCCAAAAAACGGTAAAAGTGGCGACTACCAGTAGCAGATTGTTTATCAAAAAGCTGGCTTCTCTGGAAAGTAAGGAATCCAGTTCGTTTTTACTTTTTAATTTGTCAAGTCTTGTCGCGAGCAAAATAATCGAAAGGGGCAACACCATAAAAATAGCTCCCATGAAGAATGTTCCCAGGGAGGAAGCGCCAAAACTGTGGACCGAGCTTAAGACACCGCTTCTTGTAAGATAAGTACCAAAAAGCGATAGCGCGAAAGTAAATATAATAAGCAACATGTTCCATATTTTGAGCATGTTTTTCTTTTCCTGGATCATAACCGAGTGCATAAATGCCGTTCCCGTAAGCCAGGGCATAAAAGAAGCGTTCTCAACGGGGTCCCAGGCCCAGTAACCACCCCATCCGAGTTCCATATAAGCCCACTGAGCTCCTAAGACTATCCCGACGCCTAAGAAGAACCAAGCCCAAATAGCCCACTTTCTGGTGCTGACGATCCAATTTGTTCCGACATTTTTGGTCAGTAATGCCGCCATCGCGAACGCAAAAGGTATTGTAAAGCCGACGTAGCCCATATAAAGAGTCGGTGGGTGAAGTATCATCCCATAGTTTTGAAGTAATGGGTTTAGTCCTTGACCTTCGATGGGCTTTTTATAATCCGCTTGCGGATATCTGGTTTCGAACGTCTCAAACGGATTAGACTTTGGATGGTCCTTGGCATTAAAGGCGAGCGTTGCAAAGAAGATTACTGAGAAAATAAGTATTGCGATGAGCATATAGTTTTTGTAGTTTTTTGATCTGATCTTGCCAAAAAGCTTACCGATGGCCGCTCCGATGATTATTATTCCCATTGTTATAAGCATGGCCATTGATATGAGCTTGGCGATTGTTTTTAACTTCACACTTATTGCGAACATGTCCGGGGCGACGCTTGTTATGAAGACAAAGTAATATAAGATACTCATGCTGATGAACATTACGTAGGGCATCATGTCCTGGTTTTTATTGCGGTTCTGATAGACCACTACGACCATGTAAAGAGCAAGCATCCAAGCCCAAAAAAGCAAAGAACCGGATTGTCCGCCATAAAAAGCGGCTATTTTGTAAGCCAGGGGTTGAGCGGTCCTTGAGTATTCGAATACGTAAGCTAGGTCAAAACGGTCGGTGATAAAAGCCACTGTTAAAGCGATAGCCGAAATAGTTATCAGGGCACCACTTGCGTACGTTGCGTACTTAGCGCTTTTGACAAACTCTCGTTTTCCGGTGATGACTCCGATAATCGGGGCTAAAGCCGCCCAAAAGACGACCGGTAAGGCAAAATATAGGGTGAAACTACCGATCTCGACAATATCGAACAATTACTTTGTACCTTCCTTCTCTTTCTCGGCGGCAGCTTCGTATTTGGAAGGACATCTCGTTTTGACATCCGTGGTCGCAAAAATCTTACCGTTGTAACTGCCGACTGCGATTGCGTGTATTCCCGCCTTAAAATTATCTGGCAACACACCTTCAAACCTAACTTTTATCTTGCTGTCTTTGTCTTTTATCTCAAACTCTGTCGTAGAATCGTAGTCAAATTTCTTAATGGTGCCTTTTATGATCTCGCCTTCCACCTTCACTTGCTCGCCCAGTTTGAT
>SDBV01008672.1_pt1 | contig 13663 bp, 8 predicted proteins | sample 2277081 | NCBI WGS metagenome assembly SDBV01 (sample SAMN10402039, study PRJNA504765) | marine sediment metagenome | isolation source: marine sediment core GS10_PC15, 223 cmbsf | place: Arctic Ocean: Southern Knipovich Ridge | collected 2010 | reverse complement strand
TTTATAAAATACTCCTCTATCATTTCCATAGTTGGGAAGTCTCCGCTATAAGTAATCTGGCTAACTCTTTTGTTTTTTATTTTATCACTATTAATTCCTATACCCTGTGCCTTAAAATAATTTGTACACATTTTAATCTGGCTGTCCAGTAACCGCACTGCAGTTTTAACTACTTCATTTATATCCACTTCATCATTTAATTCTAAAGATTCTTTTCTTGCGAAATTCTTTAAATCCAGAATAATTCTATTTACCTTTTTAGAACAATCAAGCACTCTGTCTATAGAATCAGGAAATTCCGTTTTTAATTCTGTAAAATCAAATCCCCTTACAGAAAACACTCCAAATTCTTCTGCATATTTATTTAAAAAGAATGAAATATTTTTCCACAAACTTTTTAGCATCTTGGAAGTAATTAAAATTGAATTATTAGGATTATTAATTTCATGAGCTATACCGGATATTATTGTTCCAAGAGATACTAGCTTTTCTACCTGAATTAATTTTTCCTGCTGGATTTTTAGTTCCTGCTCTGCTCTTATATACTTTACATATATTGCAACTTCTGCAAATATAAAAAATAAAAATCCTAAAGGAGCCAGGTAAGCAGTATTAATAATAAAAAAAGAGTATAAAACATCATTTACTATAGAAACGATAAATATTATAAATCCGCAAAACAATATCTTAGCAGACTCCCTCTTATGAAGCATAGCCATAATTAAAATAAACAAGCCATAGGCACAACTAATATAAATAATGATCTGATAAATATTATAAAGATAGTCAAAAAGTACTCCGGGGATTATTAAAACAAAAAGATAAAATAAAACACCAATAATTAAAGATATTTTAATAATTTTTTTATTTACTTCTTGCGGATATAAGGCATGAATAAAGAATAAAAATATCGGGGGCCCTATATAGTATAAAATGACATTTATCTTAACAGCCAATTCCCAACTAGTTTCAGGAAATAATTCAATAAAAAACCAGTCTGAATTAATCCAGCGATAAAAAGCATTATAATTTCCGGGACTTTCAGAATTCCATAAACTAAAACTTTCCTGTATAGAAAAGATTAATAACGGCACCATAAAAACTGCGATTGTTAGCAGCAAACCGCCAGGAATTTTTGTTTTATCACTTCTAATTAAGTACCAGCCGGAAAAAAAGAAAATAGCAAAATATACTATTGCTGTTATCATTAAACCTTCTGCACCAAATTCAGAGAAAGCTTCTGTAGCAAACCAGGTCATTGCAGAAATTGTTATTAAGGCCCCCAAAAAATACAGGACATTTATAAAAGTGAACTGCGCTTTTTCGGACCCAGTTAATAAGCCCTGCCACACTTCAGTAACCTTCTCAGCTGTAAGTATGCCTTTTTCAGATAATCTTACTAAATCATCTTTTATAATTTTCATAATTCATCTCCTTACAAGTTATTTAGTACCTTTAAATAAAACCAGGTACCAGATCCTGACTAGTATTATTCAAGAACCGTGCCAAAAGATAGGTAAGCGTCTAATTCTTTATATTGCAAGAAGTTATTTAATTTCACTTCATTTTTTGAAAATTGTAAATAAATGAAATATACATAAGAATATTTCAAGCGAAGATATATTTGCTTATGTTGTAAGAAATTATATTGATTATGAAAATATCATTCTCTATTATGAATTATTCATAGAAAGACTTAATTTGTTAAATAATTGGTAATAACAGAGCTAAAATTACAAATTATATTTCTAAAAAATGAATAAAATTTTCTGGTTTTCTTTTAAAAGTTGATATAGATTATATAGAAAGGAGTCATTTTTTACATGATATTTAAGAAAAGATATTCCTCGGGCTTTAGAACTGTAATTTTCCTTGAGCAGATATTAACTATGAAGGTAATAGAATGGGTAGAACAGTAGAGATACATATCTTTGAATATGATCTTCTTTATGATTCACTAATAACTGAAATGGATATTAGTGATAATAAAGCATTAGAAAGAATATTATTATTTTTTGGTGATAAAATTGGAAATATATACATTATAATAAATAACGAACTGGGATTCGGTAAAAGCAGCTTTTATAATGCTGCAATATTTATAGACAGGTATTTTAATGTAAAAAACTCATTTAGTGTATTTCTTGAATTAACTCAATGCAAACCGGCAAGCCGCACACTTGAACAAGCAGAAAATGCAATAGGTGTGGAATTACCAGAACTGGAAACAGTTAAAGCTAAGCAATAATTTATAAAAAATGTTCGAATGCTATTAAATAAGCCTGCCATGTATTTGAAGCATTTACATTATTCTAAAATAAATCGTATTTATAATCCGGTCATCAAAACGATCTTCCCTGCTATCTTTGCTTTATCGATGAGCTCATGTGCTTTAGCAGCATCCTTCAGAGGCATTCTCCTTTCAATAATAGGCCGTATCTGCCCCTTTAACAGAAGTGAAAAAAGTGTTTTTAAGTCCGGGTTAAACCATTTATTATGTTTGATGCTATAAAATGTGGAAGATCTTCCATTGGGCAGGATGTTCAATAATAACACGCGAAGGAAGTCGAGTGGCACATTTCCTCCTTTACCTGTACCGGCATTGTAAAACCCGTAAGCTATCAGCGTTCCATCTTTTTTTAGACATCTAAATGAATGTTTAAAATTGTCTCCACCTATTGCGTCAAATACGGCATCAACGCCTTCCTTTGTCGACTTCTTTATAAATTCAAAGAAATCCTCGTTCTGGTAATCTATCGGTATGGCTCCTTCATTCGTTATTACTTCATGTTTGGATTTTGATTCCGTGCCGTACATTTTAAGATTAATCAATTTCCCAAGCTGTAGAAGAGCTGTGCCAACTGCTCCTCCGGCACCATGAACAAGCACACTTTGACCATTGCGAACCCTGGCAGAGAACGGTAGAGCATCTGATAAGCAGTAACATACGAAAGGACAAGACTAACAGCTTCTGCTGCATCAAGCTCATCGGGGACGGGCACCAAACGATCCTCTGGTAAACAGATATACTCTGAGTAGGCACCGATAACAGTTAGCTCTGCAACTTTTTGTCCAATTTTCAGTTTTGTAGTATTCTCGCCCAGCTTATCAACGATTCCCACCATGTCATAGCCAGGACTAAAAGGCGGTTTCCTTTTTACTTCCGGGAAAATTCCTTTTCTGATTAACGTATCCGTGAAAGCAGCACTGGTAGCAAGCACCTTTATTCTTACTTCTCCATTCCCGGGTTCAGGAAGATTCTTTTCCTCTATAACTTTGAGTACTTCCGGTCCCCCAAATTCTGAAATTACTACACGTTTGTATCCCATTAAATCCTCACAGCTCCACTGCTTTGATTCCATTCCCGCCGCTTATAATTTATTCAGAACGGCAAGCATATCTTACGACGATTTTAATATAAATTCACATAAACATTCATTTAATAATGTGTTATGCAAAAATATACTAAATTACGGATAAAATCAATAATATTTTAAAAATGTAAAAATGTAAAATAAAAACTTGACGTAAGATGAATACATTTATAAATTGTATTATACAAAAATTACTATTATAATAATATATAGTAATCGCATATTTTAAAAAGCAAATAGAGGAACCGGATGTTAGACTCACAGATTGTACCAATAAATGAAATACTGCCCAATAAACTTCATATACTTCCTATAGCAGGGAAACCTATATTTCCTGGTATTTTTACACCTATTTTTATTACAACAAAGGAAGATATAGAACTTGTGGAATATGCACTTGCAGCAGATAATTATATCGGACTATTACTGCTTAAAGATGATGAAATAGAACCGCCGGAAACAACTGATTTTTTTAGAATCGGTACCGTTGCAAAAATTGTTAAAAAAATAAATCTCCCGGACGGCGGGCATAATATATTTATATCAACAATAAAGCGTTTTAAAATTGCCAGATTTATTAATACTGCATACCCTTTTACAGCTGCTGTAAAATACATAGAAGACAAAAATGATAAATCAATAGAAGTAAAAGCTTTAACACGTTCACTTCTTACAGAGATGAAGCAAATTTCTTCTAATAATCCTCTTTTTTCCGAAGAAATGCGATTAAATATGGTTAATATAGATCATCCTGGTAAAATTGCAGATTTTATTACATCAATCTTAAATATAGAACGAATAGAACAGCAGAAAATTCTCGAGAACCTCGATGTGCAGAAAAGGATGGAGCGTGTTCTAATTTTTATTAAAAAGGAACATGAATTATTAAGAATTCAAAAGAAGATACAAAAACAGATAAACGATAAAATCTCCAAAAGCCAAAGAGAATACTTTTTAAAAGAAGAATTAAAAGCAATAAAATCTGAGCTTGGTATGCCTACAGACTCTAAAAGTAGAGAATATGACAGGCTTCAAAAGGCTTTTGAAAAATTTGACCTTAAAGGCGAAGTAAAAGAACAGGCAGAAAAGGAACTTGAAAAATTTGCGCTTATGGACCCTAATTCCTCTGAGTTTATTGTAACTAGAAATTATTTAGAAACTATTGTTTCTCTTCCATGGGGCGAACCTGAACCTGAAGATATTGATATAGAAAAGGCACAGAAGATTCTGGACAAGGATCATTACGGACTGGAAGATGTAAAAGACAGGATCTTAGAATATCTTGCTATAAGAAAACTTAAAAACGACTTCAAAGGATCTATAATCTGTCTTGTTGGCCCTCCCGGAGTTGGAAAAACTTCCGTTGGAAAATCTATTGCAAGAGCCCTGAGTAAAAAATTCTTCCGTTTTTCTGTTGGTGGAATGCGGGATGAAGCAGAAATAAAAGGGCACAGGAGAACTTACGTAGGCGCTATGCCCGGAAAGATAATCCAGGGCCTAAAAATAGTTAAAACAAATAACCCTGTTTTCATGATAGATGAGATCGATAAACTTGGAGCTTCTTACCAGGGAGATCCTTCTTCTGCATTACTTGAAGTATTAGATCCGGAACAGAATATAGCATTTAGAGATCACTACTTAGATCTTCCGTTTGATATTTCCAATATTTTGTTTATTACAACAGCAAATACAACAGATACAATACCTGGGGCCCTGCTAAATAGAATGGAAGTAATCCGTTTGTCCGGATACATAGACCAGGAGAAAGTTAAAATTGCAATAAAATACTTAATTCCAAAATCACTTGATAAAAGCGGATTACCTAAAAAAGAAATAAAATATGACCGAACAGCCCTTTTTACAATAGCAGAAGATTATGCAAGAGAAGCAGGCTTAAGAAATTATGAAAAAGCGCTGGATAAAATACACAGAAAAATTGCTAAACAGACAATATTAAAAGAAAAAAAACTCCCTCTTCAGATAACTACAGATACTATCGCAGAATATCTTGGTAAACCAAATTTTTATGATGATGAAAAGCAGACGATTGTTAAGCCGGGAATGACTATTGGCCTTGCATGGACTTCTCTGGGAGGAGCAATATTAACTATCGAAGCTGTTACAAACCCCGGAAAAGAAGGCTTTAAATTAACAGGCCAGATGGGTGATGTAATGCAGGAATCTGCCTCTATTGCTTATACTTACATTCGCAAGATTGCCGAAGAATATGGAGTTGGGCGTGATTTTTTTGAAAACAACCAGATACACCTTCACATACCTGCAGGAGCAACTCCTAAAGACGGGCCTTCTGCCGGCATTACTATGGCAAGCGCCCTATTGTCCCTTGTCCTTAATAAAATGATAAAAAAATCACTCGCGATGACAGGAGAACTTTCCTTAACCGGCAGAGTTCTTCCAATCGGCGGCCTAAAAGAGAAAACGATTGCTGCCAGAAGGCATAAAATTAAAAAAATTATTCTCCCTGCACAGAATAAAAAAGACTTAGACGAGATTCCAAACCATATTAAAAAAGGCATTAAGTTTTTTCCAGTAGAATGGATGAAAGAGGTAATTGATATAATATTTTAATTAAATTTGATTTATAACCTTCTATTTATTAGACTAGATACTAAATATAATTTCAATTATTAGCGGGAGTTACTAAAATCATTAACTTCCGGGGGAGAATTGATGTTTAATAAAATCAATCCGGCATTTCTAATATTTTTAATTCTTTTTTTTCTTCTACACGGCTGTATTCAGGAATCTTCAGAGGATTTCGCATTTAATAAAGAAGTTGTTGAATATGAGGATACTTCCTTTTTATTAGAAAAGGCAAATTTTTACGGAAAAACTATACTTGCACTGTACAAATCTTCGGATAACCAGTCAGAAGAACAAAACCTTATATTTTACCATCTTTCCAATCCATTAATGGAAATGGGTTTTACTGTTATATACCATGATGTTGATGAATCTATACCGACAGAAAAAGAAATGGAAGGTGTAAGAGCAGTTATAACCTGGTTTGCCGGTGCATCGATGGTAGATCCTGATACATATCTCGACTTTGTTAACAAAACAATAGACAGCGGAAGAAAATATATTATATTGGATAATTTCGGGGCCTGGCAGTACAGACTCGAAGAGGAAAAGTATATAGAGAATTTCAAGTTAAATTACACATTATCAAGACTGGGACTACGTTATATTGGCGACTGGCTTATTGGCCAACCAGATAAACTTAAAATTGCAGATATTGTACCTGAAATGGTAGAAGCAGGCGGAAAACAATTAATATCAGATACAAGCTTTTTTTATCGTTTTTCAAATGTAGACAAAGATGCAACTGTATATCTTTCCATACAAAGAACAGACAAGGACTATGCACCAAGTCCTGTTATTTTAACAAACAGGAATGGTGGGTTTGTTTTTTCGAGTTATATCTACAGAACAGAAAATGGAACTGTATTAATGCTCTTAGACTTACAAAAGTTTTTAGAAGAAGCATTATTTCCGAAACCTGAGAATTATAATATTGCTCTTTTAGCAGATACGGAAAATCCGGATACAAAAAGTGTTCTACTACTAGCTAATGAAATTTTGTTACAAGCAGGACTGCCGGTAAAATATATTCCCAAAACAGAATTTGAAAATTTAACCTATAGAGATTTAAGACAATTCTCTGCGATAGGTTTAATTGTTACAACAGATGAGGCTCTTAATCCTGTATTAATAGAGAACTATCTTAAAGACGGAGGTTCTATTGTATCATTGTATTCCGGATCTTTTCCTGCCATTGCCCCGTTACTTGGTTCAATATATGATACAAACCTTGAATTAAATAACGAAGGATATCGAATATCACAGGAAATGGTGATGACAAATGGATATACATTTAAAAATGAAGAGATGGCATGGTTCGCAGGCCAGCTTACTCCGGAAAGTAATGCAGTAGTACTTGGAACTGATTATAGTAAAAACATGCCTCTCCTATGGTCTACTAACGTAGATTATGGAAAAGTTTTTGTATGGAACTGGAATGGCTTTAAAGTTCATCAGCTTGCAGGCTTAATCTTAGAATCTTTTTTGTATGTTCATCCTGTTGGTGCTGCAGGAACACTTGGCTTTGCACACATGTTCATAGATGACTGGCCATTATCTATGACGAATAACGTAAAAGAGCCTTATGTAGATCAAAATATAACAGATACCGAATATTATACAAATATATGGTGGCCGGACATTAAAAATTTATTTACAAAATATAATGTACCATATTCAAATTATATAGTTTTTAATTATAACGCATTTGTGGAGCCCCAGTTTACAGCAGCAGAGTTTTATTATGGCAGTAATAATGCATCTTTAGCTTTAATTGAAGATTTAATAGAACTCGAAGCAGAAATGGGATTGCATGGCTATAATCATATTTCATTAACACTAAAGGATACAGAAGTAAACATTATAAAATGGTCTTCCAGAGAAAACATGGTATTGGCTTTAACTGAGTCCAAACGACTAATATCAAATTTAATCGGAAAGCAGTATCTGCCATTCAGTTATGTTGCTCCAAATAATATAATCGACCAGACTGCTATATCTGCAATACATGAAGTATATCCTTCTATTAAAATAATTTCTGCATTAAGATGGGGCACAGGAGAAGAGTTTTATTCTCCTTTTATTCCGCATCCTGCATATCCGGATATTTACTATTTTCCACGCATAACATATGGATTTAGAAGTGATATAAATGTAATTAATAATCTTGTTTCCGGTGTAATAGGTCCCGGTGTTGTTTCACACTTTATTCACCCGGATGATGTTTACGATCCTTACAGATCTGAAGGTAAAGACTGGGACACATTATACACTGAATTTGACAATATACTGGCCTTTGTGCAAACACATTTTCCCTGGATAGAATGGATTGATATGCGTGATGCTTACCACATAATGATTCGTCAGGATAATGCACAATTTAATTTTAAATGGGAAGATAATACGTTATACGTTTCAGTGGAGCCAGATATAATGTTTAGGATTCGTCCAAATAACGGTTTACAGCTTGTAAGTGCTGAAGGTGCAGAAATTATATACAGTTACAGCACGATGCCTGCTATTATATTAAAGGCTAATGGTAAAAATGTTGTATTAAAATTTAATTAACAGTGTAAAATCAATATGTAAATCCTCGTAAGATTGTTCTTACGGAGATTTATATTAGCGTACTATTTTTTATAATCAATACCCCATTTATAGCTCACTTCCACATAGGTAGTGCTGTATTTGTAATTTGAACCAAATCTGTCAGTTTCATCAATTTCAATACTTCCATCTATTCTACTTAAAGACATATATAATTCCGCACCAATAACAATGTGAAAAGAATCGATAGGCATAAAATCAATACTGGCCTGAGCTATCATACCTCCCAGCCGCTTGTAGGAAACCGGATTTCCGTTTTCCATTATCTTATCATTATAAATGAGAGGAAAAAAGTATGCAGCTGTAAATGATGGACGAATAAATGAGTCTGCAAAGTCCCAATCGAAACGGAGGCTCAATCCCTGCAACAAGCCTTCGCTTATTCCAGCAGATGAATTATTAAGAAGGCGGTTGTAATAATCTGAATAGTAAGCCTCACCCATACCAGTCTCCGGTGAGCCATCAGAATAATCAGAATAGAACTCGTCATCATAATTAAAAGTATAAAATCCGAGATATTGAGCATTCATATAATGCTCGTTATTCGGACCATAATTAAAATCCGTACCAATTACCCAATTCAGCTGCGGGTGTGTAAGTTCGTATGTATCCTGTTTATATCCCTTAACAAGGCTTATACCTGTTTCATTCCATAGGCCGAACCTTCCAATACTTGTTCTTAGGTCAAAGCCCAACTGGTGAACCCGCTTTCTGTTTAAGTCTATCCGATCAGGTATATAAATGGAACCGTAGGGAGTAGTGGATATTACAGGCAGACTAGCCTGAGTAAAATTATAGATATAACCGAGTGAGAAATCCAGGGCTGGAAGGTAGAAGCTTGCCTTTGTTCCTATTACAAAATTCTTTGGTTCAAATTCAAGACTGTTTGAACTTACCTGTGTTGATGGAAATTGAGCTTCAAGAAAATCTACTGCACTATTACCAAAAATTGGGCCCGCCTGGAAGGGTATGTATACTGCTTCCAGGCTTACTTCGTTAACAGGAAAATAATTTACAGCAAAGGAGAAAACAGGGAGCTTTTCCGGTTCCGGGCCTTTTGTATAATCACGGGGATTAAGGTTATCCGTAGGATTTATTGAGTCTGCTGTACCCCAGTTAAACAGTTGATAAGCGAAAGAAAATGTAAACCTTCTTTGTTCGAGAAACAATGCATTTTCCAGAGGGGCTGCCTGTATTACTCTGTTGATTGAACTATCCCTGTTTAGTATAAGATCAAGCTTCCAATCAGAGATAAGTCTAAGCCCTTTGTATTGAATATCCAACTCAATAGTATTTTCCACCTTCGGAGCCCTGTAGTATTCATCAAAGTTCATATATTCATCTATATACGAAAACCTCAATGAGGATTTGTGTTCACTTGCGAGAGACAATTCAAAGTCTTCTTCCAGTCCAAATAAGTAATCATCATCTGTGGCTGCTTCCTGTTCGGTTTCAGATGCATCTTTTTCTGAGTCTAAGTCCGCTTCTATTTCATCAAAAAGATCTGCATAGTCTTCGTCTGCCGTACTCTGCATTATAAAAAACAATCCGTATATTAGTATTAGTAAAAAGTATTTTACCAGTTTCATTTTGTATTTCTTTGCATAAAAGTTTTCTTCCTAAGCTGTATTAGCTATTAGCCCTTTTAGTTCTGTAGATTCTGTACTGTAAAGATATCATCCGGGACACCTATATTGACCTGAACATTTTCCCTTATAAGAAGTGTCTTATGCTCATCTTCATAATTTTCCACTAGCATCTTTGTAAAAATAATGATCCCGTTTATAACTTCAGTTTCCACTACAATTATGGTTTTAATAAGTCCCGGCCTTTCTTCCCTGTCAAAACATTCGCTTTTATAAACAAAAGAATTTTCTTTGCTTATCCACAGGATTATCTTAGAATAGGGAGCATCCTCATCTTTAGGATATGATTCAACTACGTAGAAGTCCATGCCGTTATAACTGTCTTCCCGCAAATACTCGTAAGTAAAGTCTTCCCATTCTGCGTCTTCCAGGTCGTAGTAGTAGAGATCCGAACCCATAAATTTGCCGTCATTATCGGAAGACGAAATTCTCCGTACTCGGTCTAAAGCTGGAAGAAAAAGACGCTGTTCATCGTCTCCATCATTATGGCCAATAGTAAGAAAGCTCGTACCTTTTACGTCAGCTGGTTCTGTAAACTCCATAAAGGTATTACGCCCATCTTCACCTTCCTGGGAATAGAATTCTATTGTACGGATCTTTCTGTCATCTCTATTATTTATTAAGACCATTGTAGTCAATGAATAGTCATCATCTGATTCCGGAAGATCAAATGCCTTCCTTGTGATTTGATCCCCTAACTCATCTGGAAAAACTAGCAAGCTAAAAGTAAAAATAAATAATAGTACAATTATATAAGTTTTTTTCATAAAAATATCCTCCTAAAATATTTTCTTCATTTCTGATCTTTAATTTTTTAAGACCAGTTCTTCTTTTGTCTCATCCAGCAGTTTTTCTTCTATCAGCCCGGTAACTCCTGCATCTTCCTTTCCAAACGGTTTAAGAAGAACGAACAGAGCCGGTGTTATAAAAAGATCTGCGGCAAGCGCTGCAAAGATTCCAATTCCAATTAAAATTGCAAGTTGAATTACACTGTTAATCTGTGATGTTGCAAATGCTGAAAATCCGAGTATAAGAATTACAGAAGTAAATACGATTGCCCAGCCAATCTTTTTAAATGTTTCCCTGTTTGCATGCCTGTAATTCCGGTTTTTTTCAAACTCGATCTTAAAGTGCATAAAGTAGTGGACTGTATCGTCTACTGCAATTCCAATTAAAAGCGGAGCAACAACTATAGTCTGCAAGTTTAGTGTAATATCGAGCAGTCCCATAATTCCGACAACAATACCTATTGGGAGTATGTTTGGTATCATGGATAATAAGCCTATTTTTACAGACCTTAATATCAGGATCATCATTAACGAAATCCCGATAAAAGCAACCAGTATCGAAAGTATCTGGCCTTCGACCAGTGCTCCCACAGATTTTAAAAATAGGGGCATGTCACCTGTAATTGTTATTTTTGAGCCTTCCGGAAGATTCGCTATGCCGAATTCTTCAATTTCTTTAAAAGTGTAGCGTAAGTTTGTTGTACTATGTTTTACCTGTACAGAAAGCCGCAGAAACCTCTCTTTATAGTCCATCCAGTTGTCAAGCTCTTCACCTCCGGAGATTTCATACAATAAAAGATATTGTGCAATCAACTCCCTTGTGTTGGGAATTGCGAAATAGTCACTGCTGCCTTCATTCATAGTCATGTTTATATCTTTTAATATGTTATTGATCGATGTCGTCTGTTTTGTTGTTTCGTATGTATGAATAAGTAAGTCCATATTTTCAAGCGTTTTAAGTACTTCCGGTTCCTTAACCATTCCATCTTCCGGAAGTTCTATCATTACTTCGTAAGAATATAATCCCCCTAAGTATTGGGTAATATAGTTTGCATCTCTTACAAATTCGTTTCTGTTGCCGTACATACGGATAAAGTCTGTATCAACATTCATAAAAGAGCCAAATACCACAGATAAAATGATAAGAACTGAAGTAACTATAATGGTAGGAACAACCCTCTTTAAAGAAAGATCTGCCCATTTTGACATAAAATTACTTCCTCGTTTATTCCTGTTTTCCCTTTGAACAGTGACCTTTTTATCCTTTCCAAATGAGAGGAAGATCGGTACTATTAGCATTACAAGCACATAAGTAACAAAAACACCAATTGCTGCACCAATGCCCATGTTCTTTATTTGCTGAAGTGGTAATACGGCAAATGAAATAAAGCCTACAGCAGTAGTGGCTGCTGTAATAAAACAAGGCCAGGTTGCATGCTCAAATGCATATCGTATAGATTCGAGCCTTTTTCCTGTTTTATTAAAAGAACTTCTAAAGTGATTAATAATGTGCATAGAATAGCTCACTGTTAAGACAAGCAGCAGCAGAGCAATTATTATTGCAAAAGTTGAGAGCGGTAACCCGATCCAGCCTATAATCCCAAAAGTAATTAAAGCTGTACCGAATATTACAAAGACCGGTCCTAATACTGCAGCAAATGATCTAAAAAGGAATGCAAGAATAATAACTGCAATAGCAAGGGCAATTAAAAAGGCCTTTCCTGCATCTCTTTGTATGGTTGATTCAAGATAGTACTGAGTATTAGGACTGCCTACCTTATAAACATCAATATTTGGATTGTTATGTCTGCTTATAATCTCTTCAAGAGAAGGAGCAATAAGACTCTCTGCATCATTGATACTTATAAAATTACTCTTATTTTGTAAGTCTTTATATTCGTACTCATAATATATCTGATCCCTCTTTACTATCGGGTTCATCTGACCGCCAGTAACATCGGATGGAATATAAATCCTTTCCGGTATTGCCTCAAATTCTATCAGGATACCTGTTTTTTTGGAATCTTCGGTAATTATCCTGTTTAAGTATACTTCCTTGGAGAGTTTATTCTGTCTTATCTCTTCTAAGTCTTCTGCAGCTGTTGGTATATTATTGCCTACAAGATCATCTACGTAGAGATCACCATCTATTACTTCGATATATTCAATATCTGTTATGGAAGTAATATCCTCTACAAATGGAAGCTCCTTCTTTATATCTGCAGTAAGATTCCTAATATATGTAAGGGTCTCAGTTGAGAATATATCATCAGCTTCTATAAAGACAAATATATAATCCTCATTACCGAAAATTTCTTTAAAATTATTATTCAACTGAATCGCTTCATCATCATCTTCAAACAATCCTTCAAACGAATTATCCATTACAATCTGCTGCATTCCGTAGAATCCGATTACAGCAATTACAAGTACTGCTATTAGAATTGGAATTCTATATTTGATAATAAAATTCATCCCGAATACCGCGGCCCGTTTTCCGATCTTCTCGTTTTTCATCATATACTCCTTTTAAGTCAACATTTTTAATATGTATACGAATTCACATTCATATAGAAGAAAAATGTATTTTCCGAATGTGAATTATTATTCATGTTACCCAAGATAATAAATTTTTAAAAGAATG
>SDBV01008671.1_pt1 | contig 13664 bp, 15 predicted proteins | sample 2277081 | NCBI WGS metagenome assembly SDBV01 (sample SAMN10402039, study PRJNA504765) | marine sediment metagenome | isolation source: marine sediment core GS10_PC15, 223 cmbsf | place: Arctic Ocean: Southern Knipovich Ridge | collected 2010 | reverse complement strand
TAGAGGCTCATGAACAGCGTGTTCATTATCGTGAGGGCCACGATACCAAATACAAGGATGCTTGTAAGGAAGGTGCTGAAGTCCGAGAGCTCATGCGCTGCCCTGAGTTGCGGCAACAGGTCTGGCCAGCCAAGGAACTCGTTACCATCTTGAGAGTACTCCTCCCATAGGGGCAGAGCGGTGTCAGCTGCAATGTCCAGGCTGGTGAACTTCACGGCTACCTCGTGCGCCCCTCCGGGCAGGGCTAGCATATCGCGCGCCTTCTCAATATGTATGAATATCAGGTACGTGTCGATCTCTCTTATGCCGTAGTGGAATATCCCTCCCAAGCGGAACATCTCCTGCGAGAGCTCGCCGGTGTCGGCCTGCGCCAGTGTGAGCACAAGCCGGTCTCCAATCTCTGCATCAAGGAGTTCGGCAGCCCTTGAGCCTATCATGATCTTCCTGCCTGAGCCCGATGCGCCGCTTTCAAGGAACCTGCCTTTGATGACAACTTCCTCAAGCTGTGATATCACCTTTTCTTTTTCCGGGTCTATGCCGTATGCAGCTACGGAGATAACATCAGCAGTTGAGGTGAGCATGCCCTGTGCTATGGTGCGCGGGGCCACGCCCTTGACATGCGTGTTCTGCCCCAGTCCTTCAAGAATACTGTCAAGCCCGTTTATGGTCAGCTCTACCTCTATGGTGTCCCTGAAACCCTGTGCGTGGATCTGGCCCTGGCCCATGAAGCTGTCGGTAGCCGCCATGACCATTGAGTTGAGCATGCCCACAAGCAGTCCGTTTATGAATATGAGCGAGGCAAGCCCTATGCCCACCGCAAGGCCGGAGAGCACTGTGCGCCTCTTGTTTCTGAAGATGTTCCTCCAGGCGAGTTTTACCAGTAACATATCAGACGTCCCTCATGGCTTTGGTGGGAGATATCCTGGCGGCCCTGAGTGCGGGCGGGATGCTCACGACAAGGGCTGAGAGGAATATCACCAGAGAGGGGAACCAGAAGGATTTGAAGGTTATGTTCGAGGTAATCTTCTCAAACAGAACGCCGCCGTACTCCACCGGGGTGGGTATGTTGATGCCGTAGACGCTCAGTGCCCAGTTTGCAAGCACCCCACCGATGTTTCCTACCACTATGCTCATAAGAGCCAGCATGCAGGTCTCAAGCACGATGAGCTTCATGATGTCTCCTGGCCTTGTGCCAAGGGCCTTCATGACCCCGAACTCTCTTGTGCGCTCAAGGATCACCATGAGCACGGTGTTAAGGACCCCCAGTGAGATTATTACCGTGAATACTATTATGGTCACAAAATTTCCCTTCAGGTCGGCCTGCATGGCCCTGAAGAACTCCGCCTCAACCACCTGCCACGGGTCTGCCTCGAAGGCGTCGCCGAGCATTGCCTGAAGCTCTGCGGCAGCCCTGCGTGCCTTCTCGTGGCTTGTGAGCATGATGGCTATCTCGTGGACGCCCCCGTCCAGAGCGAAGAACTGGTCAGCAGCCGCTATCGGCATGTAGAGGCGGGACGAGTGGTATCCGCCGCTGTCGGAGCTGATTATTCCCACCACTTTAAAAAGCCCGTTTGCGATGGAGCCGTCCGCTGCCTGAGATATGAGCGCGATCTCGTCTCCCACCCCGACCCTCAGCACCCGGGCTATCCTGTCAGGAATGAGTACCTCGTCAAAGGCGTTGCTCAGGAATTTTCCTTTAACTACTCGTTCCTTTATTGTGGTGACCTCAGGTTCCAGCGCGGTGTCAATGCCTGTCACAGTAAGCCCGGTGGTCTTGGTGCCTGCAAACGCCAGGGCCGGCACATGGGTGCGCGGGGTAAAGGCCTTCACGTGCCTGGCCTCAAGGATCTTCTCACCAAGCGAGTATGGGTCGTATATGCGTTTGTATATGCCCGGCTTGTCAAGATAACCCTTTGCGTGTACCTGCACGTGGCCGGTATGGTCGTGCGTGAAGAGCGAGATGATGTTTCCGTAGCTCCCGCTTATTATCCCCATGAAGATGGCAAAGAGGGTGCACCCGCCGGCCATCATGAGCCCGGTCAGGAGCGAGCGCCTCCTGTGGCGGAAAACGTTCCTGTATGCCATCTTCAAGAGCATCAGATCCTCTTCTTCAGAACCCTGTGCGTGAAGATACCTTTATCCAGTTCTTTGTCGAACTCTGCCTCCAGATATCGTATGGTGGTCTTCCTGTTCTTCTTGTTCAGGGGCACCAGCTCTATCACGGTGGGCACGGTCCTTCCTCCAAGGAGTTTTATCTCCTTAAGCTCCATGATGCGCATCTTTGTACCGTCCTCGTCATAGAACTCTTCGCGCACGGGGATGTAATCGCTCTTTCTTGCGGTTATGATTATCTTGCCCCACACAATGGGGATGTCGGCCTTAGGGATAAGTTCCACGTAATAGTAGTCAGGGTCAGGGTCGTCAAGCAGGCGGTAGTCGTAGTCCCTGAGCATGGAGGATTCCTTGACCAGGTCATCGTTAGTGAAATCAGAACCCATCCACGAACTCATCATCATAGAGGGCGGCACCTTCATCACCTTGTTTATCTTGGGAAAGTAGTTCCACATCTCCGTATCCACCCTGAGAGTGGACACGCCACGGTCCTTTGCCGGGCCAAGTATGCGTATGAGAGTCTTGTCCAGCCCTTCGGTCCACATGTCCATGGTGAGGGTGCGCTTCCAGTTCGGGGTCTCGATGGACATCTCCATCCTGCTCACACTGGTGTCGCTTCTGAGTATGCGGTCCACTTTGTCTATTATCTCCTCAACGTCAGGGCCTGCAAGGGCGGTGCTGAAGCAGCTAAGCAAAATAAATACTGTGAGTATCGTTATGCTCGTTGTTCTTGACATAATATTTCTCCTGCCGTTATGAATAGCTCAGCTTTTATTTGAGAAATCTTTAAATACCTTGTAGATAGCGGAGAAGTCTTCGTCCGCAATGCCCTTTGAGAAGGTGAGGGCGAATGCCTCTTTTGCAGCGCTGCCGGACAGAAGAGGCCGCTGCATCTCACGCGCCATGTCCTGCAGGTAATGCAGGTCCTTGTAGATGGCAGCGCTTGAGAAGTGGCTGGAGAAGTCCTCATCCAGTAGTTTTTGCCGCTTCGCGTCCATTACAAGTGAGCGTCCCGCGCCTGCCCCAAGCACGTCGAGGGCTTGCTCTTTAGTGGCACCGCAGTCCTCTGCCAGTGCGAGGCCCTCTGCAATTGCCACCATGAAAGAGCCAAGAAGCATGTTGTTTATGAGCTTTAGCTTTGAGGCAAGTCCGGGCTCCTCAAAATGAAAGAAGCTCTTCGCAATTTTCTCAAGGTATGGAAGTGCGCGCTCGTAGGCGGTTCTCTCACCGCTTGCAAGCACAGTAAGCATGCCCTTTGAAGCTGGCCCCACGCTACCAAGCACCGGAGCGTCCATGTAGAGGCTGCCGTATTCCTTCAGCAGCCCGTGGAAGAGCAGGGCGGAGTTCGGGTGGTTGGTGGTAGTGTCTATGACAACGCGGCCAGTGGCGTCGTCGCACTCAAGCAGGCCGCGGCTTCCGGCTATTACGTCATGCACAGCGTCCGAATCAAAAAGGTTCAGAAAGATCACCTCGCACGTCTCAAAAACATCTGCGGGGCTCTCAACGACCTTGGCATCAAGCCCCTCTGCCTTTGATATTGTGCGGTTCCATACGGTAAGTTCTACTGACTCGCTGATCAGCCGTTGGGCTAGTGTGCGCCCCAGTGTACCCAGACCAATAAACCCTGCTTTCATTGGTTCCTCCTCATGAGACAAGTATTGAATTGCTGTCATGGTATCACAAAACGCTGTCAAGGGCTAGCCTCGCTGCTGCTTCCGGCCAAAAGAAAGTATTGACTGTTCGTTTGGGTTTGTTTTAATATAGAATAGCTAAAGTAGTGGATTAATAATCCACGCTAACTGTATGAATTATTAAGGTCATGGACCTGTTTAGGATGTGAAAAGGGAGAGCCTTATGGGAGTGAGCAGGGGTTTAACAACTGTCATGGCGGCTACACTGGCTGTAATGCTGCTCGGCGGGTGTGTGGCCAACAAGAGCGTTGACAACAATTCAGCGAACATAAGCATTGTTGCCAACCGGACCAATAACCTCAAGGCTGACATGGGCGACCTGCGCTCACAGGTGGACAAGCTCGTCATACAGGTCACAGGGCTCAACGAGAAACTTAACGCCCTTGCGGGCACCCGAAGCCCCGAGGCAAAGGCGACCTCAGTGTCGGCCTCAAAGTCCGGGAAGGTTGACAGGGAAGTTATCCTCCTGGAGCAGGAGCTCTCCATAGTTGAGCGCAGGCTTGAGAACCTGGAGCAGGCAAAGAGGTCTCCAGCGCCAAACGTCAAGGTGCTTGCCGGCACCACGGACCTCCAGGCGGCCAAGGACATGGCTGCGTTCCTTACACGAAACGGGTTCATTGTGAGGGCGGTTGATTTCGCCACGACGAGCGGCTACAAGTACAACACTGTGTTCTATGCTGAGGGTTTCGAGACACACGCGCAGCAGCTTGCAGAGGCCCTGGGCGGAAAGACGATAATCAAGCCCCTTACGTGGCAGTCAGTATTCGATATCATTGCTGTAAAGGGCGGGCCATAGAGCCGTCGCCACAGTTAGAAGGACCCTCTAAAGGGTACTGCTATTTGGCCCGGAGAAGCGTCCTGAGTTCGTCCATGAACTCTGTCACGTCCTCAAACTCCCTGTAGACCGAAGCGAACCTGACAAATGCCACCTTGTCGACATCCCTCAGGCAGTTCATCAGCTCCTCGCCGATCCGGGCGCTTGGTATTTCCTTCTGGCCGGTGGCGATGATAAGGCGCTCTATCTTGCCCACCAGCATCTCGCGCGTCTCGACGTCCACAGGGCGCTTTTTGAGCGCTGTGTTGAGGCCCCTTAGAATTTTATCGCGGTCAAATGGTTCCCTTCGCTTGTCTTTCTTGATGACCATGGGCATGATCTCTTCGACTCGTTCATAGGAGGTGAACCTGCGCTCGCAGCCAAGGCACTCTCGCCTGCGGCGTATTACCTCGTTGTCCTTGCCAGCCCTAGAGTCTATGACCTTGTCATCAATATGTCCGCAGAATGGGCATTTCATTATATGGCCTTCCCCCCTGAAAACTCTCTAATAGATAGGGAACCGTGAGCAGAGTTCCTTTACCTTTTCGTTTATACCGGCAAGCGCGTTAGTGTTGTCGATATTTTTCAGAGCATCGTCAATGAACCCGGCGATCTGTGCCATCTCCTGCTCGCCCATGCCGCGTGTGGTGACGCACGGTGTTCCAAGGCGCATGCCGCTGGTTACGGCGGGCGGGCGGGTGTCAAATGGTATGGCGTTCTTGTTAACGGTTATGCCGGCCTTGTCCAGGGCGGTCTCCGCGTCCATGCCGGTTGTGCCCTTGCTTGTGAGGTTGATGAGCATGAGGTGGTTGTCCGTGCCGCCGGAGAATATCTCGAACCCGTGCGTTTGAAGCTCCGAGGCCAGTTTTGCCGCGTTTTTTGCCACCTGTTGCTGGTACTGTTTGAACTCCGGCGTGAGGGCCTCTTTGAAAGCTATGGCCTTTGCCGCTATGACGTGCACCAGCGGGCCGCCTTGTATGCCCGGGAATATGACCTTGTCCACGGCTTTGGCGTGTTCCTGGCGGCACAGGATCAGCCCTCCTCGCGGCCCGCGCATGGTCTTATGCGTGGTGGAGGTAATGAAGTCCGCGTGCGGCACGGGTGAGGGGTGCACGCCTGCTGCGATCAGCCCCGCGATGTGGGCAATGTCCGCCATCACAAGTGCGCCGTTCTCCTTGGCAATACGCCCGAACCTCTCGAAGTCTATGATGCGCGAGTAAGCGCTTGCCCCCACGATGATCATTTTGGGCTTGTGCTCGAATGCCAGCCTTTCAACTTCCTCGTAATCGATCTGGCCCGTGTCCTTGCGCACTCCGTATGAGATGCTGTTATAGAGGATGCCGGAGAAACTCACCGAGGCCCCGTGTGTGAGGTGCCCTCCGTGGCGCAGGTCCATGCCCAAGATCGTGTCACCGGGCTTCAGGGCAGCGAAGTACACTGCCATGTTCGCCTGGCTGCCCGAGTGCGGCTGGACGTTTGCGTGGTCAGCCCCGAACAGTTCCTTTGCCCGTTGCTTTGCAAGGGTCTCAACAATGTCGGCGTATTCGCAGCCGCCGTAGTAGCGCCTGCCCGGATAGCCCTCCGCGTACTTGTTCGTGAGTATCGAGCCCTGGGCCTCAAGCACCGCTTTTGAGGCGTAGTTCTCGCTTGCAATCAGAAGTATCTTATCGTTCTCTCTGGTCTCTTCGCCATGGATCGCGTTATAGATCTCTGGGTCGAAGGCTTTTATGTTTGGCAGGAGCATTAACAGGATTCCTTTCCGCCTTTATACAGCGCTGTTATCTTCTCAACACGTCTTTGGTGCCTGCCGCCCTCAAAGGGGGCGTCCAGCCAGGTGGAGACGATCTCTCCAGCCATAACCGTGCCTATCATCCTTGCGCCCATGCAGAGCACGTTGGAGTCGTTGTGCTGGCGGCTAAGCATTGCGCTGACGGGCTCGGAGCAGAGCGCGGCCCTTATCCCCCTGAACTTGTTGGCGGACATGCTCATGCCGATGCCCGTGCCGCAGATGAGCACGCCCTTGTCAGCCTCCCCGGAGAGTATGGATTCTGAGACCTTTGCCGCAAAATCCGGGTAGTCAACACTGTCCGGGCCATTGGTCCCAAAATCCAGGACCTCGATGTTCTTTCCTTTGAGCATCTCAACCACATGGGCCTTCATCTCATAGGCTGCATGGTCACATCCAATGGCTATTTTCATGTTAACCTCCATATATCCCATATATAGTATGGTTTTATATAATAATTTACATATATTGTGTATGTCAAGAAACTTCCTGATTTAATGCATCTCGTGAGCGACTGTCGTGGCGACTCTAAGGACGTGCCGACTTCATGTAGCGGCATCTTGACCCTGCATCAAATCAGAAAGCTTGAGGTTTACGGCCCCTTTTCTTTTATGTGTTCGAGGTTGGAGGTCCAAATTGCCGTAAGCGGCTGATTTACCGGTGTAAATGGGGCCTTGCCCCTGTTCGAGGTTGTTCGAGGTTGGAGTGAGCCGAATAGGGCAATCTGATTGAGTGATTTCCCTATTCGCATATGCGTATTCACGCAGGCACTATATCATGCCCATACTGACATTGTCCATGTGACACGTGTCAGGTAAAATGTGTCACAAACCATAGTTAATAATTACCTTCTAACTACCTGAAAGACAAAAAGACTTCCTTCTAATAAAAGGTGTTTTTTATTAGCTTCAGTTAAAGTTTTGATTGAAATTGATTTGGATGCTTCCGAAATTGTTAATAATGAATTATAGCATTCGTGCTATAATTCATTATGGCATGGATCATAGAATATTACGTTTCCAAGGGTGGTAAGTGTCCTGTTAAGGATTTTATAGATTCTCTCTCCACTGAAAGTAAGGCCAAGTACATATTCATAGCTGATTTGCTTGAAGAGTTTGGAATTGAGGTTCGTGAGCCTTATGTTAAGTCTTTAACTGGCAAGAAGAAGATGCATGAGATAAGGATAAAGGACAAGGCGAATATTCACAGGGTACTGTATTTTGCTTTTACTGGGAGGAAACTGGTGTTGCTGCATGGATTTACCAAGAAGGGACAGAAGACACCTGTTAGAGAACTGGATATAGCTGGGAAAAGAATGAATGAATACATTAAGCGAAAGAGGTGATATTATGAACTATAAGACTCACAGAAAAGAGCTTCTAAAGGACAAGGCGGTCAGGGCTGAACTCGAAAAATCACAGCCTGAATATGAGCTTGCCAGAAGTATCATGGAACTCAGGATAAAGAAGCATATGACACAGGCAGAGGTTGCCCAAAAGGCTGGTATGCCTCAGTCCACCATTGCCCGTATTGAGGGATTAACTCATGGCACACCAAAGCTCTCCACTCTCCAGCGCATTGCAGATGCCCTTGATTCACGGCTTGTGGTTAAACTGGAGTCAGGTAAGTAGATCTTTTAGTCGGGGAGTGTAGGGCGAAAGCCACTGTCAGTGGGAGTTGGCCTGCTACTGCCTCAAAGACAAAAGGCTCTCCTTCTAAGAAAAGATGTTTTGACTCAGCTTTTATTGCTGTAGCGTATTTAATGTGCCACTCTATTAATTCTCTTAAATGGTTTAATCTGACCGAAGGTGCGATCCTTCATGACACTGTCTTTTAAAATCATTAGTATGATACTATTTTGAAAATGATATTTAGATCAATCAAGAAAGTTTTATCAATTGTGGGATTTCTTTCGTCATTAGTGTGTGAACTATATTCTGGTTTTCGTTATGATAAGTATTTTATATATTGTGATGCAAAAGGTAAGATTACAGCTAGAGTTGTAAGGGATGTTTCAGAAAATGATTACTACATTGAATGTTATTGTATTGAATCTCAGGATTATAGAAAATTTAGAAAAGATCGTATTCTTGAGGAAGTTTCAATTAGATCTAAGCTTGATGAGCGATTACAGTACCATCTCAAAATACAGCCTCCAATGAATAAAGTTTTTTATAAGAATTCGAAAACAAAAGCAATCTATACAGAATCACAAGGAATATTAAGTGTATGCTTTGTAGGTATAACTGGAAATGAGAAGAATTCTTTAATGAACTCTGCTAAGAGTGCAGGGTTAGTGATTAAAAACAAAGCCACGAATAATCTTGATATTTTGTGTTACGGTGAAAAGGCTGCCCCTGTTAAAATACAAAAGGAGCAAAATCAAAACATTGCAATTGTGAGTGTTTTGCAATTCAAGAAAATGCTTGACACTAAGAATCTTCCCTCTAAAAAACGTATCATTGGGTATCATGATGAGGGGTTATCAGTATGTTTTACTGGTTTTGATAAAGTTGAAAAATGTCAATTAATTAATTTAGCAAAAGATGCTAATATGTTCGTTACCAACGATGTCATTAGTAGTTTGTTTATTTTATGCTGTGGTGAAAACGCGGGTCCGGTTAAATTGCAATTTGCTCGTGAACACAATGTTGCAATAGTGAATTCTGAGCAGTTTAAAAAAATGCTTATAACAGGTGAGCTGCCTTAAAGGGACACTTCTTTTAAATTAGGGACACACACCTATTTTCTCCCTTTTTTTATCAACCTTTTGGCATTAATGGGGACATGCCTTAGATGTAGTAGATGAGGAGGTAAGACAGCAGGAAAAGCGAAACCCATAAGACAGTGGAGCCAATGGGCCAGTGCCTAATGATGTTTCACCTTTCCAGAGCTAATGACAGGCAGGGTGAGGGAGTGCCAATAGGTGCAATGTTAGAGGATTTGATATAATACAATCCAGGTGTATTTATGAAGACCTTTGGTGAGATAAAGACTACAATCGACGCTAACAGGGAAGTCCTTGAGGATCGCTTCAAGGTCAAGACCATAGGCGTCTTCGGCTCCTACGTCCGAGGCGAGCAGAAAAAACAGAGCGATATAGATATCCTTGTGGAATTACAGAGCAGTGTGGGCTTTTTCGACTTCATAAGGCTTGAGAACCATCTGAAGGAACTTCTCGGCGTCAAGGTGGACCTTGTTACCAAGGACGCATTAAAACCATACATCGGCAAGCGAATCCTTCAGGAGGTCATGTATCTATGACCGAGCGGGATTACAGGGACTACCTTAATGATATAGCCTCATACACAGACGATGCGATATCGTTTATAGAAGACCTGACGTATGAGGAATTCATCGCTGACAGGAAGACCTTGTACGCTGTAGTCAGATGCCTTGAGGTCATTGGCGAAGCAACGAGCCAAGTTCCAAAGCATATAAGAGATAAAGCTCCTGATATGCCGTGGGTTGAAATGAAAGGCTTGAGAAACAGGATTGCCCATGAGTACTTCGGCATAAATAACAAAATCGTATGGAATACAGTCAAGCATGACCTGCCAACGCTTAAGCCACTCATCTCGGAGCTTCTAAAACAGGCAATGAAGTAGAAGCGAGCCTCAGTCCATACCCTGTTTCATCAGGCACAACGCAGTCGTGGACTTACTGGAGTAATAATTAGGAACACACACCTATTTTCTCCCGTATTTATTACTAGGTCTGGCATTAACGGGGACATGCCCTAGATGTAGTAGATGAGCAAATATGACAGCAGGAAAAGCGTAACCCACAAGACAGTGGAGCCTATGGGCCAGTGCCTTATTATATCTCCGGGATAGGCCTTCTTTTCCTCTTTGATCTTCTCCCGAAGCTCCTTTTGCTGCGCGGGGTCCCCGAAATGCATATATATGGAATCCCTGGCCATTATGAGCGCGGCAACAGGGTTAAGGCTGAACCATTTCAGCTTGGTGGGGATGGTCTCGAAGAGCGCTTGCTGTGTTACGCTGCTGAAACGCTTCATAGGGCCTTCAACCACCCACATGAAGGCCCGTGCGCCCTTGCGGTAGAACCAGTCAGTGTCAATGTTTATGGCTCTCATCTCAGCGGGGTATGTGCCCGAGAGCATCAGGAGGGTGAAGGCAAGGGCCGAGAACACCAGAAGCTGAAGCTGTGCCAGAACGTGCGAGGCCGTATATGGCACATAGTCCACCGGATACGGAAGGATGCTATACAGAACGCCAGGGAACACGCCTATGAATATGCTGAGAAAGGCGGTTATCCCCATGGCAACCAGCATGTTCATGGGAGGTTCCTTGGCCCTTATGCCCGAGTCGTGCGAGAAGAAAGCAAAGAAGGGTATCTTGATGCCCGAGTGGTGGAACACTCCAGCCGAAGCGAACAGGAGCACGAACCAAACAAAGGTGTACCCCTCCATAGACGTGGCGCTCATCACAAGGGACTTGCTCACAAAGCCGCTAAAGAGCGGGAACGCGGATATGGACGCAGCGCCAACTATGCAGCAAGCGCATGTAAAGGGCATTGTCTTATAGAGCCCTCCTAAATCAGTGGCGTTTATCTTCCCCGTCTGCCTGAGCACCGCACCCATGGACATGAACAGCAGGGCCTTGTACAGGACATGCGCAAACACGTGGGCTGCGGTGCCGTTTAGAGAAAGCTCGGTGCCTATGCCGATGCCAACCATCATGAACCCCACCTGGTTGATGAGGCTGTATGAGAGCACGCGCCTGAGGTCGTTCTCTATGACGGCGAAGAATATGGGGAAGGCGGTCATTGCGGCCCCGATCCATATAAGGGCCTCAGTGCCGGGGTATGTCCTTACCAGCACGTAGACAGCCGTCTTTGTGGTAAAGGCGCTTAAGAATACAGTGCCTGCAATGGTTGATTCGGGATACGCGTCAGTGAGCCATGAGTGGAGCCCCGGCCATGCGGCGTTGATCCCGAAGCCTAAGAATATGAGGTAAGTGGAGAGCCCACTGAGCCCTATATACCCGACATCCACCGTGCCTGTTTCATGGATGTACATTACGATACCAAAGAGAAGGACAATTCCGCCCACGATATGGACAAGCGCATACCTGAATGCGGCCTGGCGGCTCCTTTTGGTCCCCCTGCCCAGTATGAGCGTCATGGAGCCAAGGGTCATCATTTCCCAGAACACGAACAGGGTAATGAGGTCTCCGGCAAAGACAACGCCCAGCGCGCTTCCGGCATAGAACAGCCCGGCCATGAACTCCAGGGTCTTGTTTTCCCTGAGTGCAAACAGGATAGTGAGGAAAGTGATTATATGGAATATGTAGCCCCAGACAAGGCTCAGTTTGTCCACATGCAGCATCGTGAGCGTGTAGCCAAGGTACGTGACCTCCATATGGCTGCCAATTGGAATGCTTAACAGGTTCCACATGCCCACCACAGGTATCAATAGCAGATACACCTCTCTTTGCCGCCCCTTGAGCGCGGGCACCAAAATGGCGCCAAGTATGAATATGGCGGCTGGCAGTATCTGGCTAGTCATAATAATCCTCTTTGCGTTTTACAAGCGGCCTCAGGATGAACCTGGCGGCAACGACGAGAAAAACGCACGCGACCAATCCATAAGCTGCGAAAAACTGCGGTACGTTCTCCCAGTAATTTAACCCGTATTTGGGCACGAAGAAATCCAGGACAAGAAGAAGCACGCAGAGCGCATAAAAAACCCTGATGGATTTCTTAACGTTTTCCGGCTTGTCGAAAAAGTATTTTTTCTCCTTGTCCATCAGTGGCCTCCAGCGTCGAAGAAGCGCTGCCCAAACAGGAATATCCATCCAAGGTATAAAGAGCCAAGGGCGGTAACAATGTAAAAGATCTTCTTGTAACCGGGCACAGGATCGTGTTTGAGTTCCATGAGATCTTTATGGCTGTTCTTGTTTTCCACTTTATCTTAATATCCTCCGCCCGTGGCCCCTTTGACCACAAGCCTTGCAAGTTCAAGAAATACAGAGGGCTTGAAAAACAGGATAACCGCTCCAGCAGCCGTTATCATTATCGGTATAACCATAATGGCAGGGGCTTCCTTTATGCCTTCAGTCACATTGCCTGTAAGGTTTTCTTCCACAGGACTTTTAAAGAAGGCCCTGTAGATAATGGGCAGGAAGTACCCGGCGTTCAGCAGTGCGCTTATGCCAAGCACAAGGAGTATGGGCAGAAGCCCTGCCTCAATTGAACCCTTTACCAGAAAGAACTTGCTCACGAACCCGCCCATGGGCGGGATGCCTATCATTGATAAGGCACCGAGCGTAAAGGCGGCCATGGTAAACGGCATTTGCCTGCCAATTCCGTCCAGCTGGCTCACGTTGGTCTTATGGGTGGCAACGTATATTGCGCCAGCCGCAAAGAAGAGCGTTATCTTTCCGAATCCATGCAGCACCATGTGCATGACGCTTCCGGTAATGCCCGAGGGCGACAGCAGGGCCACGCCGAGCACTATGTAGGAGAGCTGGCTTATGGTGGAGTACGCAAGGCGCGCCTTTAGATTATCCTGCCTCAGCGCGATCATGGACGCAGTAAGTATGGTGAACGACGCGAAGTAGGCAAGGGCTGTGCCAAGGCCGATGTCAGCAAGGAGCTTGATGCCAAATACATGGAGCACTATCTTTATGACCACGAACACCCCGGTCTTCACCACTGCCACGGCGTGCAGTAGCGCGCTCACGGGCGTTGGGGCGACCATTGCCGCTGGAAGCCAGGAGTGGAACGGCATCATCGCGGCCTTGGCAGTGCCGGCCATGAAAAGCACGAATATGGCTATGGCCATGCCTTTTGATACATTGCCGGCCAGTATGCCCTGGTTATTAAACTCTAATGTGCCGGCAGCCGAGTATGTCAGCACAATTGCGAACATCATGAAAAGAAGCGATGTGCCAAGCAGGTAAACAAGGTATTTCCTGGCCCCTGCCATGGCCTCCGGTGTTTCCTTGTGCCCCACCAGCGAGAATGTGCAGAGGGTTATGACCTCGTAGAATATGAACATGGTAAGCAGGTTTGCAGAAAATGCCACTCCCATGGTGGCCGAGAGCGCCACTGCAAAGCTCATGTAATAGCGTGTCTGCTTGTGTTCTTTTTCCGCGCGTATGTATCCGATGGAATAAAAAGACGTTATGATCCAGAGGATGGATGCCATGAGGGCGAAGAACAGCCCAAGTGCGTCTACCTTGAAGGCTATCTCAAGGCCCGGCATCATTGTTACAAGAGTGTAGCCAAGCACTTT
>SDBV01008670.1_pt1 | contig 13665 bp, 9 predicted proteins | sample 2277081 | NCBI WGS metagenome assembly SDBV01 (sample SAMN10402039, study PRJNA504765) | marine sediment metagenome | isolation source: marine sediment core GS10_PC15, 223 cmbsf | place: Arctic Ocean: Southern Knipovich Ridge | collected 2010 | reverse complement strand
TTGGTTCAGAGCAAGGCTTGAGCAATTTTGAAACCGCAGGCATAGCGGGCTATGTCGAGGATTTCAAAAGAGCGAAAACGCCGCTCTGGGCCAAAAGATGCCGTTTGTGGATGGGCACAAACTGACATTATATACAGCATGTATGCTTATATCATTCGACGCCTTTTTCTAGTCATTCCGACCCTATTTGGAATCATGGTCATAAACTTTATCGTGATTCAGGCCGCCCCGGGTGGGCCGGTGGAACAGATGATCGCGCAAATCACCGGCACAGCAGTGGAGGCGACAGCGCGATTGAGCGGCTCCATGAGCGGCGGGGAAACAGCCGGCACACCCTCGCCCGGCGCCCGCAAGAGCACCTTCTCTGCGAACAGTAAATATCGCGGAGCACAGGGGTTGCCGCCGGACCTGATCGACCAGATCGAAAAGCAGTTCGGATTCGACAAACCCATGCACAAGCGTTTCTGGTTGATGATGGGAAACTATGTTCGGTTTGATTTCGGCCAAAGTTTCTTTCGAGATACCGATGTGATCGATCTGGTGCTGGAAAAAATGCCGGTTTCCATATCGCTGGGGGTCTGGACCACATTTCTGGTCTACCTGATTTCCATTCCACTTGGTATCAGAAAGGCCGTCGCCGATGGCTCACGTTTTGATATGTGGAGCTCCGGCGTGGTCGTTGTCGGCAACGCGATTCCCGGTTTCCTGTTTGCCATCATGCTGATCGTTCTGTTTGCCGGCGGACGGTATTTCGACTGGTTCCCCTTGCGCGGGCTGGTCTCAGGTAATTGGGATCAGCTAAGCTCATTTTCGAAAGTTACCGATTATTTCTGGCACATTGCCCTTCCGGTATTGTCCATGGTGATCGGCGGCTTTGCCGGTCTGACCATGTTGACCAAAAACTCGTTTCTAGAAGAAATCAACAAACAGTACGTGGTCACAGCGCGTGCCAAGGGCCTCAAAGAACACAACGTGCTTTATGGCCATATATTCCGTAATGCCATGCTGATCGTGATTGCCGGGTTTCCCAGCGCCTTTATCGGCATTTTGTTTACCGGCTCCCTGCTGACTGAGATCATCTTCTCACTTGACGGACTGGGTCTGCTGGGGTTTGAGGCTGCGATCAACCGAGATTATCCTGTGATGTTCGCGACACTTTATTTCTTTACTCTGCTCGGTCTGGTTATGGGGATCATAGGTGATGTGATGTATCACATTATTGATCCGCGCATCGACTTTGAGAGTCAGGAGGTTTGAGCATGCCAAAGCCTCGCCTGAGCCCTCTTACCCAACGTCGCCTGATGAACTTTAGGCGCAATCGCCGCGGATTCTGGTCACTGTGGATATTCCTCGGTTTCTTTTTCATCAGCCTGTTTGCCGAGTTGATCGCCAACGACAAACCGCTTCTGGTATGGTTTGACGGTAGCGCCTACACGCCTGTTTTCGTCTCCTACACCGAAACCGAATTTGGTGGCGAGTTCCTGACCGAAGCCGACTATCGCGATCCTTTTGTTATTCAGTTAATTGAAGAAAAGGGTTGGATGATCTGGCCGTTAATCCGGTTTTCCTATGACACGGTGAACTATGACCTGGTCTCCCCGGCACCGGCACCGCCAAACAGAGACAACTGGATCGGTACCGACGATCAGGGTCGCGATGTTGTGGCAAGGCTGATCTACGGCTTTCGTATATCGGTACTGTTTGGACTGGTTCTGACTCTTTTCTCCAGCATCGTCGGAATTGCCGCCGGGGCTGTGCAGGGATACTTCGGCGGCATAATCGACCTGTTCGCCCAACGCTTTATTGAGCTTTGGGCCAGTATGCCGACGCTTTACCTGCTGATTATTCTGGCCAGCATCGTGACACCGAATTTCTGGTGGCTGCTGGGTATCATGCTGCTATTTAGCTGGATGGGGCTGGTGGGTGTGGTTCGTGCTGAATTTCTGCGCGCCCGGAATTTCAATTATGTCCGCGCGGCCAAAGCCCTTGGCGTCAGTAACCGGTTCATCATGTTCAAACATGTCCTGCCCAATGCCATGGTGGCGACTCTGACCTTTCTGCCGTTTATTCTGTCGGGTTCCATCACCACACTGACCTCGCTCGACTTCCTCGGCTTCGGCATGCCGCCGGGTTCGGCATCGCTGGGTGAGCTTCTCAATCAGGGCAAGAACAACCTGCAAGCCCCATGGTTGGGTCTGTCGACTTTCTTTTTGCTCTCGATCATGCTGAGCCTGCTGGTATTTATCGGCGAAGCAGTGCGCGACGCCTTTGACCCGAGGAAGACCTTCCGATGAAACAGGCCACTGCAATGCTTAAAATCAAGGATCTTAGTGTTTCCTTCGGTCACGATGCCAAGGAAATCAAGGCGGTGCGGGGTGCGTCTTTCTCCATCAGCAAGGGAGAGTGTGTCGCGTTGGTTGGTGAATCCGGCTCCGGCAAGTCCGTTACCGCACTTTCGGTGCTGCAACTGTTACCCTATCCACTGGCCTGGCATCCATCGGGCAGTATTTGCTATCAGGGCGAAGAGCTGATCAACGCCAAGCCCGAACGTCTGCGCGAAATCCGCGGCGACCGTATCGCCATGATCTTTCAGGAACCTTTAAGCAGCCTCAATCCGCTGCACAGCATATATCGACAAATCAGCGAGGTTCTCTCCCTGCACAAATCCATGAGCCGAAAAGCCGCCCGTGCAAGGGTTGAGGAACTGCTTGAACTCGTTGGCCTAAATTCGGCAATCAAACGACTCGATGCCCTGCCCCATGAATTTTCCGGCGGCCAGCAGCAGCGCGTGATGATCGCCATTGCGCTGGCCAATGACCCGGACTTGCTGATTGCCGATGAACCGACAACCGCGCTTGATGTAACTATCCAGGCTCAGGTCCTTAAATTGCTTGATGATTTACGCCGTGAATTAGACATGGCGCTGTTACTGATCACCCATGATCTGGGCGTGGTTCAGGCGATTTCCGACCGGGTTTGTGTGATGACCGAAGGTGAAATCGTCGAGCAGGGAAATACCCTTGAGGTCTTTGCCGGCCCGCAGCACGATTACACCAAACACCTCCTCAATACCCAGCCAAGGGGAGAACCGGAACCGGCCAAAGCGGATGCCGCTTCCGTCATGGCCTGTGAAGATCTTAAAGTCTGGTTCCCGGTCAAACGCGGTATCCTGAAACGTACGGTCGATCACATCAAAGCCGTGGATGGCATCACGCTCAATGTACAACAGGGCCACACCCTCGGGGTGGTGGGAGAGTCCGGCTCGGGCAAATCCACGCTGGCGCACGCTTTACTGCGATTGGAACGATCCGATGGAACTATTAAATTTTCCGGGACGGCAATCCAAGCCATGGGATCGGGTGCCATGCGTCCCTTACGTGCCGACATGCAGATCGTCTTTCAGGATCCGTTTGGCAGCCTCAGCCCGCGCCTGTCGGTTGCCCGGATCGTCGAGGAAGGGTTGATGGTTCACGGTATGGGGGGGGATTATAACACCCGGCGAAAACTGATTGCCGAAACCCTGGAAGAAGTGGGTCTGAAAACAGACATGATGGATCGCTACCCCCACGAATTCTCCGGCGGCCAGCGCCAGCGGATCTGTATTGCCCGGGTTCTCGTTCTAAAACCAGACTTCATTGTACTCGATGAGCCGACCAGCGCACTCGATGTCTCGGTCCAGGCCCAAATCATCGACCTTTTGCGCGGCTTGCAGAAAAGCCACAATATTGCCTACCTGTTCATCAGTCATGACCTCAAGGTTGTACGCGCCATGTCCCATGAGATCGTTGTCATGCGCCACGGTAAAATTGTCGAACAGGGAGCAGCCGGCCAGATCATCAACAACCCACAGCAACCTTACACCCGCGCACTAATGGCTGCGGCTTTCGACCTCAAGGCCGATGATAGTGGTGTGGTTAGCGTATAGTTAGTCTCCATCCACAAACGGCATCTTTTGGCCCAGAGCGGCGTTTTCGCTCTTTTGAAATCCTCGACATAGCCCGCTATGCCTCCGGTTTCAAAATTGCTCAAGCCTTGCTCCGAACCAAAATCTACCATTTGTGGACGGACACTAGTTAGTGCCCGTGGTTCTTAAGATCACGTGATACTTTCGCTGTGGTCTAAGGGTTCGCGCAAAAATAACTTAGCAGAATTGGCGCTTAGATTGGGTTCGGATTTGGCTGATCTGAAAGAACAAAACCACAAAAATAGCGAGCTATTTAGAGGATTTTGCGAGTGAGGCATCGGCCAAAGATGGGCTGAAGCTAAGATGCTAAAATGTGAAGTTATTTTTTCGCGAACCCTAAGTGAGAGCACATAACCCCTTTTCTCACTTATCGGTTCCGGATCTTTTTTTTGTAAAATTGATCAAAAACTCCAGCGCACACCCGCGTATGCATTGGTATTATTCTGAAATTGTCCGAAAAATGTGTGATCTTCTTCGCCGGCAAATAAATTGGCACCAGCCTCCACCGCCCATTCGTCGGTGATTTTGTAATGGACCTTGGGACGAATATATCCATCCTGATCCGAAGGAGAATAATAGACAAACAACGATAGCCTCAGATTTTGATTCATCAGCAACTGGGTCAAACGCACCGTGATTAGATGCCGAAACTCATCTCTGGCCGCCATGTTGGCGGGCAGCGTTTTTATGTAAATATCGTAATCCTGCATCCATTCGAGGTAGTACTGGAACCCGCCGGTAAGATCGGGTGCCAACTCTCGTTCAAAACCTGCCATCATACGAAATTCGCTGTTGCGAATCAATGGATCGCCTCCGTCACGATCATCACGTGAGTCGTAATAACCGATTTCAAAATTGCCGATACCCCCTAAAAGCGCCTCTCTGATACTGGCTCCATAAACCGACAATTCCGGATAAAACAGTTTAACCCTCTCCGCATCCAGTCCTTCCGGTGTTTTCCAAAACCCATAATATCCATAAAAGGCCAATTCAAGCCCATCCATATTTTTTGACAGGCGCGCCGCAGTCTCGCTATCTTGAAAAATAGAATCACGTTCCTGGTCTTCGAAAATAAAATCCCGGCCGGCGGTTCTCCCCAAAATGGGGTTCCAATAAGAAAGACGGGTGCCGTCAATATATTGGGATCCATTGAACAGCGGCGTGTATATCAAAGCGATATTAACCCAATCGGAAAATATGCTTCCCTTAATTGCATCTGAAGGCGCTTTGAGGTATTCGTCGTCACGGCCGATAAAAAACGACTTCCAGTCCTTTGGAAAAAGATCGTTGACAAACAGAAGATCCCCGGTTCCCCAGGTAAGGGTCTGTCTCCCCACCTTTAGATCCAGATAATCAAGGGGTGAAAGCAGGATATTCACTTCCCGTATTTCACCATAAACTTTTTCCTCCACCCGATCGCCGATGATATCCCCTTTTAACTTAACAATGCCCCAATCCGCATCACGGGTTAGATCCAGCTGTAATCGTATCTCGGAGATGGATGCATCTTTTTGATGGGGATCGTTTTGCAATCGCCAGCCCTGACGCCCTTCGATAAAGCCATTAAGCTCAATTTCATATTTTTCGTAAAGTTGATCTCCTATGGATAATGCACCCTCAGTATCGGCGATAGAGAAGCCTCCCCAAACAAGTGGCATCAAAATAAACAATAGGATCAGCCAAGGTTTTTTCATTTTTATAGCGCCTGTTTCGGTCGGCGGACGTTATTTTCTGACTTCACGGGGTGGGCGACGCAGGTAGCGCTCGGTAAAAATTCGATCCTTCAGATCGATATTGTATTTTATTTTCTTAAATACAGAGACCGTCTCACCACCGGAATTTAAATCTTTGACCCGTGATTTGACCACTGTGGGGAACCCCTGGATATTTTTGATCTCCAAGGCTTCCACTGTGCGGTATTTGCGTTTATTTTCATCCAGATATTCGGCTTTAACAGGCAGGTAAGTTTTTTTATCCACCCAAATCGTGTAAGCGGAAAACTCAACGCTGGTCGGATCTTTGGGTATGTTTTCAATTATATAATAATCGTCGGTTGTTTCAATCAGTTCATGGGTATCCTCATTAATGGAACGGCCCGATACATCTTCATACAGGAAATGAGAGCCCACAAAACTGGTCCGTTTGTCCGATGAGGCGATCCGTTTTACAAGATCCAAAGCCGGCAGATAAAGCCAACGATCATCACCCTTATCGATATTCTTGTGGACCAGAAATACCATTTTTCTGACATCGGAAGGTTTTTTGAAATAAACATAAAACTGCTGCCGGCCGCCATCGGCCAAATCTAGACGCAAGATGACAAATTCACGTTTTCGGGTTCGGCCCTGGGCATCTTTAATGGTCATCATCACTTCGGCCCGTCCATCATTCCCGGCATAATAGGCGGCCAGGTTTGCCCGATTGACAATTTCATCCACAGATGGCGTTTCCGCTGCGGGCGCGGGAACAGTAACCAGTACAGCAAAAATACTGAATAAACCAAAAATTAGCATCATTATTTTTTTCATAATTTTACTCCTAACACCGTCTTTATGAGCGCTCAATTCTAAAAATGAGCAATTTTGGCTCTAGCCAAGTTGAGCACATCTTACAAAAATAAGAGGCAACATCCCACGATTTTTTATGGGACCCGCACAAAAGTTTACTGTGATACGTACTTCATTTACCGGCAGCCGAAAACCCGCTTAAGAACGCAGAGCAGATAAAAAGAGCCATTAATGGATGGCCACTAGTTCAATTTCTTAAAAAGCCGTCTGCTTAAAAGGTTGATCAAGGCCGGCAAAATGAACATGGTGGCGACTCCGGAAATAGCCATGATCGCGGCTAAAAATATGCCGACGGTCCGGTATGGGAGGAGCGGCGCTGCTAGAAGCGGTGTAAATCCAATGGAAATAACGATTACATTTCTGCTGATCGCCCGGGCCGGTTCTGAAAACATCTCTCCAATGGCCTCCTTCCATGAACCCGCCTTTTTAAAAGCCATTCTGGCCCGTTCCAGAAAATGGATGGCAAAGTCAACGGCCAGGCCCAGACTAAGCGAGGACAAAATCGCCACCGGCATATCATAATCCTTACCGACTATGCCGATTACACCATAAATTGCCGCAATGGTAACCGACAACGGCACCATTGCTAAAAGCCCCCACAAGGGGGAGCGAAATAGAAGCGTCATCATGAGAAAAACAACCACGAAACTGCTCAGAAACGATTTGAGCATACCAAAAACCATTTTACTCTGCCACACTACATTAAGATAAGTCATACCGGCCCACTGATACTTTAGGGAAACCGGCGGTGGATTATCAATAAAAAATTGATCAACTGACCGGATCACTTCTTCCATGTCCTGGTTATCTCCATTTTTAAGCTGCACCCAGATATTGGCTTTTTTGTAATCCGGGGTAACCAGATGCCAGAGATCGTCGGGTTTGTGGCTGTTTTGAAACAAAATCAGGGTCTGGGCCACGGCATTGGTCGTGTCCGGCACCCGAAAATATTTTGGATCAGCCTCGTAAAGTTCCTGGTATACTTTTTTCACGACATCGGTGATCGAATTACTTTTCCCCACAACGCCGGATTGAAGCAAATGGCGCTGCAACTTCGCAACATACCGGAGGACTTCAGGTTTTTTAAATACCTGATCCCGATTTTTAATCCGATCAATTCTATCCAAACCATCAGCCCAGAAATCATATGCCTCATCGTCTACCTCATCCATTTTTTCTGCCCAAATGTTTGAAAGCTGTTCAATAAATCCAGCTACAGTTTTACTTTTGGCGGCTGTCTGATCTACTATTATTTCAGCCTCGAACAACTTTTCGCCGGCCAATCCATCAATAGGCATAGCTGACAGATCATTTTTTATTTGTCCCGACAATTCCGCAAGATCGAGATCGGTCTCCTCCCCTTCCAAAATTAAATAGGCCTCGTAGGTACCACCAAAATGTTTGTTCAATACGCGGTCCGCCACCCGAATCGGATGACTTTTCTTAAACCATTTGACCGGATTATCATTGATCCGAATTTTGCTGATCCCATAACCGGCAATCACCAATATCGCCATAGAAAACACCAAAATCAGCTTGGTCCGACGGTATGTAAAACCCGCCAGCCAATCCAGTTGGCTGGAGAGAAACGGTCTGTGCTGATGGTCTCCTTTTAATTTTCCTGCGAGTCCGAATTTTTTTAGGCTTTCCTCCTTCATCAGCATGATATAGGCTGGAATAAACAAAATTGTCAGCAACCAGGCCAACATAATTCCAAAAGCGACAAAAATACCGAACACCCGAACCGGTGGAATTGGAGTCAGGGCCAAAGAAACAAATCCTGCAGAAGAAGTCAGGGAAGTATAAAGCATCGGCGTGAAAAGCTGATCCATCACATGCGTAAGGGCTTTGCCCCGATCTTTAAATTTTTGGTAGGAATCGAAAAACTCCGATAAAATGTGTATGGAGTCCACCACGGCAATCGGCATCAAAAAAATAGGAATCATGGAACTCATGATATGCAATGTATTTCCGGTGCCGATTAAGAGACCCATCGTACTGATGACGGTCATCATGGCGATAATCATAGGTGAAATAATCAACACCAGTTTCTTAAAAAAAAGAAGCATCAACAGAAAAATAGCCATCATGGCAAGCGGCGCGGAAATCGCCATCTGCACAAACATTTCAACCCCGAAAGTGTCCTCAGCTACCGGCAGTCCGGTGATATAATAATTGTCACCCTGGGTATCGCCAAAAGATTTTATTTTTTCCAACAGCCGATTTCTTACATGGTAGGCAAAGTCTTTTGATGTAATCGGTAGATAGATACCCAGAGCCTTACCGTCTTCCGATATCAGGGTTCCTTTTAACAACGGGTTGGCCATGGCGTTTTCACGTATTTTACGTGCCGCCTCACGGGTCTTAGGCGCTTCTTTCATCAGCCATTCAAAACGGACCTGTCCCGGGCCGGCCTGCTCAATGGTATCAACATTGCCGGGGGCAATCACATCTCTACCCACCACCCGCTTCTTCGGATCTTTTGGATCGATCAGTTTTTTGGCAAAATCGGTAAGTTCCTGTACCCGCTTTAGAGTGGCCGGGTTAAAAACACCATCCGGATCTGTTTCGTTCACCACCCCCAAAACGACCATATCGTACAGGGTAAACTCCTCCTTGGTTTGCTTATGAAAAATCCGCACGGCTTCATCTTCAGACAGCATATTTTCCGGGTCAGTGTCCACTTGCACTTTACTGATCATGGTTCCCAAGACAACGGTGGCCAGCACCATAAGTATGATAACCAATTTGGGTCTCTTCATGGACAACTGGATTAAACTATTCTTCAGGTTCATCTGTTTTTCCTCCACCTTTTTAACATCGAAACTCCCTGACTCCTTGTTTAGTGCCCACCCATGACTTTAAAATAGATAATAGCGGTGATTCAATTCTAAAAATGCACAAGTTTTTGTCTGATCAAGGCCGCACTAGGGCTTGCGGTCCACACAAAATGGGATAGGAAGGCGTACGTGCTGTATACCGGAACCGGAAACCCGCTCAAGGATGCCGCTCAGGGTAAAAAGAGCCATTTGTGGATGGGCACTATTTAGATCCGGAAATATGCGGTATATGCTCGTTAAAAATGTCCCCCGTCTGCTTGCCGGTTTTCGATGAACTTTCCTTTATTCAAAGTGGAAAATCGAACCGGAACCGCCTAAAACGCCTTCGATTCAGCTACAAGCCCGCCTGAATTCATTTTCCTTTTCACGTATTTTTTAAAATTACCTCTCCTGCCCGATATTTGCAAGAATTTTCATCTCTTTCATGTTTTCCACTGAATGGTTTGTTGCACTGGACGCTGAAAAACATCTTTAACCGGATATTTTTCTGATTTAAATGACTCCAACTTCTCGCTAGTGTCCGCCCACAAAAGGTAGATTTTGGTTCAGAGCAAGGCTTGAGCAATTTTGAAACCGCAGGCATAGCGGGCTATGTCGAGGATTTCAAAAGAGCGAAAACGCCGCGCTGGGCCAAAAGATGCCGTTTGTGGACGGGCACTCGCTAAGAATTGGATGGGAACCGGGTAGTCGTAACTCTCATCTCTTATTAAAATAACATATAATTTTATGACCAGGGCTGGATACTTTTTGTCCACATGAAACCCCTTAGGGGGTTGTAACTGGATGCTTTGTATCCATTTCTCACGCCATTTTTCAATAACATTGCCTTTTCATTACCCTTAAAAGAAAATAACATTCTTAAAATCAGGTAGTTAAATGATTAATGCCATACTGTGGCATATCAATTGCTTATATGAAAGACAGAGCCTTTAAAATATGGACATGAGTGTTTTGGCAATGAAGAGATTTTGAACCACAAGCAGAGCTACTATGAAAAAGATTACAAAACATTCAATAAGAGGAGGAAAATAAAATGGGATGGTTTGACAAACACTGTGAAAAGTGCGGCGTTCAAGTAGATAAGAAAATCGCAAGTCAACGTTTTGGCAAGTATTTTTGTTCAGATGAACATGCCCAAACATATGCAAAAGATGTGGAAGAGATGCGAAAGAAAATGCCACAACAAAAGAGTAGTGGAGGGTGTTGTTAAGTGTGGATGTAAAAGGTCAAACAATAGTCCTAGGGGTAACCGGTGGAATCGCAGCATACTGGTCCGCTGAGATTATTGGTGCGTTAAAGCATAGAGAAGCAGATGTTCATGTTATCATGACAAAGAATGCGACTCGTTTTATATCACCACTTACACTCCAAACAATCTCTGGTAATAAGGTACTTACCAATTCATTTGAATTATCAGGTGAAATGGAAATATGTCATATATCTTATGCTAAAAAAGCAGATTTGATTTTAGTGGCACCGGCGACTGCCAACTTTATTGGTAAAACGGCAAATGGTATTGCTGACGATGTCTTATCGACAACTATCATGGCTGTTACCGCACCCGTGCTAATTTGCCCGGCAATGAATGATATCATGTGGGTGAATAAAATTGTGCAGGAAAATGTAAAAAAGCTTAAAAAACACGGATATTACTTTGTTGATCCGGAATATGGAGTAATGGCCTGTGGTGGCACGGGTGTTGGAAGACTGGCAAGTATGGAATCTATTTTGGACAAACTGGTGGCACTTTAACCGGGCCGGGATAACACCCGGCTCGGATTCGGTTTTAACAACCGTGGTTTCAAATTATTATCCATCATCCGAGACATCGGCCTCGTCATTTCACACCCTGCATACCATGTCCATCATTCCAGTTCATTCTTCCATCATGTTCTCAATTAAAATCCAAACATTCACGTTTGACATGTTAAGAATCTAAAAAAGGGAAACGATTTACCATGAACTTTCGTGGAAAAATAATACGCAGTTCCGTAGCGATTTTTTACTTATTAATCGGACTCGAAATTGTCATCATGGTGGGTCCTTTTGCAGCCTATTTCTATGCCGGGTATGGCCCGTTGCTCAACGCGCTTTATGCCTTTCCGGCTACTGCCTGGCTGACCGGCTTCTTTTTACCCCATGCAGTTGTCTCAAATAGCGCTGTGCTCAATTTTGTCACTGGTTTTGGGCGAACCTTATTCTCTCTGGGGATCCTTGCATTTTTGATTGGGTTTTTACAAATATACTCGGCTAAATTTCGCAAAAAAGGGTTGGTGACCGGAATTCTGTACCGAAGAATTCGTCATCCACAGTATCTGTTTCTCGCTATTTCCGGATTGGGCCTGCTTCTATTCTGGCCACGCTTTATTATCCTTATTCTGTATATCAATATGTTATTTGTCTATTATCTGCTGGCACGCCATGAGGAGCAACGGTTGCTCGAGGAGCATGGGGACAACTATCGAGTATACATGAATCAAACGGTCATGTTTCTCCCAGGCGATCCCGGCTGGAAAATTTTTCACAGCCTGTTCGGTTGGATCCATTCAAAAGGGTTGGCTCTGGGGCTGACTTACGCGGTTACACTGGTCCTGGTCGTTACCGTGGCGTTTGGGCTACGCAGTTATACCATTTCCCAAACATCGATAAAACTCATTCCTGAAAAACAACTCATGGTGGTTTCGATAGTGCCGCAGCCGGATGAATCCATGAAAAATATTATCGATATTGCTTTTCAGGACAGCGCCGTCTCTGAAGCGATCCAAAACTTACGGCAAAAGGGGCACAAAGGATTCCTGGTCCATCTCATGCCCAGACAGTACATGATGCAGGGTCTATTCGCTCAGCACGATATATCCGGTATGCAAAGGAAGCCCAGGCCTTTATTTGGCGCTGTAATCGGCTTTTTCTTTCCTTTTTTGGGGCGCCGTGATCACGGTGAAATGATGGGCTTGATGGGCGATGGCCCCATGCGGTTGATTTTTTCGCAACTGATCCGGCCGAACGGGGAGTATGCTTCTGCCGACCAATCGCTGGCTTTCACCGTCAAACATTTGCCCCTGTTGCGCGTAGATGTCGAAATCAAGAATGGCAAAGTGCTGGATATTGAACGCACGGCGCCGCAAAATTACTGGGGTCAAATGCCGATGCCGTTATTTTAAATTGGAATCGGCATCACATGGTTACAAAAGCTTGAATATTAAAAAATATGCCCTTAATCGTCCTTTGCCATGGAAAAAATATAAAGGTGAACTTTTTTCTTGATTCTTAATTCAAAAGATATGCCGGGGTTTAGCCAAAACCCGGACACAATTGAACGCATTCTCTTTTTTTGCTCCCTAAAAGAGTACCCTTAACTGTTTATGTATCCAATGGAGATCACTTAAAAATGACAAACATAGGTTATTACACTCTCTACCTTGCTATGGCCTTTTCATTTATTGCCATAGCAGGTGCTTTGGCGGGGGCCCGATGGAAACGATCTGAATTGATTGTCAGCTCCAAAAACTCCGTAATCATCGTATTTGCCCTGTTGAGCGTGACTTCCGCTGCACTGCTCAATGGTTTGATTTCTAATAATTTTCAGATAAAGTACGTCGCCCAGTATGCCAGCCTGGACCTTCCAATGGCCTACAGGATTTCTTCTTTCTACGCCGGCCAGGCGGGTTCACTTCTGCTTTGGGCATGGGTGCTTTCTATCTTGTCGGTGGTGGTGGTACTAAAGTTTGAAAATGAGGAGAGAGAGACCGGACCTTATATAATAGTTGTCTTGATGACCACCCTCTTATTTTTCATCGCCATCATGGTCGCCTTCGCAAATCCTCTGGGAAAACTACAGATTGCCCCCCTGGATGGCAATGGGCTCAATCCATTGTTGCAGAATCCGGGTATGTTTTTTCACCCCCCCACCCTGTATTTGGGATACGTGGGGTTCACCATTCCTTTCGCCTACGCTATCGCCAGCCTCTTAAAAAGGAAGGTGGACAGCCATTGGATAACCAAGACCCGTTTTTATACTATATTCGCCTGGTACTTCCTAACTTTGGGTAACCTCTTCGGCTCCTGGTGGGCTTACAGGGAGTTGGGCTGGGGTGGCTTCTGGATGTGGGATCCCGTTGAAAACGCCTCTTTTATGCCCTGGCTTACAGGTACCGCCTTTCTCCATTCCGTAATGATCCAGGAAAAACGGAATATGCTTAAGGTATGGAATATAGTGCTCATCATATCGACTTTCGCCCTTACCCTTTTTGGTACTTTTCTGACCCGCAGCGGCGTTATTGCATCGGTTCATTCG